>PPYE01319632.1_pt1 | contig 104050 bp, 115 predicted proteins | sample 1559881 | NCBI WGS metagenome assembly PPYE01 (sample SAMN08240022, study PRJNA423297) | Human gut metagenome, whole genome shotgun sequencing project.
AATTGAAAGTTATATTTTCATTAAGGAGTAATTATTTTATTAATCAGACAATTGATAATTTGCTCAAATTTGTTGTTTTCGTTTTCAAATTTTTCTTTAATTTTCTTTAATTTCTCCTGCATTTGATTCTTATTTTGCAATACCTCAACCATCTGCTTTTCAAATCTCTTAAGAGTAATCTTATCTACCTCACTATTAAGTCCTAGCCCTTGCTTTATATATTCTTTAGTGCATTGTGTCTGATTCTTCCCAGAATTAAAGTAAACCACCGACGGCACATTTGCATACACTCCCTCTATCATCGTATTCAAATCTCCACTTATCAACGCTATATCACAAAACGGTAATACCTCATGCAAGTCAACCAAACGATATATCATCATATTATCCGGAAGTGAGAATAATTGTTTTGTTGCCTTTTCACTATTTGTTAACAACACCATCTGGTAATGCTTATTCATTAAACAGCTTTCTTTAATTATCTTGTAGAAATCAATTAAATCCTTAAGCTTCTCTCCCTCCTCTAGTAATCCGATAATTATTATATTATTTCGATCTTCTTTTAATCCGGGTAAACGATCCAGCAATTTTTCACTCCGATGATTATCCGTAGACGATAGAGTATTCTCTGAGGGAGCTAAATAAATAACAGGCAATCCCAAATCTTTTTCCGATATACCACTCAATACCTGCATAGCTATAAAAACATACTTTATTTTATGCTTTTGATAAAACTGTCTTTTTTCCTTCAACTGATAATCAAGCAATACGATATCCGGAGTAAACCATTTAAAATCTTCGGGATAAAGAATGCGTCCTATTCCTTTTTCCATCAATCCGTCTGTAAATACAGAGTCGGAAGAGTCGGTGTAATACACCTCATGTCCATTTTTATGTAAAACGGAGGCTAAATGAAGTGTAATCCGTACATGTCCGGTATCCGGCAATATGTCAAAAAGGAAAGTAAACATTGTAAGGTTTATTTAATAGCGATCCATATCTTTATTAAAATTACCGGACAGATAATTACCCGACGAAGTTGATAATTGAAGCGTGTAGCTCCCATCAGGTAAATTGTCAATCGGAATTATTACCAACGAAGTATCCGTAGAAGGAATTTCTTTTTGAATAATTGTTCTTCCATAACTATCCTGGATATTAACAACTATATTACAATCATTAGATTCGCTATGTATGGATAATAAATCACCGTCCTTATAAACTACAACTATTCTGTCATCCTCACCCCAGGTAGCTTTTACTATTTCTTCCGGAGCCAGAGTTACACTTTTAGTATTAGATACTGATGAAAATAATTGAAGGGATAAACTAAGTGTTACAAAAAGCAAAGATAATCTTAAGTAATTTTTTATTAACAGACTTTTGTGTTTCATAATGATTATATTTTTCGATTTCAACTTATGCAAATGTAAGTGTTTGTTTGGAAATATTCATAGACACGGTATAGACAAGATATGGACAATAAAAAAAAGGTAATTAGCTAATATTCAACTAATTACCTCTTTCCATGTTTATTACTTTATGGACAGCTCTTACCTCAATACTCCCAAAGCCACAAATCCAAGGTCTGATTTTCACTAAAAGGCTTTTCAATCTCTTGTATTATCCGTTCTTTAAGCCGGAGTTTTCTCTTGGATACGGAAGTAGGAGAAATACCTAATAAAATAGCAATTTCCTGAATGCCCAAATGCAACTTGATCAAACAACAAATCTGCAAATCACTTTCTGTCAACGAAGGAATTTCTTTTGTAAGACGTTTCGTATATCCTTCGTATAATTTATCGATTTCTTCCTTTACTTCTTCCCACCGGGCAACATCCATATATTTGGGAGAAACTTTTAAATCATTTAGGATTTTTGTTTTCTTGACCAACTGTTTACACAAAAACCTTTCCCGGTCTTGTAAATATTGTTTAGCTAAAGATAATCTATTTAATGCATCCAATTCTTCTGCTTTCTCTTGCAGAATATTTGAATAATAGCATATATTTTTCTGTAGTTCCTGATTTTCGTTTTGTAAAATCTTATTTTGCTTTTTGATTTCAGCTACCGTATTTTGTTGCTCATCCAGTAATTCCTGAATTTCCTGACTTTGTCCCATTTCAACGGTAAGTTCTTCTATACGATCCAGATTGCGCTTTATCAAAGAATCATTTTCATGAATTTTTAATGTATATATTCGTATTTGTTCTTCATTTTTCTGAATAGTCCTTTCTTTCTGAATTAATTTTCTTTGATATATGTAAATAAGGATAGCAATAATAAAAAGTAGCAGTAATAATATAACTAATGCGCTACGTACAGTACGATCCCTCTCTATCTTCAATTGATTTTTCTCATTTAATATTTTTTCCTGATTATACTTTTCCTGCATTTCGATTAGTGTATTGCTACGTTCGTATTTATGAATAGAGTCTGAATAAAAGATGACTTTATCATTGTATTCTAAAGCTTTAAAATACTGCCTATCCTCTTTACTTATAGAATATAAAATATGATAAGCAGATCTTTTAGTATATATATTACCGGTTATTAAAGATTTATTTAGATAATGATAAGCAGAATCATTATTTCCCATTAAACGATAGATATTACCAACAGCAAATAATCCTACTGCAGGGTTTAAGTCGTTCTTTTCTCTCAGTTCTAAAGATTCCTTTGCATATTTAAGTGCTAAAGCATAATTTCCGACACTGCTGTATGCACCCGATAGTTCACTTAATATCCGGCTATGAGAGCGAATATTGTTTTTAGTTAATCCTACATTCAGAGCATTTTCATAATATTCTATTGCTTTATCCCAATCAGATTGGCCGGCATATAACCTTCCTAAATAAGACAAAGAGGAAGATATATATATTGTATCATGAGATAATTTCGCATAATTATAAGCTTTCTGATAAGATTCTTCTGCATAATCAAATAATGAACGGTAAGCATACATAGTTCCCAATCCTCTATTTATCAAATGCCCTAATTGATAATCGTTTGTTTTATCCACCTCTTCTGCAGCCTCTAAATAATAATGAAGTGCTTTTTCTACCTCCTTCCATTCTTCGTTCAATGCTCCTTTTAGATACAAGACCAACGCTTTCCGTTGTGGATTATCTTTATTTATAAAATACTTATATGCAATATTAATAAGCGAATCCGAAGGCTGTTTTATATAATTCTTATATCTGGCTTGTGTAATGAGCAGACACCAGGTTGAACGTTTCAAATCATTAGATAAAGAAGATTTTGATACCTGCTCCAAAATTATCAAAGCGCTATCAGGATATTGATACATTAATTCCTCTGCCTTACTTAATTCCGGTAATAAAGCCTGTTTGTCTTGATGTTTGCAAGACAAACAAATAACACAAATAAATTGGATTATTGTTGTAAAAAGTAGAAGTTTGTTTCTCATGTTTTGCACTCTTTATCGTGTGTTAGTTAAATACTAAGTTTTGCACTGTCTATACAAAAAGATATATTCTTATATTATCCTTTATTAATAATAATTCAATGGAAAGATGAAGATAGATTATACTATACAACTACTACAAGATATACTTTCAATGACAAATCTAATACATTTTGTTTAAAAATTTACTTTTTTATAGCATATTTTTTATCTAAAATAATAAACAAATGTACTTCCTCTAACGAATACTCTATTTCTCATTCTTATATATTTTCATTTTTACACTAGAATCTTCTTACCCTTGACACGTCTAGCACAAACCTTTGACGTGTCAAATACATCCTTCAGACACGTTAAGGACTCCACCGAGACACGTCTAAAATCTATTTCAGACACGTCAAAAGCTTCTTTCAGACGTGTCTAATAACCGAATATCTAAGAAAAAAGTGCACCGGCCAAAAGGCTCAGTGCACTTACACATTCATTTAAAAGCTAATTGACTTATTGTTTCTTTAATTCTCTTTTTACATTGTCCCGAAGCTTGGCTGGGAGAACTTCTTCAAATTTTAAATCTGTTGGGAATACCTTAAATAAACTTCCGGGACGGAATTGTAATTTAGCTCGTTTAATTTTGTATGGAGTAAATCCTCCTCTCGTACGCGTTCCTTCACTTTGCAACTGATACTGAAAACTACCAAATGATCCCAGATTAACAAGATCGCCCTCTGATAGCCTGCATCGGATTTCCAAACCCAAACTACGTATTACATTGCGAACATCTCCTTCGCTCAGGGAAGTAATAAATGCAATACGGCTACAAATGTTATCTTCACTCAAGGTTTCACGCACTTGTGCTTTGGCATAATAAAGTGGTGGTTCTTCTGTTTTAACCGGATGGGTAAGCGGGGTTACGCTGTATTTAATACTCATGGAAATAGTGTTTTAAAAGATGAATCAAACAAACAAGAAACAAAAACTATATAGATTTTATTGCAACTCGAGATAAAGATATATCTCCTACCCGATCAGGAGATATATCTTAATGGTTGGTTTTATCCGTTTTTTAACTCACGCATTGCGTCTTTCTGAACTTTTCTTGGTAATACTTCCTCGAATTTCAAGTTAGCCATATTTTCTTTCAAGAGGCTGCCCGGACGGAAACGGAATCTTACCTTTTTAATGTTTTGGTGGTTAAACTCTGCACGCGTCTGTGCACCTCGACTTTTTACTTCAAACTGGAAGGTTCCGAGTGTGCCCAGTGATACCATGTCGCCATCAGAAAGTCGCTTACCTATCTCATAACACTACATTTCGGATATCACCTTCTGTGAGGGATGTTGAAAATGAGATACTACGTGCCAACTTATCTTCATCAACAAACTCTCTTACTTGCGACTTGGCATAAAACCAAGCTGGTTCTTCGGAATTTAGCGGATTTTTCATCTCCGCAACTGAATACTTTAATGTCATTGTTTCCGGTTTTAAATAGTTTTACTTTAAAAATTATCTCTAATATCTAATTATTCGGGTGTTTCATTAGATAACAATGCAAATACAAAATCCATTTTCGATATATACAAACAAAATTGAGAATATTTTTAAATATTTTCTCAACATAAAAGAAAAAAAAGTAACAGAATAAGATAGTTTTAATTTATAAATAACTGATAAAGAAGCAACAAACAGAGTAGCAAATAGAAATATACATAATAAATAAATACAATAAAAAAATATAGAGATATCTACCTTCTTTAAGTTGACGCATTATTATATATAAGGAAAAGATAGGCAGACAATCAGCATTAGTAGACGGATAGATTGAGTCGAAAAGCAAAAGGTCTAATTGGTTAAGGCCCGGTTCTCTTCTCTGATCCTGACAAATAAAACAATTCCATTAAGTATACTGAATATAATAGATGTAAAATAAAGGTTGAAAATAAGAGGAACAATTGCTATTCAGGCTATAATTATCAAATAATTAAGATATTTGATATTTTTATAAGGACTTGCATTTACCAACAGGGAATTCGCTACCCAGTAAATCTTTGCATTCCGGAATTTCCCTAATCATGAGATAACCCAGACTTTAAAAATAAGAAACAAAAAATATAAAATCGGTTATATCATCTTTATCAATTCTGGCAGATGATAGGCAGTTTTAAATTACTTTGATCGAATATTCTAAAGCTAGTCTGATAAATTTGAGGTTTTGTTCTTCGAATGTATGCAATTGCAAATAGTAATCGAGTGGTTTGCACAAGTTTCTTGTTACAATCTCCGTATTGTCAAAGGCCATAAGCATCCTTCTTATTTCAGGAAAAGATGGTGCAAATACATTTTGTACAAATTCTTCAACCGTTCCTGATCTGTTTTAAAAGGAAAATCATTTTTTGATACTGCTACTAGTGAGGGTATAATATTATAGGATTGTTTTGTACATTCAATCGGTTTATCTATTTGATAAATGCCTTGTTATGAATGATAATTGTTTATTTCAGACGGGAGACTTCAATTATTAGCTGAAATACAACATGCCACGATTGATCTTTACTAAATCAATATTCCTATCATTAATTACAGTGTAAATAAAATATTGGGGATGGGATTGCTATCATACAAAAAGAAAAATGTCCCAAAAGTCGCCTGTTATTGCGGACTTGATCCGCAATCTATTCTTCTATAATTTACAGAGGAGATCCCGGGCCTGACCCGGGATGACAGTTATACTTTTTGGACATTCTCCTTTAAAGTACAACTTATTGTATAAATCTCCCTGTACAGTCAGGAATAAACTTAATCACAGGCATTCATTCTTTTGCAAAGTTCTTCTATTACCTGATCAACGCTTGCTCCTATCTTAATAAATTCATCAATAATACTTGTGATAACAGCCAATGGTATACTCGTAACTGATGCAATCAGCATAAGCAGCGGACCTATGACTGGCGCCCCACTTAAAATTATAGTTATAACACCTGAAAGGGCAGTAGTAAGACCTATCTTACAGGCTTGACACGTAACCCAGTTTCCCGTTAACACCTCGTTGTTTGCACCACCGTATGTCGTTTCTAATTTAGCTCTGGCATCTGATATTGCTTTGTCAACATCAGCTTTTGTGATATTAAAATTTGTTTCCTTCATAAATAGATAATTTAGAATGTTTATGTTTTAATTCTTCTTTGATTTATCAATCGCAAGCACCCATTGCCTTACACAATTCAAAAATAGCTTTGTCTAAAGCTTCCAGAATTCCCTGTCCTACAAGTTCTGCTATTATATGTGCAACAACCTCTATTACAAGGCCGGTAGCAGCGGCAATTGCAGCGATAGCTTCGGCAGCACCCGTAGCCAATGCTGCTATAATAGCAGCAGATAAAGTTCCTTTTATGGTAGCCCTGCAAGCTGTACATGCAAACCAATTGGCTCCAAGCATAGTCATATCATTTCCTGCATAAGTCTTTTCCAGTTTCGTCTTTTCCAGTGCGAAAAGTTCATCAAATTGTTCTTTTGTTACAAAATCGTTTTTACCCATAAATTTAGATTAATTAAATTGTTCTCCTACTCTTCCTAGTTTTCGGATTCCCTATATTCATTATTATACATTAATATGCATAACTGATGAATCGCTTCATTAATATCGCATTCATTTTCTGCAGAAAGACCTGAAATAATTGTATTTACTTTATTTTCAGGAAGATTGCATACAATAGAAAGCTGTTGTATCATTTGTTTATCAGGATAGTATTTTATAGCATTATGTATCATAATTGCCAGATTGAATGTTAAAGCATTCTTGCAAGCTTCACGGCATATCCACTTTTCCCCCAACAGGCCATTATATGCTGAAGATAAAGCTTTTATCAGATTTTCTTTTTCCGAGTTTATTTTTAGTTGTAAGTCCAGATATGTCATAATCCGTGAAACTAATTATGGTTATTACTTATTTATAAGATGATTGACAACAAAAGTGTAGAGACTATTCTGTTTGATCGTCTGCCAGATAAAGACTATTAATTTCGGAGTAGAATAAGAGCTTCATAAATTCACCACGGCGGTTATCCGGTAAATGCTGTGAATTCGGACTTAATGTAATCACCGCTGAAAGCAGTGATAAAATCAGTAATTTGTTTTTGGGGGTATTCATATTCTCACTGTTTTAATTAGCCAATAGACTGTGATTCAATCTATGGACTGTGATTCAAATGTAAAGTCAGATATCCGATAATAGTGTGACAAATCATATTTTTTAGTGTGACAAATCGTACAACAGTCAACTACCTCAAAAAAAAGTAATACTTTTGAGAAGTTAAAAAATCTTTTTCTCTATAAGCTTATGAAAACGTATCCCCTTTTTATCCTAACCTTATTCATTTTTAATTTGAATATATCGGCAAATAACAAAGAACTGCCTGATAGTGTCTTAACAATAGAACACACCTACTATTACGTTTTAACAGATCCGCAAAAAGCCCAGCAAATAATGGAGCAGTTAAGAGTACGCAAACAGTATCAACCATGGGAATTGGATTGGTGTCAGGCTGACCTGTATTATAATACAGGAAAATACAGGCTGGCTCTCTATTATTTTGAGCGGGTTGCACAATACAAGGAAGTTAAAAATAAATCTCAATTGTATATGGACCTTCTCAGTACGATGATGGAATGCTATCGTATGAATAACAACATACAGGAAGCATTACAAACAGCAATTGATGTCAATAATATTGCCAAAAGCTTAGATAATAAAAGTGAGATTGGCAGGTCATATATGTTTATGGGAGTAACAACTTTCCAACAACGTAATAAAAAGCTGGCCGATGAATATTTCTCTCTGGCAAAAAAGAGCCTCGAAGAAGCACAAAACACTGGATATCTTTATCATTTCAACCTGACGTCAGCTAATTTGATGGCAGAACAGGGGGAATATAAAAGAGCATACGAATACATCAAAGAAGCAGAAATTAACTTGAAACAAATGGAAGCAAATACAGAAAACTTGCTTATGCCGGAGGAACAAATTGCCTATGAGAAAGGCAGAATTTATGCTTTAGCCTGCGAAATCTTAGAAAAATCAGATAACAGAAAACAAGCCAAAGAATATTACGTGAAATTTATGAATTCTCCTTGTGCAAAAGACAGCCGCAGTAAGATATACATTGTACCTTACTTATTGGGAGCAGGAGATTATAAAACCGCCATATCAATTTCCCGGGAAAGAATGGAAATTCTCAGATCGGAAACAGATACTATAGGAGAAGACATGTCGGCAGCCATAAGCTATTTAGTACAGGGATATGAAATGAGTGGAGAAAAAAGTCAAGCACTTATCTTCTCTAAGCAAGCCATTTCATTGTCCAATAATATGCGAATAAAAGACCGGGAAAATGCAACATTAGAACTTGCTATTATATATAATGTACAGGAAAAAGAATCCCGCATTGCTAAACAAGAATCTGACCTACAAAGAAAAAACCTGTGGTTATGCTGTGCATTAATCATAACTGCCCTATGTTTACTTATTATCATACAAATTGTGAGAAACATGAGGCAGATAAAAGAAAAAAATCTGGCTATGATAAGGCAGATAAAGGAAATGCAACTTTATCGGGAAAAATTAGATAAACTTCAAAAAGAATCTATACAAAATAAGGAAACTCAATTAGAAATAAAATTAGATAGTGATAATTTTGATAAGCTCAATCTATCTCAAATATTTTCCTTAGCAGATCAAAAATTAAAGGAAGAAAAGTTGTATTTAAATCCAAACCTTACACGAGACAATCTGATAGATTTATTATCTGTAAAAAGGCTTGATTTCATACAAGCTATCAATCAATACTCAGGAATGAACTTTACAGATTATGTAAATAGCCTTCGCCTGCAAGAATCTATAAAACTACTGGAAACATCTGATAAAAAAAGTATGGAAATAATTGCTGAAATGTCCGGATTCGGGTCAGTTCGCAGTTTTTACCGTCAATTCAAAAGCAAATATAAGATGCTACCGTCTGAATACAGAAGGCTGAAGAACAGTAATCTGTTGTAATAGGTTATTTTTATAAGGAAAATATGCATCTCTTTCCATCCGTTACACAGAATTAATTCTAAAGATTAAACTCAGCTATTTCAGACAACATCTAATTAAGTAAAAACTTTATTTTTGTTGTATGTGTAACCAAAAAAATAAGTATGTTAGAAATACATTTAGCAGAACGCGAAGCATTTGTTGTTTGGGGATATAGTGTAGAAACAGACCTTGAAAATAATGATAAAGACATAGGTGAGTTATGGGCCGGCTATAAAAGTGAATTGGAATCTCTATCATGCAATTGCCCAGGACTTTATGGAGCCATGTGGTATACGGATGAAACTCATAAAAGATATTTTTATATGTTGGCTGTACAAATTGATAATATGATAGAACTTCCGGAAAACAATAGTATCCAACGTTTAGAAATTCCCAAAGGCTTATATGCAGTAGCATCTCTTCCTGGTAATGCTGACCTGATAGAAGCATGGACGGAATTTTATTTTAGAGAATTGCCGGCGCGTAAATTAGAAACAAATCACCAACATGGAATATTTTTCGAATGGTATCCGGCTAAGGGTGGGGTCGAATTGTGGAATTCGGTAAAGCAATTAAAAAGTGATTAATAAGAAATATTTTGGAAAGAATAGATACGTTTTATTCTTGGATTACAATAAAGAACTCCTGAAAATTTATTGATATTCAGGAATTTATTCGTTCATATTAAAAAAAAAGTAGCACCACCGGGAATCGTAATTTTGACCTAAGCGACTGCATTTCTTATAGAGAGATTTTCAAAAAGGAGCAATCTCCCGCTATTACTCCACCATTTTTTGCACTACTTTGCACAGAAATTCTTCACATCACATTTTCTACTATAAATAAATATACGAGAAATCGTAATTATAAAGAAATTTGCATTTAATGAATAGAGTTATGAAACAGCAAGAGTTAAAGGTGTCGTTCTACCTGAAAAAGAGCGAAATCAAAGAAGACGGTAAATGCCCTCTTATGGCCATATTGAGTATCGGGAAATTCTCTGAGACCACATTCAGTACCAAAATGAATGTGCCATTATCCCTGTGGCAATCGGGTCGTACCACGGGGAAAAGTCATGCGGCTAATGAGATTAACCAACGGCTGGATGCTACCCATGCATCCGCACTTTCCCATTACAGGGAACTATCAGCCGTCAGCGAAAAAGTAACGGCCGAAAATGTAAAAACCATTTTATTGGGTATGGCATACGGGCAGGAAACGCTGCTCGATTATTTTCGCACCCATAACGAGAATTTCGATAAACGTATAGGTGTAAGCCGTAAGAAAGGTTCGGAAAAAGGTTACTGGCAAGCACTGGCCCACCTTACCAGGTTTCTGGAAGTTAAATATAAACTTACTGATATACCTTTCACTGCGTTAGACAGGTCGTTAATTGATAAATTCGACCTCTATCTGAAAATAGACTGCGGACTTGCGCCGGGTACAATTATATTAATTACTACCCGACTGAACACGATTGTAGGTAACGCCATTGTTGAAGGCGTTATCACCAAGAACCCCTTTGCAGGCTATGAGCCGGAACGCCCAAAGCATAAGCAAAAGTACCTTATCCGCAAAGAATTGGATAAGCTAATGACAACCCCGCTTACTTGCCCGAAGCATTACCTGATTCGTGATCTGTTCCTCTTTTCATGTTTTACCGGAATCCCATACAGCGATATGCGTAAGCTGACAAACGAGGATATTTTCATCGCCGAGGATGAGGTAGTATGGATAAAAACAAGCAGGGAGAAAACCGGCATGGACTACGAAATACCCCTGCTTGAACTCCCGCTGCAAATTCTCGAACGGTATCGGGATACTGCAACCGAAGGAAGTCTGCTTCCCATGTATTGCAATTCGGAAATAAACAGGGAATTAAAAAGTATTGCCCGTACTTGCGGTATCAGTCGCCGGCTGACATTCCACACCGGCCGCCATAATTTCGGAACCCATATTACGCTGTCACAAGGTGTTCCTATCGAAACCGTTAGCCGGATGATGGGACATAAGAACATTACCACCACGCAGATATATGCCAAAGTAACCGATAGAAAAGTGGACGAAGATATGAAACAGCTGCGGAAAAGAACCGCATCCCAATCGAAAAAGGTTACTTTGTACGAAGATGAAACCCTCTGGGCAGCCATCCGTTATCCCGGAGCAAGAAAAAACATGCATGTAGAACACTCAAACAACTTATAAATAACGCATCAATTACCATAGAAAAAGGGCGCGTAACCATCCGCACTCAGCAGGGAACCGTATGGCTTACCCAGCACCAGATCGCCGACCTTTTCGGCGTCTTCGTATCAGCAGTTGGCAGTAACATCCGTTCAATACTCAAAAATGAAGTATTGAGGGAGGAAAAAGTATGCCGCCATGAAATTACCGCCACCGGAGGGAGAACGCTTTATAATCTGGAAATGATAATAGCGCTGGCTTTCAGGTTAAAATCCTCAAAATCGGAGCAGTTCCGCCAGTGGATAATCGAACAGGCGGTAAATCCCCCTGCAATTTGGAAAATTCCGGGCATGGATATAATACTGAATTAATAATTTATATAGAGCCGGGGGATAATAAAAAATCAGCTAAGTAAGGACAATAATCAGGCAATGTACTTGGCTGATTGCCGACTATATTACCAAGTAAATATGTTATCTTTCTAAAATATATGAGATTTCAAAATAAGTAGTATGATGTTGTTTTTTTATTCCATATTGCACTTTATTTGATTTCCTGCTTTCCCTTTTTGGATGATCCCTCTATAATTAGATCATATGATTCCCTGACCAGTTCTTTGAGCATTTTATTGGGCACATCCTCGTTAAAGCGGACGCTGGTCACATGGTCTTCCAAATATTAAAGTGTCATTTTACTGGTCTTATACCTATTCCTATATACCGGCCATAATTACTTATACCCCAAGAATTAGAAGGAAGATAGGTTACATAGCCATTGTCTATATTAGAGAATGTGGATGACCAGTAATATCCTTCGTCAGGTGTACCAACATTTTGATCGTATATATAGCCGTTTGCAGGAAAGAACAGATGAGAGCCGTTTTTTGCCGTAAACAGATACCCTTGATTGTTATGTATAGATACCCATTCATGTTCGGTGCTGAAAAGTAATTCATGCCATTCATCCTGTGTTGGCATTCGCCAATCACCCCCTAATTCTTTTTGAGCCGCATCATACCATGTCTTGCTTATATCATCACCTATAACTTGATGATAATACTGGTAATTACTTTCTTTATAACTCTGTTTCGGTTCCGTTTCTCCCCATGCATAGTGATTTCCTATTTCCCATGGAAAGTCTGCTCCAAGATTATTAGCACCCCACAATGTGCCGAATCCCATATCAACAATTCCCCTGACAACTAATTCCCTCTTTTCAAAATGCCCGTCTTGAAATTTAATGTCTAACACTCTTTTAATTTGCTTTTCAGATTCTTTACCTTTTTGAGTCAGCTGATTATTTATCGTTGTAGCGCTGGTTAAACCATCTATGTTATTGTCTTTTTTTAATAATGCTACATCTTGATAGTTTAAGTTTTCGAGCCAATGCTTTACAATTTCACGAGCTTCCGGCTTACGTGCTTCTTGTCCTGATATAGAGAATCCGTCAATAACAACGGCTTTAGGAAATAGCCTCTGCAGGTCTACTTTTGTATCTCCAAGCCCGCTTCCCTCATTTGTTGTAAATGGGATGATAACTTTTCCATTCAAGTCGTGTTTCTTGAAAAAAGAGAACATAACTCTTGGATAGGTGCCCCACCAAATAGGACCACCCACGAATATTATATCGTACTTGTCAATATCATGTAGTGGTTCGTTGAATTCCGGGTATTCATCATTTTCCCATTCTTCCCGTACTACTTGTAACATTTTTGTATAAGGAATGTCATAATCCTTTTTGGAGGTAATTTCAAAAAGGTCTGCACCTACTATTTCTGATATGTGTTCAGCCAAAAATGCAGTATTCCCTTTTTTTACATTGCCAACTTTGTAGTTATCACCTGCCCGTGAAAAGAATAGAACTAATACACGTTTACCTTTTAACTTTTCCATTGCTATATTTGAATTGATTTCTTCTTGCTTATGCGTTTTTTTATATGCCGTAAAGGCAATAGCACTTATCGTAAGAATAATTACGATAATCGTTAAAATCGTTGATTGTTTCATTATCTATTTTATTTTTAATGTTTTGATCAGGCTGCAAAGTTATTGGGATTGACGAATACTTTCAGATAATAAAACAGGAGGAAAATATAACTTTTCGGGACTGATGCTTGTTTTGTTATTTTTTGCCTTTTATTTTTGTACTTGCGAATTTAGGATGAAGCCAGATGAAAAAGATAGCTTTATGTGAATTTGACCCTACAAAATACGGTCAATCTATGAGTGTAGATGTGGTAGATGTAGAGTCTTTTCGGGACTATTTATGGGAAAAGCCTGTTTATGGAACCAATTATTATAGTATTTACCTAATCACTCAAAGTACGGAAATATTAGAAGTGGACGGGAAGAGTGGACCAGTACGTCCGGGTATGATAGTTTGCAGTAGCCCCGGAGAAATATGGCGTTGGGAAGAGCAATCCCGGCAAGAAGGAGTATATCTTTACTGGACTGAAGATTTTCTGAATTCTTTTTTTAGAGACCCTCACTTTATAGATGGTTTTACTTTTTTTCAGTCAGGGCGTTCAAGTTCGTTCCTTTATCCTGATACCCGGTTGTTCAGAAGATTATTGGCTCTTTTTAGCCAGATGCGGGAAGAAATTGCCGGCAAAAAATTAAATGAAGCACAACATATTTTGCGAGCAATGGTATATGAAACTTTAATGTTATTGGAGCGGGTAAACAATATTCCTCCCGTTAAGGATATTGATAATAAACGTACTTCCTATTATGTTAATGAATTCCAGAAAATAGCCCGGGCTCATTATAAGAGAGAACAGCATGTAGAATATTATGCTGGGCGATTGTATATAACAAGTAACTATCTTAACAAGATAGTTCGTCAATCATTAGGTATATCCACAAAACAATATTTATCAAATCTCTTATACAATGAAGCTGAACGGTTGTTAAGATATACAACACTTACAATCGGCGATATAGCTTTGGAATTAAATTTGGATACTGCCTATTTTATTAAGAAATTTAGACAGAGAAAGTCTATAACTCCTTTACAATACAGAAATTATATTATAAGTAAATAGGAAAATAACTGGAGGTGTTCTCTACGTGTGTCTGCTCCTATAATCCGGCTTCTTTCCTGACTTTCTTTGGCATCCCTTCGATTACCAAGTTATATGATTTCCTGACCAGTTCTTTCAGTTTACCGTCAGGCATATCGCTGTTGAAAGAAACGTTTATCCAGTATTTCGGACTCAAATTAAACGGCTTGGATACCGCCTTATATTTCTCTTTCAATTCCTCGATCTTGTTCGGATCGCATTTGATGGTACAGGCGTCGAACTTATCCATGTCGAAAAAGCAAAACATCTTGTCCTTTACATACATCACAAGTATCGAGTGAGCATTCTGAAAGAACCCATCGAAGGGAGTTCCTTCGTGGGTTTCGGGAAACGACAGGCAGTATTCCCTGAATTCTTCTATGTGCATTTTCTACGGGTTATTTCATGGCGGCAAGCTGTTCCTGTTCTTTGTTCGTTAAGCCCGCCACCACCAGCTCATACGATTTTTTGACCAACTCTTTTATCTTGGCATCGGGTACGTCTTTGTTGAAATAAACACTGATCCAGTGCTTCTTATTCATGTGGTAACCCGGCGTAATGCCTTTGTATTTCTCCTGTAGCTCTACCGATTCGTCGGGGTCGCATTTGAGGTCGCAGAAATCGAACACGTCGATGTTTACGAAGCAGAACCATTTGTCCATAACCGAAAAGGTCATCAGGTTGCTATCGTATTCCGAAGTCGCTTTTTTGAATGGGAGCTTGTCTTCCGCCCCTTTGAAGGAGAGGCAGTACTCCCTGAAAATTTCTATATTCATAATTCTTGTTTTAGTTGAACGATGTCATTTTTACTGTCGCGCCTTTGGGGGTTTCGCTTACCATATCGTCCAGGTACTCGTCGCCTGCATATTTCTTTTTATAGGCTTCATCTACCAATTTGTTTGTTTTCTCGTCCGTTACCGGTTCGAAATGTACTTTGCGTTCCATTCCGGCGCCTTGAATTTTGCCGGCTTTCTCGCGGATGGCGGCTTTGTACCAGCTCGATTTCTTACCGCTGTACGCGCGTGAATATAAATTACCGTCAACCTCTACACTCCAGATAAAGGTAGGCGTACCATAGGTTTTACCATCTTCCCGGAAAGGGGCAATATGAAAGTCATCTGCTTTGGCGATCTTTTTTACATCTTCTGCGGTTAGTTTTTTACTTAATTCGTCCATACTATTCTTTTTTTTACGATTAAACATTGGCTTCCTTTATGCCTGATGGTTTGCAATAAGCTTTATTGCATTACAGGTTTCAAGAAGCATTTTCATTTAGTAGAACAAATCAAAGGTACTTCGGGTTTACGTAGGGGGAGAGTAATAATCAGGATAGAAATGACACTTTTCGTAACAGGAAAAGGTAATTCTGTTACAACATCCACAGATTCTGTTAAGAACAACTGCAAATACTCCCATACCTTTGCAACATCATAATTACATAAAAAAGAGTAAAATGCAGAATCAGAATTTAGAAAGTAACAAAGCGCTTATCGTACGCTTTGATAAAGAATGTGTCGAAACGATCAACGATAATCTGTTAGACGAATTAGTATCCGAAACATTCGTGAACCACGTTGCACCGGAAGGAGCCAACGGGCGGGAGAGCTTCCGTCATTACATCCGGGAAGTTTTACACGCCGGATTATCTGACATCCGGTTGGACACCTACCGGCAAATAGCGGAAAATGATTTCGTTGTTTCACAGAAAACACTTACAGCCACCCATTCCGGCAATTTCCTGGGGATACCGGCAACCGGAAAAAGGATTGAAATGGAACTGATAGAGATTATCAGGCTTGAAAACGGACAATACGCGGAACACTGGGCAGAGAGTAATTTGCCAAAGGTGTTGGCATCATTAAAATAAAGGTTAAAGTGAAACACGGCTTCAACAAAATCCATACATTTGTAAATACATACCGGAAAATGAAAAATCAGCATCCTTTACATATTAAGTCCATCAGCGAATTCCACCGGTTAAGAGGATTTGCCCCGCCGGAAAATCCCCTGGTCAGTGTCGTGCAAATAGATTCTTTCAGCAAGGATTTTCTGGAATGTGACCGTTCCATGTATTTTGATTTTTATTGTATTTCCCTGAAGCATACCGACAATATTACATTAAAATACGGACAGCAGAAATATGATTTTGATGAAGGTGTAATGTTCTTTATGTCTCCGGGGCAGGTATTTGGATTTGAACAGCATGAAGCTGATTCGGAGAATAAGGCTAAAGTGTCCGGATGGATGCTACTATTTCATCCGGATATTCTTTGGAATACCGCTTTGGCTAAAAGCATAAAAAAGTACAAGTATTTCGACTACGCTGTCAATGAAGCTTTATTCCTGTCTGAAAAAGAACAGCGTATCATCGAGGGAATCATACTGAATATCCAAAACGAATGCCGGACAAACATAGATAAATTCAGTCAGGATATTATTATTTCCCAGTTAGAAGTGCTGCTGAATTATTCCGAAAGGTTCTATAACCGGCAGTTTATCACCCGGAAAATAGCCAATCATCAGATTCTTGAAAATCTTGAAAAGGCGCTCAACTTCTACTTTTCGGAAGAAAACCTGATAGAAAACGGAGTTCCGAATGTGCAGGATATTTCGGAAAAGCTCCATCTTTCCCCCAATTATTTAAGTTCGCTATTGAAAGTAACAACGGGCAGGAATACGCAGCAACACATTCAGGATAAATTGATTGAAATAGCTAAGGAACGCATTTCGACCACTTCTTTATCTGTCAGTGAAATTGCCTGGCAATTAGGATTCGACCACCCCCAGTCGTTCAGCAGGATATTCAAGAACAAAACAGGAATGTCGCCCCTGAAATTCCGTGAATCATTTAACTGATGAAAAAGTGGAAACTTATGCTCTTAGGATGGCTATGTATATATCCTATTATCAACCTGACATCTTGTGTATTATCTCCTTTTACGGAAGGTTGGCCTACTTTGCTGAAAAGTTTTTTGCAGACCGTTATCCTTGTCCCTGTGATGGTAACCGTACTTGGTTTTTTACAGAAAAGATTCAGTAAGTGGCTGAATAAGTAAGGCCGGATAATATCATCTATCTATGTATCTATCCCTGCCTTCCGTGCCTGCTCGCACTGGTGTTTCCGTGCAATTTTATAACACACCCCGTCTTTAACGAAATTTGCCCCTGTCTGTTTGAAGTGAAAAGGGATATTGCGCTCCACACAGGCGTCGCGGATTTTCAAAACCCATGCGAAATCGCATACGCAGGCGTTGTTTCCCGATTCTCCACCTACTGTGACGCTTTCAATACTGTCGTCAAGCCAGGGGGAGAGGTCGGTTTCTCCGATTAACGGTTCGCAGATAATGGATTTATGCCGGATGGGGAGGCTTTTATAAATTGGGAAACGATAGCCAGCCTGCTCTTGGTTTTCAATGGTACAGCTGATGCGGACATTGTCGTAACCCTCGCCCCAATCCGCGGGAAGGCATTCAAGTACACGGTGTACACGTTTGGTAATCATCGAAAAGGTTAGGTCGGGTCTTTCCCTTATCATTTCCCAGACGGCCTGGCGCCACAGGTCGGCTTCTTCGATGAAGAGGTCGGATGTAAAGCATGTCCACAGGTGTTCGCCGGAGGGTATTTTGTACTCTCCGTTCTTCTTCCGGCGAACGGGCAGGTCAAAACTCCCAGTCTTATACACCTCGTTTGCATCCTTGCCTATCTGTGCATCACGCCGGAAGACATAGCAGTTGCGGCAACCCTGACTGATTTTATGGCAACCGTGCCATAAGTTCCACATTTCGGACATTTACTAGGATTGGTTTTCTGTTGTTCTTTTGTTGAATGATATTATTTTACTGTTGTACTTTGGTAGAACAAATCAAAGGTACTGCTGGTTTATGTTTTAAACAAGTATTAATCAGGAGGGAAGTGTTACTTTTCGTAACGGAAGAAAGGAGAAAGGAACAAGGAGAAAAGGGTGAAAGGGAACAACCCATTGACAAAGTTTCTTAATCTATTGGCTAATGCCGATCTTCGATTGCCGGAGGATTTCCTCAATAGTTCCTAAAAGTGACATTTCCGTTACGATTTGTTTACTAGCCGATGGGGCGATTCATCGTATCTTTGCTGATTAAAATCAATAAGAAACAGTTTATGAGTAATTTGAAAGATAAGCCCTATCATGAGATGCTTAACTCCGGCGAAATATATGACAGTGTGGATGAAGAATACATTGCTTACCAGCATACCCTCGTTCAACGGCTAAACGAGTTCAACAACACACAGGATACACCGGAAGGACTCGAAGAAAGAGAGCGCCTGCTGAAAGAAATCGTAGGTACTTACAGCGAGGGGCTGTACATCATCCCGCCTGTTTACGCCAATTGTGGACTCCGCCATGTTCATTTCGGGAAGAATGTTGTTGTTAATTTCAATGCTAACTTTGTGGACGACGGAGATATTTTTATCGGCGACGACTGCATGCTCGGCCCCAATGTATCCGTGATTACCGCCCTGCACCCGGTGTCGCCCAAACTAAGACTGCACAAGCTCCAGTACAACAAGCCGGTGCATATCGGTAAAAACGTATGGCTCGGTGCGGGTGCTATTATCTTCCCGGGCGTCACCATCGGCGATAACTCCATCGTCGGCGCAGGAAGCCTTGCTACCCATGACGTAGAGGAAAATACGATCGTAGTCGGCTCTCCGGCACGTGTTTTAAGAAAAATCAATGAAGACGATGATCGTTTCTATCACGGGAAAGAGATACCGAAGGAAATTATTGATAAATACATGTAAGGACATTTTATGCCCGATTTGAAATCATGGAATCTCTGGCACGGCTGCACGAAGTATAGCGAAGGTTGTGCCAATTGCTATATGTACGCGCTGGACAAAATACGTAAAGTTCCGGAGCGTTCATCCGTGATTACCAAAACAGGAAGTTTCCGCAAACCGTTGGAGAAAAACCGAAGCGGGCAGTACAAGATTCCGGCAGGCTACTGTTTGCGGGTGAATATGACGTCGGACACCTTTCTGGAAGAAGCCGATTTGTGGCGTGACGAGATGTGGAAGATGATCCGCAGTCGCCCCGATGTCAGGTTCTATCTGTCGACCAAGCGCGTACCCCGGATAGCCGAAAACCTGTCCGATGATTGGGGCGACGGCTATGAAAACGTGGAACTGAATATTACCTGCGAGAATCAACAGGCTTTTGACGAGCGTTGACCTCTTTTTGAGCGAATCCCCGCCCGGCATAAGGGGATGAACCTTGCCCCGCTGATCGGACCTATCGACATTACTCCCGCGCTGGCTTCCGGTCAGATCGAAAGCGTATGCCTGGGTGGTGAGAATTTTGGCGGACGAAGGCCCTGCCACTATGATTGGGTAAAACGGATCAGTGATGATTGCGCGAAATTCCGTGTGAACTTTACTTTCAACTCAACCGGGGCTTTCTTTGTGAAAGACGGCAGGACATATCACCTGGAAATGGCTCAGGTACAGGCTAAGCAGGCATACCGCTCGGGACTTTCACGTTTCTTTAACAGGAGCGAGTACAAATTGTACAGCCCGCACAACGGGCATCGGTTATCCCCCGAAGAATTACTGCAACCTGTCTATAATGCCCATCGCTGCACGGAATGCAGCAGTCTTGAAACCTGTATTGGTTGCCTTGACTGCGGATCGTGTAAGGAAATCAGTCTGGTGGGTTATGATGAGATTATCGGGTTGCGGAACAAGATTATCGGGTAAAGCAGAGGGTGTTCTACGATTATTACCATCTTACCAATCATCAAAAAAATATCACTTTTCGTAACTCTACGGTTCTCTTTTAGTATATTTGTAAAGCTAAAGCGGAGAGAGGAACAAGGTAAAAGGAGAAGGAAAGTATATGAATGCAATTCCGAAATATAATTTTTACCGGAAAAAGTACGGCGACGAGCTTCTTATTGATGTGATTGATCTGGAATCTATCAAAGGAAAGATCAGGAAAACTCCGGTTCATCGGGTGACTTATTATGATATTACTTTTATCATTGAAGGAAGTGAAGAGGTAGGGCTTAATGACCGTACTTATGTGGTTGCGCCGGGGAGTGCTGTTTGCTCTATTCCGGGCGATGTGTGGACGTGGGAGCCTGACACGCGGATGAATGGTTATGTGTTGGTCTTTGAGGAGGAGTTCCTGCTTTCTTTTTTTAATGATCCTTTTTTTCTCCGGAAGTTTGCTTTTCTGAATCCGCAGAGGGAGTCCGCGCATCTTTGCATGGACGATCAGTTGTTTAGCCGGGTTGTGCAGTTGTTGTTACTGATAAAAGACGAGATCAATAACTATGCGGAGAAGGATAATCACATGCTGCGGGCAATGCTTTATGAGGTGTTGATGCTGCTTCACAGGTCTTATGTTTCCTCCCCTGCCAACCCGGAACCCCCGAAAGATATTGCCGTAGATCGTTATATCCATTCGTTTGTCCAAATGGTTAACGACGGTTATACTTCTCAGCGCAATGTTCAGGATTATGCCGACCGCCTTTTTATTTCGACCAATTACCTGAACAGGATTGTACGGCAAACGCTGGGCGTAACTACCAAACAGTATATACAGAATAAGGTGATGCAGGAAGCGAAACGGTTATTGACTTACACTACACTATCGGTCTCCGAAATTGCTGCGACGCTTCATTTTGAAACGGCTTCTTATTTTATCCGGTTTTTCAGGAAGCATGCGGGGGCTACGCCGAGGGAGTACAGACAAGTTCCTGCCTCTCACGGAAGGTAAGAAAGAAAGGCGTTATTCCGGGCAATCTTTACCCCTCTCCCCCACCTTATTCCTCTCATAATAGCGAGCTACAAATCCTCTATACAAAATTCCCCCCACTACCACCAATACCAGTCCCGCGATATAAGCAGTAGTATAATTACTCAGGTCGGCAATATATCCGCCGGCCAACACCCCGATACCAATCCCCATATCTCCCGAAATATAATACGATGAATTAGCCGTACCCCGCTGGTTATGCGTAGCCAGATTAATAAATACGGCCTGGAAGGCAGGAAAGACATACCCGTAGGAAATTCCCAATGCGAAAGCCGATATATAGAAAGATAAAGCAGTTTTCAGAAAGATAAACGCACCATAACTGACAACCATAAGGATAATCCCTGTAAATATCACCTTATTTAATTTTCCCGCTTTCATCAGACCGACAGACAAGAGGCGTGAGCTTACCAACCCGACAGAGAAAATGGCGAAAAACAAGCCCGTACCCGTCGATAACCCGACTTCATCCATGCCATAAATAGCCACATACGTAATCAGCAAACCGTAACTAAATGACAACAATGTAAAAATGAAAGCACAGGGTAAGCCTTTCATCAGAAAGAAACGATCCAGCGAAATCGGTTCCTTATCCTTTTTGGTGGGAATGGGAACTGTCTTTATCATAAATGCGCAGATAATTCCGATAATACCCGCCACCAAGGAAAGCATAAAAACGTAAGTGTAATTCTGGGTATTGTCAAACAGGAAAAGAGAGGTGGTAGGACCCGCGGCCATAGCCAGGTTGGTAGAAAGGGCATAATACCCGATTCCCTCGTTACGGCGGGAAGCCGGCATGACATCTATGGCTACCGTCGAACTCGAAATAGTAACGATGCCGAACGCCATCCCGTGAAGAGCACGCAGAATGGCAAAAACAAACAAAGTCGCCGCCAGCATATAGCCCGCGAAAAAGGCTACAAAAAGGCAATAGAAAATAATCAGCAGCAATTTACGGGGAAACGAATCGACCAAATATCCCCCAAAAGGACGTATAAATAAAGCGGTAATGGTATAAGACGCAAGGATAATGCCGACGAGTGATTTGTCGGCATCGAACTGATTCATTAAATACATCGGCAAAATAGAGAGCAACAGGTAGAAGGAGAAGAACATGAGGAAACTGCTCACGAACGACCATATATAGGCCGGAGTCAATAATTTATCATTCATTTATATTCAGTTATTTTTTTCGTCGTGCAAAGGTAAGGAAGAGAATATTGCCCTGTTTTATCCCTGAATATCATTTTTATTTGTCCGTAAGAGTCATAAAATGCTTATTTTTGCTGTATGCAAACAGAACGAAAGCTTTATAAGTTCGATGATCCGGTGTATTATGCGTGCTACGACCGGACCCGCGAAATAGATGAGCCTTTCCACAGGCTGATCCATATTGCGGAGGGTTCTCTCCGTATCATTATCTCCGGCAAAGAGTATCGCGCCAACACAGGTGAATATATGTTTCTGGCGAAAGGGAACCTGGCGCGTATTAAGATGATTCCTTCGCCCCGCACCGGACAATTCCGGATGATATGCATAAATCTCTTAGACAAAGCATTGAAGCGTTATCTTCAACAAAATACTTATCCGGAAAGCAGGCATTATATGCCGGTAACTGTAAAAGCATTGCCGGCGGATGATATGTGGGATGTTTTGTTTGCCGACCTGAAACTTTCCATCGCCCGGAACTATGTATTAGACCGGAATCTGATGAACATGAAAGCCCAGCAGGCAATCTATATACTGACTCTTTCGGATAAAGAACTGATATTTTCTTTGTTCCATTTTGGCAAATTCCCCAGGAAAGACCTCCGGGAATATATGGAGCAGAATTATATGTTCAATGTATCCCTGAAAGTCTTTGCCGAATACTCCGGCAGAAGCCTGTCCACCTTCCGCCGCGAGTTTATGAACTTGTTTGGTATGACACCTACCCGTTGGCTTCTTTCCAGGCGTCTGGAAGAAGCTTACTGCCTGTTGGAAACCCAAGATGTTAAGCCTGCGCAGATATACTGGGAGTTGGGATTTGAAACACAGGCTCATTTTAATCGTTGCTTCAAGCAAAAGTACGGCATTACTCCGGGGCAGGTGGGGAAATGATTAAAATCCAAACTTGTTGCCACCCCTCTGTCAAAACCCCACCTAACTTTGCCATCGTAAATAATTTATTCACCCATTAAAAACAAATCTTATGTTAGTAAAACCCAATTTATTTTTTGATGGCAATGCCGGTGAGGCAATCCGTTTCTACCAGACAGTATTTGCAACCGAAGCGCAAAACGTAGTTCGTTACGGCGATTACCCCAAACAACCCGGTGCCGCGCCGATGGACGAAAACAACGCCCAACGCATTGCGAACGCAAGGCTTAGCATTGGCCAGTCATTCTTTAATCTTTGCGATGTGCTTCCCTCCGATAAGGTGACTGTTGGCAACTATGTCCGGATGGATGTTGTGTTCGCAAAAGGCGATAACGCTATTGAGGGAGTGTTTACGGCTCTATCCGAAGGAGGAACAGTAACAAAGCCACTGGGAAAAGTATTCTTTTCGCCCGCTTATGGCGAGGTGAAAGACTGCTTCGGTATTCAATGGGCATTGATGCAGATGTGAGAATCTATCCCTATCTTTGAACCATGAACAGACTCGAACGTATATCAGCCATCCTTATCAAACTACAGGCAGGTAGAACCGTTACCGCCCGTGAGATTGCCGAACAGTTCGACATCAGTCTGCGCACCGTTTACAGGGATATACAAACGCTTGAAGAAGCCGGAATACCGTTGTATGGCAATTCCGGCATCGGCTTTTCGATTATGGAAGGGTATCGCCTGCCGCCCCTCTCTTTTACAACGGAGGAAGCCACCGCTTTTCTTACTGCCGGAAAGTTCATCGGCAAGATGACCGATAGCCGCAATATCTTTCATTTCAACACGGGGCTCGACAAAATAAGAGCCGTGATGCGCTATTCCGAGAAAAATTATCTCGAAAGCATCGAAAACAATATAGCCGTTGTTGGGCACTACGAATCGTCCATCGGTATGCCAGCGGACAGTATGTGGCAGATCCTTCAAAGCATTTCCCTGCGCAAAGCCTTGCAGATTTCCTATACCAACAGGGACGGAATGTCCTCCGTGCGCACTGTAGAGCCTGTCGGCTGTCTGTATAATAATCCCGATTGGCATCTGATAGCATGGTGCGGCAATTCCAAAGCGTACCGCGATTTCCGTATTGACCGGATAGTCAGTATGTCGCTCTCCGAAGTTCCTTTCCGGCGGAAGCATCCCGGCCTGCAAAGCTATATCCGCAAGCACAGGGCGAGCGATGGTCTTCATAATATTACCGTTAAAGTGAAAAGGGAGCATCTTGCTTTATTTCAGGCGCACAGGTATCCGTATGGGTATGAGGGTTCGAAGGAGGTGGAGGGTTCGGTTGAGTTTTATTATCGTGTTTTTGATATGGAGCATTTTAAACGGTGGTTCAGGAGTGTGGATGATGTAGCGGAATATGAGAGGCAGGTAGTTTATTAAACGGCTGCAAAACGGACAAAAAAAATGATGTAGGGAACTTTTTGAAATAAACTGCATCATTTTATAAAATCATCTACATCATTTCGAAAAGTTATGCAGAAGATTTAAAAAGTCCCCGAGCTATTATACAATAGACTCAGGGATAGTTAACCAAAAACAATCTATTTACTATAACTTGTCTTCACAAATTTGGCCTGTTGCAGATAGTCGATACTCATTTTAAGTCCATCTTCCAGGTTGGATGTGTATCCTTCCATCTCGACCACAATATGTTTTACGCCCGCTGTCTCCGCATTATTAAATATGGCATCGAATCCTATCATGCCGCTTTGCCCTATTTCTTTATGGTCTTTGATATGCAACACTGCAAAGCGTCCGGGATATTTATGGAAGTATTCTACCGGACTGTTTTGCCCCATGACAACCCAATATACATCCATTTCGATAAAGACATATTCCGGATTGGTATTTTCGATCATATAGTCCATCATTACGACTTTATCTTCTACCTTCCTGAATTCAGGAGAATGATTATGATAGCCATATTTCATACCGCTTTCTTTGCAGCGTTTCCCTATCTCATTGTAATAATCGCAATAGGTTTTCAGGTCTTTAATTGTTTTGGGCACGTCGAGCCAGGGGGTTACGATATAGGTCATTCCGGCTGCTTTGTGGGCAGCGATGCACTTATTCCACCATTTCAGCGATTCCGAAAAGTTGCCGGAAGCCAGTTCTTGTGGGGTGAGGTCTTTATTACAATGGGAAGATATTACTTTTAAGCCGGCAGCTTCTATATCCCGTTTAAATTCATCCGGTTTTTTACCGTAAAATAGTCCTTCATGGTATCCGGCTGATTCAACGCCTGTATATCCCATTTCCGCCAGTTCCTTTAAAATCGTGGTATAATCAGTGTTATAGTTTCCTGATTGGTTGCTGACATGGCTTCCGATACGTTCCCTGACAGAATAAAGTTGTATGGCAATTTCTTTTTTCTGGTTTTTGCTCTTCTTTTGTGCCATCACATTATACGGAAGGATCAAAAAAACTGCCAGTGCGGCAACTAATAATTTTGCTTTCATGTTCTAATCATTTTATTAATCATTTTATCAGGCAAAAATAGATGTCCGCCATGATATATAAAATGACGTGCGTCAGTTTCGGTTACAAAACCCCGGCCCTCACTCTACTTAAAGTTTCCGGAGCCATTAAAAGGTAGGAAGCAATATGGGCTATTGAAGCTCTTTTGGCGGCATCGGGATATTCCCGGCAAAAACGTTCGTAACGTTCATGGGAACTTTCAAACCTCCACGAATCGGCTTTTTGCTGTGAAACAATTAGATCATATTCAAATATACGCCTGTATAATTTGTTCATTCCCGGATATTTATCGCATAAACGGCACCATTTTTCATAATCTAAAAGATAGATCACGGAAGGTTCGATAGCTTCAACACAAAGCGTGGTTGGCTTTTTCTGAAACAGGCTTTCGATACAGGTTGCTATATCTCCCTCACAGGAAAAGTGCTCGGTAATATTCCGGCCGTCTTTATAATAGAACTGGCGAATAATGCCTTTTTCAATCATATACATATATCGGCTTATCTGCCCCTGATCCAGAATTATCTCATCTTTTTGGTACTCCCGGCGCTCTAAAACCGAGGCAAACGCATTTATTAACTCTTCGGAGAAATTCACATCGTATTTCTCCAATATTCTCTTGATTATTTCCATAACTACAGATCGCTATAACATCTACAAAAATAGTGATTTTTCATTGATATTGCCCGAAACTGACGCACGTCATTTCGCACTATACCACCATTATTTAGCTTTGTACAAGCTTAGAGTATTAATTAACAACAAGTAAATATGAAAATTGAACATTTAGCAATCTGGGCGGATGATATAGAGTTGCTCCGCGAGTTTTATACGACGTATTTTAATGTTAGCTGCAATGATAAGTATGTAAACCCCAGAAGAGGCTTTTCATCTTATTTCTTATCGTTTGGAGAAGATAAAACCCGTATAGAATTGATGCATATCCCTGATATGGCAGCCCCTGAAAGTAGAGGCAACCTGAAGGGATTGGCGCATTTCGCTATTTCAGTAGGAGGAAAAGATGCGGTAGATACCCTTACTGAAAAGTTGCGCGAAGACGGCTATACAATAGCCGGCGAACCACGAACAAGCGGCGATGGGTACTATGAGAGTGTTGTTTTAGACCCGGAGGGGAACTATGTGGAAATTGTTGGATAAAGACAAAAGATTGAATAATATGAGCGAACGAACATTTTTTCTTTATGATCTGCACATGCACATGTCTGCAAAACAAAGTGCGCAGGACATGGTAAAGAAAGCAGGGACAAGCGGTTTTAAAAGTTTTAGCATAGTGTAAAACGTGTCGCCATGGGGAATAAAGACTAATGGTGACCTGCAGAAATTTATCAATGAAGTGAAGAACTATCCCTGTTACATGGGATTGCAACCGGTAGCCCCCGGATGGAGTCGGAATTTTGCAAAGGAGTTGATAGATCAGGTAGATTATATCCTGATGGACCCCCAATATATGCCCAACGGTAATAAATATGGTGACCTGATGGAAGTATGGGACCACAATTGCTATGTAGACGACCCCGAAGACTTTATGGAACGCAATATGGAATGGTATCTGAAAATACTGAACCATGAAGATGATTCGCTTGATATTTTTGGCTGGCCATTGTTCTTACCATTGAGTATCCAGAGAGAGTATTATACCCTATGGACCCGGGAACGTATGGAGCAGGTTATTGAGGCTGCCCGCAGGAATCATATAGCATTAGAGATAAACGACCTGGCTCATACCCCACATGCCGAATTCATCCTGATGGCCAAAAAAGCCGGTGTGAAGTTCACTTTCGGATCAGACACCCATGATGAGTGCTCTTTCCGTTTGGATTACTGTAAAGAGATAGCAAAGTTATGTAATCTTACAGAAGATGATTTTTTCGTCCCAGTGCGTAAACCCAGAAAATAAATCACGTAGAAAGTATGAAAAGAAAAGAATTTTTAAAGAGCTCCGCTATGATGTTGGCAGGCGGAATAACAATAGGGTTCAGCCATATAGAAGAAACAAAGGCTGCCGGTAAGTCATCAGCTATGCCGGCCAGGGCATCAAAGTCTTTCCCCATTTATGATTTACACTCTCACCGCTCTGACGTACAAACAGCACAGCAGATGGTAGATAAAGCAAAGAAAAATGGCATACAGATGTTTGGCATCATAGAAAATGTAGCTGATTACGCTATCAGGAATGATGATGATTTGCTGAAATTCATCAATGAGCTGAAAGACTATCCCTGTTATATGGGCCTGCAACCGATGGAGATCGGCTGGAGTGCCAATCTGTCAAAAGAACTGATTGAAAAGGTTGATTATGTTATTATGGACCCACAGACCATCCGTAACAGTAATAAATACGGAGACACAGCCGAAGTATGGGAACACGATTGTTACATTCCGGATGCCGAAGAGTTCATGAAGGTCAACATGCAACATTATCTGAACGTCATCAATAATCCGGAACCCCTCGACATCTTCGGATGGCCGTTATATCTTCCGCCATCCATTGCACGCGATTACCACAGGCACTGGACCAAAGAACGCATGGAGCAGATTATTGAAGCTGCGCGAAACCGGGGCATTGCTTTAGAGATAAACGACCTGGCCCGTACCCCTCATGCCGAATTTATTCTGATGGCCCAAAAAGCCGGTGTGAAGTTTGCTTTCGGATCAGACACCCGCGACCACCGCACTTTCCGCCTGGACTACTGTAAACAGGTTGCCAGCCTGTGCAGGCTGACAGAGGACGATTTCTATATACCGGTTCGTAAGAAAAGATGATAGTACACATTTCAGCGATCTCAGATGTATGAAATGGGCTACTGAGTAAAAGACTATAATTCATATTAAATCAAAATGAAAAAGATAAAAAATATAGTTTTCGATTTCGGCGGTGTTTTGTTGGATTGGAATCCGAGATATTTCTACCGTACCTTCTTTTGGGATGAAAAAGAAATGGAACATTTTCTTGCCAATGTCTGCAATGACGAGTGGAATGCGGAGCAGGATAAAGGGCGTTCCTTTGCCGAAGGCGTTAAGCTGTTGCAATGGGAACATCCCGAATACAGGGAAGCCATCGCCCTGTTTGCCGAGAGGTGGGAAGATATGCTTAAATGCGAATTACCCGAGACGGTAAACTTGTTGCGTAAACTCAAAAACGAAGGATATGGCATTTATGGATTGACAAACTGGTCGGCAGAAACAATACAGATAGTTTACCGCAGATATGATTTTTTTAAATTGTTTGATGGTATTGTTGTCTCGGGAGAAGAGAAACTGATAAAACCTGATAAGCAGATCTATAATATATTGCTTGAAAGATATCATTTAAAAGCGAAAGAATCCGTATTTATTGATGATAATCCTGCCAATATAGAATCAGCTTGGGAATTAGGGTTTAATGTAATTCTTTTCAATAACATCACACATGTCGAGGAAGAATTATCAGAGATCATTAATTTATAAAAACAAAGTTGAGAACCACAAAATCAATGAGTTTGTTAATACAATCCGTAGCGACAAGAACTTTTTGGTCACATTCAGGATGTATCAATTAAACTTCACAAAGGAACAAGATTGGATATACAAAAAATACCTGGATAAATATCCCGTTCACTTTATTGAGGAATTTTGATTGTACAAGCCTCCGGCAAGGTAGCTTGCCGGGGCTTTCTGTGTATTTCCACTATTGATATTCTATAATTAATTATCTGGCTATTTTCCGAAGCATTTCTTCGGGATATTGTTCGCCTACAAAATCGATAGCGGAACTTACTTCGTCGATGCGGGTAATCTCTTCAGGCGACAATGTAATGTCGGCGGCGGCAATGTTTTCTTCGAAACGGTGGAGTTTGGTGGTTCCCGGTATGGGTGAGATATACGGCTTTTTGGCCAGCAGCCATGCGAGTGCTACCTGTGCCGGGGTAGCATTTTTATTTCCGGCTATTTCCTTTATGAGCTCCACTATGGCTTTGTTGACCGCTATGGCATCTTCTTGAAAACGGGGAAGTTTGCGGCGGAAGTCGTTTTCGTCCAGTTGGGAAGCATCGTCGATATGTCCGGTCAGAAAGCCTTTGCCGAGTGGGCTGAATGGGACAAAGCCTATGCCCAGTTCTTCGAGCGTGGGGAGAACACGGTTTTCCGGGTCGCGGAACCATATTGAATACTCGCTTTGAAGAGCCGATACGGGAGTTACCGCATGGGCACGGCGAATGGTTTCAGGCCATGCTTCGGACAATCCCCAATACTTTACTTTACCTTCGCGGATAAGGTCGCCCACTGTTCCGGCAACATCTTCAATAGGTACATCCGGATCTACCCGATGTTGATAATAAAGGTCGATATAATCGGTTCTCAATCGTTTGAGCGATTGCTCTACTACGATACGGATGTGTTCGGGGCGGCTGTTTAGTCCCGAAGGATCGCCACCCAATACATTCCAACCGAATTTAGTCGCTATTACCACGTCTTTACGAAAGGGTTCGACGGCTTCGCCGACGAGTTCTTCATTGGTAAAGGGGCCATACACTTCGGCGGTATCGAAAAAGTTCTCACCTTTTTCATAAGCGGTGCGGATGAGCTTTATCATTTCATTGCGGTCGGGAAGTGGGGTATAACCGTGAGTCATACCCATACAACCGAGCCCGATGGCAGAAACTTCAAGTCCCTGCGTTCCTAATTTTCTTTTTTCCATGTTTTCTTCTTTTATTGATATATTGGTAATAAATCACTTAATCGTTGATTTTAACCATTCATCTACTTTTTCTTTCCAATTCCCCATATTATCCGACGTGTTGTTTTTTGTTTCTGCCTGATAGCGGTTGTAAATAGAAAGCCCGTCAAGTACGTTTGCTCCCGTACAGAGTTTTTCCACATCTTGTAATCTCTTTCCACTTGTACCATTGGTCATAAAGGGAATAACTGTCTTACCTTTGAAAGAATACTGATTCAGAAAACTACGCAGCGGGTTGGATATATTCCCCCACCAGCAAGGCGTGCCCACAAAAATCACATCATAGGCGGCAATATCTGTTTGAATAGGTTTTAGTTCCGGTTCATATTCTTTACCCTGCTTCCCGACTTCCTTTACAATAGCGTCATAATCGGTAGAATATGCTTGTACGGGCTGAATTTGAAGTACGTCCGCACCAAGTTTTTGTGCGATATAGTCGCCTACCGCTTTTGTGTTTCCACCCCAGGAATAGTAAGCTACCAATATCTTTTTTCCTTTTATATCCACTTTCCCGCCTTGTGCATTGGCACAAGAAGTAATACTAAATAATGTCATAATTAAAATAATTAGTTTGTTCATCTGTTGTTAATTTATTTGTATGAAATCTGTTTTTAAGTTGTTACTAACACCTCGTATGCGTAAGGGCCTGTTGTTTACTCCATTGGGTTTTCCCGTGCACCTTTGGTGTCGACTCCGGCTTTATTTTTTACTTCTTTTTGGTGACTACTTTGTAATTGAAAACCGGGTCTTTCACCGCTCCATACACCGGAGCCCAGAGTATAGCAAGCATCTCGGTGTATCTCGCTGCCGGAAGTTTATCCAAATCTATCGGGGAGTGCCAACCGAACGAATGGAGAATTTTCATCACTTCCTGTTTGGCATCTTCGTGATTGGAACAGATAAAGACGTCATGTTCTCCGTCCAGTACTGTCGGATCTACCATAATGCTGGAGTTCATGGTATTTAAAGTCTTTACCACTTTTGCGCCGGGGTACCGCCGTTGGATTTCCTCTCCCAGAGAGTTGGTATTGCAAAGTTCGGGAACGAGTGTGTTATACTCGCCTCTTACAATAGGGTTGCCCACATCGACCAGAATTTTACCGTTCAGGTTTTCGCTGCCTACTGTTTCGAGCACACTGAGTGACACGGCGCCAGCGGTACAGTTGAACACAATTTGACCAAAGGCGGCGGCTTGCTTAAATGTTCCGTTGGAGGCATTTGATCCGTTTCCCGCGGCCCACTGCACGGCATTTTCATTATCCGGAGTACGTGAGCCCATCATAACCTGATGCCCCTGTGATATCAGCTTGGTTGCAATGTCATTGCCCACGCTTCCCGTACCTAAAATTCCAAAATTCATACTTCTTATTTTATGGTTTATAACGACAACTATTAATTATGATACAAAGGTAAAATAGAAACCCCACGAGCAAGTTGCTGTGGGGTTCAAATAAGGTTGCCGTAAAGCTCAACTGTATTTTTTTATTTCTATACGTGTACCGTATTATTGGAAGGAGCGAATCCGTATTGCTTTTTGAATACGGTTGTGAAGTGGGAGCGGTTTTTGAATCCTACATCGTAACATACGTCGGTAACCTTTTTCCCTTGTTCGACAATGAGTTCGTAGGCTTTATCGAGCCGTTTCTGTATCAGCCATTTCTGCGGGGTAAGGTCGCTTATTTTGGCGAAATCACGTTTAAAAGTGGCCAGGCTGCGCCCTGTATAGGAAGCAATTTCTTCCATTGAAAGATCGTACATATAGTTTTTGTTCAGGAAGTCGAGAATGTCGATTTTCCACGGGTCGGCAAAATCGAACAGAGCCGGGTAAAACCGTTTATCGAGGTTGAGCAATGCCCGGATGCCTTCTTCGAGTTTTTGTTCAACAAATTCTTTGTGTGGCTGGGTATCGCTTTCAAAAAACGGAACCATTGAAAGGAACAGGCTATCCAGATAAGGGGATTTCTGCATTAAATGAACCGACGTGGGCAGGGGTTTTACATTCATCAGTGCCGGGTCGATATGCAGTTTCTGGTAGAACCTGCGTAGGTAATTCCTGTCGAATTTCAACGTTACGCTCTGGAAAGGTTCATCCCCATGAAGGTTTTTAGTAAACTTGACCCTGTGGTCTTTGCGTACAAATACACATTCTCCTTTATGTACGGTATATTCTTTTCCGTTTTCATTTACCCTTACTTCGCCGGATACGACATACATCATAAAATGAAATTCTGCCTTTTCATGACACATCGTGTCCCTGTTTGAAAAGAAGGTATATAGTATATCCGAATAGTTCAGGGTTTTCCAATCGACATTTTCCATACGTATACTCTGTTTTTATATTTCAGCAAATTGCTTTATAAGTTCAAAGATAGTGTATTTTATTTGATGATTAGTTGTTGTGAGGCTCAAATTATGTTGTTTTAAGGCTCGAATTGATTTTTCTTATTCAGTATTTTCAGGAAGCATGCGGGGACTACGCCGAGGGAGTACAGGGAGTCATTACCCTGCGAGCACCAAACGCGCTTTGAAGGTCTCCCAATACACCACAGGTACTCCAATTTGGCATAATATGCACAATGTCAAATATGAAAAGAGGCGCTGTTGGTTAAGTATTTATGATTATTTAAAGTTGAGTTTTCCTCTCTTTATATCCTCTACCATTCCCTTATAAGGAGCCTGTGAGATTACTTTTTCATTATTGGTTCCTTCGTTCTTTGAATAAACGATGGTTGCAAATGCCGACACAATATGTTTGGGATAGGTTTCGTATTTTTCCCGGCTTTCTTCCATTAAGGGTATAAAATCATTTTGAAAACAGACCGTGATTTCCGGGTGTTCATATACCCACTTGGGATAGAATATCACCCCATGTATTTTATTGTCTTCAAGCATGAAAACCGAACTGGCGTCCGTACCTGTAGGCTCTGTCCACGAAAGCCTGTAAATTCCTTCTTTTAGTTTCGCCATATCCATTTTCTGGTCTTTTACCCAGCGTCCGCCAACCATGCCGCTGTGGATGCGATAATCGACTGTATTCTCATTCTTTACATATAGTTCAAACTCCCACCCGTTTTCGTAAACGTAAATAAAATGCGAACCGACAAAATCATCCTGAGCATAGGAAGAGAGGATTGAATTGAATATCATCATAAGGGCAAAAAGTAGTTTCTTCATTACTGTTTCTATTTTAATATTAATGGTACATTCTGTTATCATTTCATCTTCCGTTGCAGGAAATCAATCATAAGCTGTCCGATTTCGAAGCTGTGAGTTTCCAGTGCGAAGTGTCCGGAGTTTACCAGATGTACCTCCGCTTCAGGCAAATCTTTTTTAAAGGCTTCCGCACCCTGTGGAATAAAAGAAACATCGTTTTTGCCCCATACCGCAAGCAACGGCGGCTGATACTCACGCAGGTATCGTTGAAAATCAGGATACAGCTTTACATTACTCTGATAATCGAAAATCAGATCCGATTGAGGTTCATCGACTTCGGGACGCGACATGTAGAATATATCTAATGTATAACCGTCGGGAGAGACTTTTCCTTCTTCCGTTCCATCCGTATATTGTCCGATAATAGTTGCCGGAGCGTAAGCCGAGCGATAGGTGCCGCGCAGTTCGGGAGTGGGATTATTCCAATACTTTTCACGGGCGACCCATTTCTCGCCTAAGCCTTCGCGGTAAATATTTCCATTCTGACTGATAATCGCCGCAATCCGTTCCGGATGGCGCATCGCCAGGCGAAAACCGATGGGTGCACCATAGTCGAACACATACATGGCATAACGGGTTAGGCCGAGATGCTTGGTAAAGGCTTCCACTATATCCGTGATGTGCTCGAAGGTATAAACGAACTCCGTCCTATCTGGAAGGGCGGAATTACCAAACCCCGGATAATCGGGAGCTACCAGATAGTAACGATCGGCTAATATGAGCATTAATTCGCGAAACGAGTGGCTTGCACTTGGAAATCCGTGAAGCAACAGGATGGCCGGATTCTCCGGATTTCCCGCTGTACGGTAGAATATTTTCAGACCTTCTATCATTACCGAATGATAGGTTGTCGCATTTTCTTTCTTCATAAAGGGTTATTTTTATTTAAATAACAATTGAGCTATGTGTTGGGTTTGTTTCCCGCCGATTTGCAGACCTTTTACACAATAATGGCAATATGCCACAGCTTCTTCGGTTTCAAATTTCCGGCAGTAATCTACCATTAATTGCTTTTTCTCATCTTTCGTATGCGGGAGGAACTTACCTGGAGCATTCTCAACAAAACGCTTCGGTGCTAATTTCAGATTCCTCACCGGTGCCGGTTGGTATAAGGTGATACCGCAGAAATCGGTTTTCTCATAGTTATCCGCTAATTCTACAATATCGATATTCATCTTTTTGAGAAGCAGGCGCACCGCATCTTGTTCAGCCCGGTTATCGTATGCCCGCCAGCAATCCTGAATAGTCATTTTACGATGATTGTAGTCGGGAAAAGGGAAGGATTCATCTTTTTGTATCATTTCCCACAGCGACAAAAGAGGTACTGCAGGAAGCGTCTCCCCGATAATCGCAGAGCAATTATGACAGAGCGAAACAACCATGTCTTCCGGTATAAAATGGCTACTATGTGTAATCTGCGACCATTTCCCACGGTAAGCATCCGGCATCCGGTCTTCAAACTCCTTCACCTTATATTTAGGGACACAGCATCTCACTATCTCCATATTCCACCGGTTTTTAACGTACGACTGGATTTTTTCGCTGAGTTCGGGATACGTCTCTGTAAAAACACAGCTTGCAATATAGATATAATGGGTATTCATTATGATATAACTTTTTTCTATTTATTTTTATTTCTGCAAAATAACGATTAAATTCGCATTCCTAAAAACGATTAATTATGATGTCTATTTATCATAAATAGTGATAAATAAATATTTGCAAGATAAATATGAATTTCAACATCAACGATTTAAGGCTGTATATTTCTGCTGCCGAATGTGGCAGCCTGACTAAAGCCGCTATACTGAATAATACCGTGCAATCGAACGTTTCCGCCAGGGTGAAATATCTCGAAGAGCAGTGCAACGTAAAATTATTCAACCGCAGTACAAGAAGTATTGAACTGACGGAGGAAGGAATTCGTTTCCTGAAGATCGCCAAACAAATTATACTGTCATTAAATGATTTTGAGTTATCCGTCAACGAAAGCAATGCGCAACTGAAAAAACAGATAAAAGTTGGCGCCATCCGCACAGCTGCCGCTTTACGTGTACCGTCGATATTCCATACTTTTTTATCGGAATATGGTGAGGTTGAGTTTCAACTTAAAACGGGCAATTCGAGTCAATTGGTCAAAGAAGTTTTGTCTTTCAAACTGGATGGGGCTTTCGTTACTGGAGATTTCTCGCATCCTGATCTGGATATGCAACCGGTGGCTACCGAGGAACTTTGTATTGTGGCTCCTACTGCTTATCAATCTTTAGAGAAACTTAGCACTATGTCTAATCCCATCAAGGCTATCGTTTTTAGTAAAGGATGTTCGTACAGGGAAATTTTCACTGAGGTATTAACCCGGTTGGATTTCGGGGATTTTAAATATATGGAACTGGATACACTGGAGGGTATGATAAACTCGGTGGAACAAGGTGTCGGAATTACATTGCTGCCCATTGAGCTGGTCAAAAAGATTTATGCTTACAGGAGCATTCAGGTAATTCAACCACCAAAGGATTTTTCGACTGTGAAACTGGTTTTTGTGAAAAGAAAAGATTTCCCGGTTAGTGAGGTATATGAGGCATTTTATAAGTCGATTGTTCAAAAGGATTCTTGAAGGTAAAGGCATCCCCATAGTTCTCATTACCCCAAGCCGGTTCCAATCCGCAATCCATATTTCTTTGCGGTTTCTCCCAATCCTTTGGCGGGTATTTGTTTATCGGATTCGGTTATATGTTATTCATTCAGGAACGACTTGATCTGTTCGGAGAATTTAAAAGGTTCTTTAATATGCAGGGAATGATCGCCGTGTTCCTCTTTGCTATAAATGATGATGCGACCGTCCGTTACTGTTTCTGCAATCCATTTTTGACCCTCTACCCAATTGCTGTACTCCCCGGTAAACACTAATGTCGGCTTGTTGATTTTGTGGGAAATTACATCCCTCCAGTCGGTCATTATATGACTGAATAGTAGATGTTTGAGCGATTCCATGTCATTGGGGGCAAATTCTTCTGCAAATAGAGCAGAATTTTCATACACAGGTACACCTTCCGTGCCTACATAATCGAATATATCCGTATCGACTATCATCCGGTTGACCGGTGTACCTTTGGTATAGAACTCTATCATCCGCTCTGCCGATACAGTGAATGCTCCCGCGTTCACGCGCTCCTGTTGTGTCCAGTCGCTATGGCAATAAATAGAGGCAGGTTCGTCGATGAAAACCAACTTTTCAATTTTACTGTCGCCATATAGGTCGATATAACCCCATGTTACCGCGCAACCCAGCGACCAACCACAAATATGAGCCTTGTCCAATCCAAGAGTGGTAATAAGGTCATTGAGGTCGGCGGACAAACGTGAAATATTGACATCGGTGTAACGTTTTTCAGATAGTCCGTGGTTGCGTTGGTCGAGCACATAGACTTCGAAATGATCTTTTAGAAGATGGATCAGATTTATATAATCCGCACCATTCTTAGACCATCCCGGAACAAAAATAAGCGGTTTTCCCTTGCCTGCTTTCCAGTACGACAGCGAAACTCCGTCGTTCGTTTTGAAAGAACCTATCTCCAACCCTTCGACATCCGAAAGTTTTTTGGGCAGTCCGGGTATGTTATTTTTAAACTCATAATCCCGACCGAAATACTGCAATGCTGTTTTGGGCTTACTTGTCTTTTGTTCAATATTTCCCGTCCCGTTACTGTTATTTCCATTGTCGTTATTATTACCATAAGATGGAAGAGTGGTTGCTAAAGCAAAAAATAGCATGATGCTACTAAATAATTTATTCATGATAAATGTTTTTAATGAATGTTTCTATTTCAATGCAAAGATACAGGGCGGAATTGTTGTTTATTTGTGTTATTGTATCTGATATTTGTCGTACATTTGTATTCATTCAATAAATTCATCTATGGACGATACGATCACTCCCTATGAATTACCTAACACGGAAGATCATTCCTTTTTCTTCGTGGATATACGTATCAATCCCAAACTGGAAGCCAAACTTCACCAGCACGATGCGTGGGAGCTGTACTATGTCACTCATGGATATGGCAACCGGATTGCCGGCGACACGGTTCAACCTTTTTCAGCAGGCGATGTGGTATTAATACCTCCCGGTATGATGCACCGCTGGGAGTTTGTTCCCGATTCGGCGGATAAGAATGATAATATAAAATACCTAATGATAGCTTTCAGCGATGCCCTTGTGGTACGGTGTCTGGAGATATTTCCCGAACTGCGGAACCGTATGGCAAATATAAAACCTCCGGTTGATGCGCTGAAGTATGGGGCGGAAAGTTCCAACACCATTCGTAAAGCACTAATAAAAATGAATGGAATGGATGAGCTGGATCGCTTGTGCGAAATGTTCCGGTTGCTGCCTGTTATTTTCGGATCAACCGATTATATTTCTGTAGGGAAGCCAACACGGATCGAGCGTGACGTGAGGCGCATACAACAGATTTCTACTTATGTAATGGGGCATTATGTTCATCCTATTGCCTTAGACGATATCGCTGCCGAGGTTGGTATGAACCGTTCCGCCTTCTGCTCTTATTTCAAACGCAACAAGGGGATGACTTTTTCACAGTTCGTCACTGAGTACCGTCTGAACACTGCCTGCGAACTGCTTAAACACTCGCAGAAGCAGGTTTCGGAGATATGTTACATGGTGGGATTTAATGATCTGCCTCATTTTGTCAGGGTATTCACGAAAGCTATGGGAGTGCCTCCTTTGAAATATAGGAAGCAATTTCAATGAATTGTACTCACTTCCCCTTCTCAAAATTCTGCCTGTACTCCGTCGGCGGTACACCCAATATGCGCTGTACATAACGGCTGAAATAAGAAATCGAAGAGAAATTCATCTCCTCCGAAATATGCGTCAAAGTCAGTTCCTTGTTCTTCAACAGGCGTATGATTTCGGCAATCGTAAAGCGGTCTATCCAGAAAGTAGCGGAGCGGCCGCTTACTTTTTTACAAACCTCCGACAGATATTTAGGCGTAACATGCAACCTCGATGCATAATATGCCACCTCCCGGTTTACCTTATATTGCCCTGTTCCCAGCAACTCGACAAACCGCCTTAAAAGCAGTGCATTCTGTTCCGAAACGGGATTCTCTTCATATATACGCGCATGAATATCATACAAGTCGAGTATGAGAGCCGTTACCAAACAACTCAACAATTCATAGTAAAAATGATGCGATCGGTCTTCCATCCGCCATTGAATCTGTTTCATATCGTTGTCGCATATCACCTTTTCCTTCTCGTTAAGCGGCATAACCGGATTGTTGATTAATGACAGATTGCCGATAATATCATAATTATTATTGGGAATATTCTTCCGCGAAAACCGGTAGGATATATACAGAACGGTTGCACGGAAATCGTCGGAAACAACGATGTCCGATACCAGCTTTCCATGCGTCCAGATAACGAAGTCACCCTCTTTTATCCGGAATGTTTGTCCCGCCATTTGAAAACCGCACATACCCTGATAACAAAGTACATGAATGGCATACAACTCGAAACGGTCGGAAGTGACTTCATCCAGATTGTCGGAAAAGACAAGATCGGAATCATTAAAATCGAACATATTGTCGTCCGGTCTTCCATCTGTTAGATACGAATAACTGTTTTTCATTTTTGCGTATAATGATATTTCTGCAAAGAAAGTATTTTTATTATAAAGTACTGTTGAATAACCGGATAATATATATAGTAGTCATTCACATTTTTCAAAAAACAGAAAAAAGTGAAAATAGTACCGCCCTGTGTGAAACAAGAAATCTACCTGCCCACCATACCTTTGTATTAGTAAAATATAAACAATAAAAATATGAATATGAAGAAGAAAAAGATACTCTTATTTGTAAGTATCCTTGTCAGCATCCTGTCCTATGCACAAAACGACGAAGGACCTATCGTATTAAGAACAATGGGCAGCCTGCTTTTCGGAGGCAATGTACAATATACCGAAACAAGAGAAACCTTCCACGGCGATCACGGCTATGCCCAGTATTACATACCGCAAGATTCGCGCACCTATCCGCTCATTATGTGGCACGGTATCGGACAATCGGGCAAAACCTACGAATCGACCCCCGACGGACGCGAAGGCTATCAAGCCATCCTGCCACGTCGTGATTGGTCGGTATATATCGTTGACCAGCCCCGCCGTGGACGTGCCGGATACACCCTTTCGACCGTTGATACAAAAAACGCTGTGCCCACCATCATGCAGGAAAGTGCGGTCTGGAATGCTTTCCGCAACGGTATCTGGGAACGACCTGCCAATCCGTACTTTTTTACCAAAACTCAATTCCCCAGAACGCCTTATGCTGTTGACCAGTTTTTCCGCCAGCAAACACCCGATACGGGAGAAGAACCACGCACCCGGCAGCACCGTGAATTTATGGGCAATACCATGTCTGCATTACTGGAACAAACCGGAGCGGCAATCCTCATTACCCATTCTAATAGCGGACAATACGGCTGGGCTACCGGAATGGCAGCACCCGAACTGGTAAAAGCCATTGTTGCCTACGAACCGGGAGCTTGTGCTTTTCCTGAAACAGATATACCCGCGATGATTCCTGCCGGAGTGGAACTCGTCAACGAAACACAAGCACCACAACTGGTATCGGAGGAGGAATTCAGGAACTTGACCAAAATGCCGATCCTTATTGTATTCGGCGATAATATAGCCCGCGAACAAAGCGATATATTCAACAGTGAAGTCTGGCGTGTAGCCAGCCAACGTGCAAAGCAGTTTGTTGAAACCGTAAACCGCTACGGTGGAGATGCCCGCCTGATTATGTTGCCGGAACTCGGAATAGAAGGTAATACACATGCTCCTTTTGCCGACATGAATAACCTCGAAATAGTAGGTCTGCTCGAAAAATTCCTTGAAGAAAAAGGATTGAGCGGGAAAGATTCACCGCATAAGGGGCCGCAACGAAAGGAAATAGAAACGACCATCCCTATAAAATATTGAGATATGAGAGCAAAAGGAATCGAAATGGATTAACGGTATGAAGTTTTAAAAATGAGCTGCATAACAACATAAAATGAGCCTCAAAGCAAAATACCCGTGGTAAGAAACCTTTAAATTTGTACAGCCGCTATAAATATAGCGTGAGTATGAAGAAGGCAATAACGAATTTATAAATACAAGTATATGAGATTTTTATTTTGTACATTATTAATTGCAACCATTTCAACAACAACGATTATGGCACAAGTTAAAGTGAAACAAACAGCAGGAAGGGAACAGTTAGGCGAATTTGCTCCCAAGTTCGCAGAGTTGAACGATGATGTTCTTTTCGGCGAAGTATGGAGCCGTACAGATAAACTCGGTTTACGCGACCGCAGCATGATTACCGTGACTGCTCTTGTAAGCATGGGCATTACCGACTCATCTTTGAAGTATCATCTCCAATCGGCTAAGAATAATGGAATTACCCGCACGGAAATTGCTGAAACGCTGACCCACACCGGCTTTTATGCCGGATGGCCAAAAGCATGGGCGGCATTTCGTTTGGCAAAAGAAGTCTGGACGGATAACACAGACGCTTCCGACGCAAAAGCAGCATTTGAGCAGGAGATGTTATTCCCTATCGGCAAACCCAATGATGCGTTTGCACAGTATTTTACCGGACAAAGTTATCTTGCTCCCTTATCCCAGGAGCAAGTGGGCATTTATAATGTAACCTTTGAACCCCGCTGCCGCAACAACTGGCACGTACACCAGGCTGACAAAGGCGGAGGGCAGATTCTTGTTTGTATTGCCGGAGAGGGTTGGTATCAGGCATGGGGTCAACCCGCGCAGTTACTCCAACCCAGCGATGTGATCAATATACCGGCAGGTGTAAAACACTGGCACGGAGCAACCGCCGACAGTTGGTTTGCCCACCTGGCCATCGAAGTACCGGGTGAGAATGCAAAGAACGAATGGCTGGAAGTAGTGAGCGATGAGGAGTATGATAAATTAGCAAGAACTGAATGATATGAAGAAGAATATCTTAGTTGCTTACTCCTCTTATAGCGGAACCACGAGAAAAATCTTCGCAAAGCGTATCCCCGGCTTGACTGGAAAGACCATAATACCGTTTGCCACGTCAGGCAGCAGTTCCATACAGAACAGCGTAAAAGAATTGAAGGAGCAGTATAATAAAATCAACTGGCACACAGGAAAATTATTCAACGATGGTATTGCTGGTGTCAAAGAATGGGCCGAAGAGGTAATTGTAGCTCAATAATAACCTTATTCACAAAAATAAACGAGAGAATGCCTACCGGATTCTCTCGTTTTCTATTTATAGCAATTCCATTTCATCGAGGCATTGTTTTCGCCCGTCTTCCAGAAATTGCTGTATCTCCGATTCCTTGTAAATCACCTTTCCACAAATCAGGTAATAAGGTATCCTGCCTGCGGAGCGGTATTCCTGTAACGTCCGGCGGCTGATCTTTAAAATATCAGACAACTCTTTATCGGTCAGAAACCGCTGTCCGTTAAAAGTACGCCTGCTCCCGTGATCCAGTTTATCGAGTATTTTATTAGTCTTTTCCATACGTTGGAAAAGCTCAGCCACGCATGGCTCCTGCTTGTCTATTAAGTAGCTGTTCATGGCGTTGGGATAATTGGATGGTGAGACGTTTCCAGTAGCTTCTCCACATCTTCCGGCTTATAGAATATCTTATGCCGGATTTGACTATATGGCAGCAACCCCTTTTCCCTATAAGTTTGCAGGGCACGTTTGCTGATTCCTAAAATCTGGCAAACTTCCTGATGATCCAGCCACTTCTTCAGCCGCAGGTCATCCTCTCTGCGGCACAATGTTTCGGCCTCCGCTTCGATTGTTTTCATACGCTCGGCCAATGCGTTGAAAACCTTTAAGCTGATACTGATTATTTCCATTTTTATTAAATTTTGGCCATTCCCGGATAGCAAATATAAGAAGTCCGGAGTATCTATTTCCCGCTTCATTCTGTAATGGGTAGATAAATTGCGACAAAAACTAGACAAATTTGGACTAACTGTACCCCCTAAATGTTTCTTTGCAGAGGGTACACTTTAGGTTACGAACTTTGTCTGAAACGGTCTATTCTTTGTCTTGTACCCCTGCCATTGTGGAATAAAAAAAGTCCCACAAATTGTTGAATTTATAGGACTTGTCTAACTTTTGACCGGATTTGTCCGGTTTTGTTTTTTGTCTTAGCGGAGAGAGAGGTACATGAACCTTTCTCGGTATGTCTTGCAAATCAATTATTTACATGAGGGTAAGAGGTCGTAGGTTACGAATTAGCAAAAGGTTGTAGATTCCCTTTTTGACCGCTCTTGGCTGCTATTTGTCTGCCTATCTCTTGGGTTCAAAGATACAAATCTTTTTTAATATACAACTATTCTGAATCATAATACTTTAGCATCAGTGCAAGGTGCAAGCTATCTATATATAGATACTTGCACCTTGCACTGGACAATGATAGCGGGATTATTCTACCGCCTTTTCTAATAAAAGCGGTAGTTTTTTCCAAATTCAAGGTAATTATCTAAAATAATTCACATTGATTTATTACATATCATTCATAGACAATCCCCTTAACTCAAGCTCATATTTTGCAAGTTCTTTTTTAATTGAATCGGCTTTTGCCTGAAGTAAAGTCATATCAATTTTCTTGGGATTGCACTTTACTTCGAGTATCGTTAAAGTACTAATTTCTCAAGCATCAGCCGATGTTTTTCTCCCCAATCATCCATACTATCAATAATTGGCAATAGGCTTTTTCCTAAATCAGTCAAATAATATTCACTATGAGGAGGAAGCTCTGCAAATATCTTTTTCTCAATAATACCATGTTCTTCCAGCTCTTTCAGATTTTGATTTAAAACCCGTGAAACAGCATCAGGTATTTCGCGATGAAGCTCACTGGGGCGTTTAGGGGAATCTCTCAGAGCGTCTATCAGGCACGGTTTCCATTTCGAACCAATGAGACTCATTACTATACGGATGCCACACGATAAATCTAAGGGTACTTTTCGCTTATACATAGACTAATTTTTTTTATCCGGCAAAGATAGTTATCTATTATGTATTGATAATCAGTATAGGAATAAATTAGTCAGTATATGATTATTTTTTCATGTATTGCCAAGTTGTGTTATATACTCTACCTTTGTCAAGAGATAGGATGAGGAACAAATATCTTACAATGATTTATTTAGTATGATGAAATATAGAGTTTTAGGAAAAACAGGATTTAAGGTGAGCGAAGTTTCGCTTGGCACTTGGCAGCTTGGTTCAAAATGGGGAGAAAACTTTGATGAGAAGACAGCTCTGAATACTCTGGAGGCAGCTTACGAGCAAGGTGTTAACTTTATTGACACGGCTGATATCTATCAAAACGGAATGAGTGAAAAAAGCGTCGGCAAGTTCCTGAAGACCAAAAAAGAGAAGATATACGTTGTAACGAAATGTGGTCGGAAATTAAATCCCCACGTGGCGGAAGGTTATAATGAAGAGAATATCACAAATTTTGTATTCGATTCCATACATAATATGGAAGTAGAAAACCTCGACCTGATACTGTTGCATTGCCCTCCTTCGGAAGTTTATCACAATCCTGCGGTCTTCGAAACTTTGGATAAGTTGAAGCAGCAGGGAGCAATTAAACATTACGGCGTAAGTGTGGAGCGTGTCGATGAAGCATTAGCTGCTTTGGATTATGATATTTCCGCTATTGAGATAATTTTCAATATGTTTCGATTGAAACCTGCTGAAGAATTATTTGCCAAGGCAAAAGAGAAAAATGTAGGCATAATAGTCCGTGTACCTTTAGCCAGCGGGCTATTGACGGGAAAATATACCGAAAACACCTCTTTCGGGAAAGATGACCATCGTTCCTTTAATCGGAACGGGGACTTTTTTGACAAAGGGGAAACATTTTCCGGCATAGATTATCTGACAGGAATCAAGGCCGCACAAGAACTAAAAGCATCCTTAAATGTGGAAAATTTATCGGCAAAAGCCTTGCGCTACATTTTAATGTACACCGAAGTTAGTACAGTCATTCCCGGAGCAAGTTCTCCCAGACAAATTACCGAGAATACGGAAGCGTCTTCTCTTCCTCCTTTTTCAGAAGAAGAAATGACTATTGTTCGTGAGATGTATGATAAATACATTCGCAAACAAATTCATGATAATTGGTAATACATGTCCCCGGTGCAAGGTGCAAGTTTATCTGTAGAGACTTGCACCTTGCACTGACTTTACATATCATCCATAGATAATCCCCTTAACTCAAGCTCATATTTTCCAAGTTCTTTTTTGATTGAATCGGCTTTCGCTTGAAGCAAAGCCATATCAATTTTCTTGGGGTTGCGCTTTACTTCGGCTACAATAGCCGTTTTATCCAAATCATTCAGAGCAATCAGGTCGATTTCATTTTCGCCCTTACTGTCCCAATAGCTACCGATAGCGGTTATCCTCTCCTCTTCCGCCATTTTAGCCCGGAAGTATTTTTCCAGAATGAAACCGCTATATTGCTCATAGTTCTTATCAATGGTCTCACGAAGTAAGTCATATTTTCCCATTTCAATCAATGACTGATTCGGATAAATAAACCGAAACCAGAAACGAAGGTAGTTATCATTCAAACTCCAACGAGCTTTTCGGCTTTCCGGCTTCGAAAACATGGGCTTGTTCTTTGTAATAAGAGAGTATTCTTTTTCTAAATTGACCAAATATGCCCCGGTATTCTTCCCGATAATAGAATCTATTTCACTTTGGGTAGTTTTTCCCGAAGCGATTAACTGTAAGATAGAGAAATAGGTTCCATACTCTTTTCCAAATTCGGAGATAAGCAATTCTTTGCCTTCCCCGATAAAGGGCGAATCAGGACGTGTAACCATATCCAGAATCTTGTCCTTTGTTACGGCTCCGGCTTCCATTAACAGGTCGATATATTTGGGAACGCCCCCCGTCAGCATATAGAGACACAGAAGATCTTCCGATTTATATTTAGGGTTGTAATCATTCAAGATTTCTTTTATTGTGCTAACAGCGAAAGGTTGCAGTGTTATCTTTGAGGAAAGACGACCAAACAGCGGCTCTTTCCTGTTCTCAAAAATCTTCATCATCATCGAATAGATAGAACCGGAAGCAATAAAGTTGATTTTAGTCCTGTCTTTATACTGATCCCAAAGATTCTGAACATCGCTGAATATGGACGAATTTACATTATCAAACTCCTGAAATTCATCAATGATAAGCGTGTAATGTTCCTTTGTGGCAAAAATCAACAACTGCTCGAAAAGGTCTTTAAATCGGGTAATAGTACCGAATATTTGCAATCCTAACGCATCCGTTGCATCTTTCTGGAACTGTTCGCAAAGAAGCGGTTCGCTCTTGCGGGATACAAACAGATAAAGATATTTCTGTCCCTTTACAGATTCCAGTAAAAGGGAGGTCTTGCCAATACGACGGCGACCAACCATAACCGTAAAACAGGAACTCCTCTTCGATTGCTCCAATGTACGGGATAATATCTCTAACTCCGCTGTTCTGTTATAAAACTTCATATCTCATATTATTTAATGTGCATTATCTTAATGGCGGTTACAAAAATAAGAAAAATATTTCGATTTGCCGCTATGTATATCAGATTATTTTAATGGTGATTAAAATAACCGTCATTAAAATGAGGACAAAATAAAGGATTTATAGCTTGAAGCATTCATGCAATTTTCTAACTTCAACGGGATTATTATACCGCTCTTTTCTATAAAAGCGGTGATTTTGTCCCAAAATAGAGAAAGTCATGTAAAAGCAGTAACTTTGTCTTTATTCAGACAGAAAATGCAGATATATACAGAGTTCAACAAATACGATTCCCTTTTCGTTTGTGGAGATATTCACGGCGAATTTAAGACATTGCTTTACGAAATAAAGTGTAAAGGGATATCAAACGCTATTATCCTTATTGCTGGAGACTGTGGCATCGGATTTGAGAAAGCCGGGCATTATGAACAGTTATACCAAAAGTTAAGCAGAACTCTTCAAAAGGCAAACTGTATATTGCTTCTTCTTCGTGGAAACCACGATGACCCGGAATATTTCGAAAAGGGTCTGATTGATTACCCTTTTATGAAAACCATTCCTGATTATAGCGTTATTCGTTTCAAGAACCGGAATATACTATGTATCGGTGGGGCTGTATCTGTTGATAGATCGGAACGCTTACATGTCATGTGGTTAGCAGGATTGAAAGGACGGACGGTCAAATTCTATTGGGAGGGTGAAGCACCTATGTTCGACCAGTCGCAACTATCAGAATTGAGAACCAATGATATATTGATAGATACTGTCGTTACCCATACTGTTCCTTCTTTCTGTGCACCTATTACCAAAACCGGAATTGAAAGTTGGCTTTTAAAGGATGAACAATTATCAGAAGATATAGCCAGAGAACGAAAGGTTATGGATGAAATCTATGATTACTTAATCAAAGATGGGCACCCAGTTAAAAACTGGTTCTATGGTCATTTTCATGATTCGTATACAGAATATATTTCAAATATTTGTTTTCGTATGTTGAACATTATGGAATTCTATGAACTCAAGACGGACGAATAGTTTATTTCGTACTTACAACCGGATACCTACTAACTTTTTCTCCAACGATTCCATATCCGCATTTAGCTTAGTATCCGTAATTCGTGCGTAAAGTTGAGTCGTTCGTATATTCTTATGTCCTAATAATTTATCAAGGCTTTCCATTGGCATTCCATTAGACAAGGCAATGGTCGTGGCGCAGGTATGGCGTGCAACATGAAATGTGACCCATTTTTTAATCCCGCAAGCTTCAGCTATTTCCTTCAGATATTCATTTGCTTTCTGATTGCTTAACATCGGAAACAATGTTTCTCTTTTTGGATCATTGTATTTCTCTATCAGTTTGGCTGGGACTTCAAAAAGACGAACATTACTCATCTCTTTGGTTTTCCACCTTTCAAACCGAAGCCATTGGTGTCCGTCAACGGCAGTAAATACGTGTTTTCTACTTAGATTTTTCAAATCCACGAAAGCGATGCCTGTGAAAACAGAAAAGAGAAATAAATCCCGAACAAGTTCTAATCGCTTATAAGGGAGTTCTTCTTTCATGACAGCTTTCACTTCATCCATTGTTAGGAATGTGCGATTGGTTTGTTTCAAATGAATCGGATATTCCTGAAACGGGTCGTTTTTAATGATACCGTTCTTTAAAGCCAATATGATAATTCGTTTGAAAAGTTGCATAAATTTAGCTGTGGTATTGTGATTACATTTAGAAACAGTCCGTAAGTAAATATCAAATTCATATATAAATTGATAGTTTACTTTATATAGGGGTATATCCTCCATTCCTTTTGTTAACTGTAGAAAATTAGCCAGATGTTTTCGAATAGCTTCATATTTCTGGTAAGTGGCCTGCGAACGGGAGATATTTATCTGTTTACGAAAATTCTCATTATGAATGGAAAAATAAGAGATCAAATATCGTTTGCAGTGTGCTACTCCGGTATAAATTTCTTTTATCATTTCAGGGGTTACATCATTGTCAGATAACGATAATTGAAAATAAATTTGATTTAGACGGGCTTTGATAGAATTTAGTGTGTCATTGGCAAAAGCAGCTTTTTCTGTTTTTCCCTCTGCTTTATGCTCTTTTACATTCCATAAATCAGGATGGCATTTTAGTTGACTATTGATGATGCACATTTGTCCATTTATGGTAATTCTTGCAATGATAGGTAATTCCTTATCTCCTGAATTTTTATATCTTTTCAGGTAATATGTAATTGAAAAAGTATGTCTCATCAGTTTGCTCCTTATATATTTTGTATTAAAAAAGGTGCAAACTTAACAAAATCGCCACCTTGCACTAAATTTTCTGAATGAAGTTTGGTGATTTAAAAGTTGTTCGTATATTTGCGAACTGAAAATAATAAAGCGATGCAAAAGCAAGAACTTACAAAGGAGCAGGAACAAATGGCACGTTTTGCCAAAGCAATGGGGCATCCTATACGGATTGCGATACTCCAGATGCTTGCCAATCAGACGTGCTGTTTTCACGGAGATATGTCGGAATTGCTACCTATCGCCAAAAGCACCTTGTCTCAACACTTGAATGAATTGAAAGATGCGGGATTGATTCAGGGAGAGATTACGCCCCCGACAGTAAAGTATTGTATTAATAAAGAAAATTGGGCTTTGGTAGAAAAACTGTTAGGAGGATTTATAGAAAGTGTGGCTACTTCAAAAGGTGGCTGCTAACAGCTATTTTTTTGCCTTATATGTTCGTTGAATTACGAACTACGAACGGAAGATATAAAGTTAAACGATAATTCTAAAAACAATCAATATGAAAAAAAGTATTTTATTTGGATTACTGGTCGTATTACTGACTGCTTGCGGTGGTAATACACAAAAGAACAATCAGCAATCATCCGAACCGGGTAAAACAAAAACACAGCTTACAGATGCTTTTACTGTGAACGTTTACTATTTTCACGGCAAACAACGTTGCAAAACCTGTGTTGCAGTGGGCGATGTTACAGAAAAGACCATAAAAGAACTTTATGCGAACAATCCCCATGTGAAATTCATTGAAGTAAAGACCGATGAAGAACAAAATACTTCGCTCGTAGAAAAATACGAAGTAACATGGAATGCTCTCATTGTAGCTAAAGGCGATAGCCACATAGAAATTACCAAAGAGGCTTTTGCCAACGCTTTGAATAGTCCCGAAAACTTGACCAACCTTATCAAAACCGAAGTTGATAAAAGGTTATGATGGAGTATTTACAAAACCTTGCTGACGGATCAAATTGGCCGATACTGACAGCGTTCGTATTAGGCTTAATGACTGCCATTAGTCCTTGTCCGTTGGCGACGAACATCACGGCAACCGCCTATTTGAGCAAAGATATAGGAGAGAAACACCGTGTGTTATTTAATGGATTGTTTTATACGCTTGGGCGGATGTTCACTTATACGGCACTCGGACTTATATTTTATTTCGGTGCAAGCCGGTTTCAGGTAGCACGGCTATTACAAAATATCGGTGGCATGTGGCTTGGCATAGCACTTATAGTAATCGGGATTTTGATGCTTGATGTAATTAAATGGAATATTCCGGGAATGGGAAAGTTCACATCCAAACTTGAAAAGAAAGAAGGGAAGAAAAACTACCTCGATGCCTTTTTACTCGGATTATTATTCGCACTTGCGTTTTGCCCATACAGCGGGGTGCTTTATTTCGGCGGTCTGATTCCTATAACGATTGCCAGCCCGTCAGGGTTGTTACTCCCTCCTGTATTTGCCATAGCAACAGGGCTACCCGTCATTGTCATTGCGTGGTTGTTGGCATACAGTGTAAGCAATGTCGGTAAGTTCTATAATAAAATGAACATCTTTCAAAAATGGTTTAAGCGGATAGTCGCTGCCGTGTTTATCATGGTCGGGATTTACTATGTTATAACAAGTATTTAGAAACAATTTTAATATATCAAGGTATGGAAATCATCGTATTGGGTACGGGTTGTGCCAAATGTAAAACAACCTACGAAACAGTAAAGAAAGTAATCGAAGAAAACAATCTGGACATAAATCTTACCAAACAGGAAGATATTATGGAAATCATGAAATATAATGTAATGACCTTGCCGGGTATCGTTATGGACGGCGAAGTAAAAATCAAAGGTCATGTTCCTTCCAAAAGCGAAATCCGTAAGTTGTTGGGAGTATAATAAAGCAATGTATGGAAACTAAAAAAGAATTGAAAATCCTCCTTTGGATGGTTGTCATTTTCGCCGGAGTATTCTTTCTGCCTTTAGGCAGCGAACGGTTTATGACAGCGATTGATGCGACACTCGACCTATCGAAATGGTACGCACAGGAACACGTTGTCATGTGCCTTTTACCAGCCTTCTTTATCGCAGGTGTAATAGCTGTATTTATCAGTCAGGGAGCGGTATTGAAGTATTTCGGAGCCAATGCAAAAAAATGGTTATCCTATACGGTGGCAGCGGTATCAGGCTCGATATTGGCTGTATGTTCCTGTACGATATTACCCCTGTTTACGAGTATCTATAAACGTGGAGCCGGAATAGGGCCAGCTATTGCGTTCCTCTATTCCGGCCCGGCGATCAGCATACTCTCTATTATTCTTACATGGCGTATTCTCGGAATGGAAATGGGTGTGGCACGTATGATCGGTGCGATTCTCTTTTCTGTAATTATCGGTTTGGTAATGGCATTTATCTACCGGAAAGAAGAAAAGGTGAAAAAGGAGGAACAAATGAATATCGAAGTTCCTCCGGCAAAACGTCCGATGTCGCAAACCATGTTTCATTTCTTCACTTTAGTTTTGATACTTGTCTTTGCGAATTGGGGTGCGCCTGCTGCGGATGATACTTCAAGTATATGGTTCTACATATTTACTTATAAATGGTATATAACAGGGTTATTGGCTCTTATGCTCGCCTATTCCCTTATTGCCATTCTGAAAATTAAATGGCAATGGGTTATAGCCGGAGTTATTGCTACGGCAAGTTCGGCGGTATTGGCAAACCTGCTTATACCAAATCCGAAACTTGTTCCACTTGTGCCTATGGTAGTCGGTATTGCTTCGTTATCGCTTATGACGTTGTTCGATAAGCGTGATGCTGAAAACAAAGAATGGACGCTCTCTGCATGGGGATTCGCCAAACAGATTATGCCACTCTTGGCTATTGGTGTGGTAACGGCAGGTTTCCTGCTCGGCTCTACGCATGACAATACCGCCATTGCGGGTGTTATCCCTAATGAATGGATTGAGTGGGCGGTTGGCGGAAACTCCCTTTTATCCAACTTCTTCGCCAGTTTCACAGGGGCGTTTATGTACTTTGCCACACTTACAGAAGTACCAATCATTCAGGGATTGCTTGCTTCCGGTATGGGAAAAGGCCCTGCATTAGCTCTGCTATTGGCAGGCCCTTCGCTTTCCCTACCGAATATGCTTGTTATACGTGGCGTAATGGGTACGCAAAAGACGGTTGTTTATGTAACATTGGTAATTATCATGGCAACTATCTCCGGTCTTGTTTACGGTAATATATTAGACTGATAATGAAAGAATGTTGCAATATAAATACCATAATCAGGGATTTTTATAGCTATCTGGCTTATACATTGACAAAAACAGAAGACAAAGAGGCTGCTCCGAAAGGGTTCAGCCTCTAATTTTCATACCTCAAAATCGTTTTTATTTTGATTTCAACAGGACTTCGTCAATGGCTTTCTTTAACTCATTTTTAGGCAATGCGCCTTGAGCCATCTGAGGAGTTTCCCCCATCGGAATAAAAAGAAGTGATGGAATACTGCGGATACCAAATGCAGCGGCTAATTCCTCTTCGTTTTCGGTATTAACCTTGTAAATGTAGATTTGACCATCATATTCTGCTGCCAGTTCTTCGAGTATAGGTGCTATCATCTTACACGGGCCACACCAGTCTGCATAGAAATCAATAATCGCAGGTTTATCTCCCAAATATTTCCATTCCTGAGGATTGTTTTGATAGTCTGCTACTTTTGTGAGAAAATCAGCTTGAGTTAATTGGATTGTTTTCATTTCTTTCTTTTTTTTATTGTTTGTTTTATTTGAAGGATTCTGACAGGCAGCCAATTGAGAAATGGCTATTAAAACAAATACGATTGTAATTAATCTTCTATTCTTCATATTCTAATAATTGTTTAATGTTTATATCTTCTTATTTTTTAATCTCAAGCTATTTGTAACAACTGTAACACTACTTAAAGCCATAGTTGCTCCGGCAATCATGGGGTTTAACAGGAATCCGTTGATAGGATAAAGAAGCCCTGCTGCAATAGGGACACCTATTATATTGTAAATAAATGCCCAAAATAGATTCTGTCGAATTGTCCGAACTGTTTGTTTAGATAGGCTTATAGCCTCCGGTATTTTAGCAAGATCGGAGGATATTATTGTCATTTGGGCTACATCTATAGCAATATCGCTTCCTTTACCCATGGCAACACTAAGGTTTGCCTGAGCCAAAGCTGCACTATCATTAATTCCATCACCTATCATCGCAACAATTTTACCATCCTGCTGCAATTCTTTTATGAAATCAGCCTTCTCATTAGGTAACACTTCGGCTTTAAAATACTTTATTCCGACTTTTTCTGCTACTCTTTGAGCTGTTTGTTCATTATCGCCTGTTAGCATATAAACTGTAATACCCAAACGGCTAAGTTGAGAAATCGCTTTTTGTGAATTAGGCTTGACATTATCGGATATGGCAATTACAGCTAACGCCTGTTTGTGGTCTGCAAACCAGATTATAGTTTTTGCTTCCAGTGTCCATTGTAGAGATTGAGATAATAATTCGGCAGCTATTTGAATATTATTCTCAATAAGTAACTTCTGATTTCCGGCATACCATATATCATTATCTATATATCCTTTTATTCCTTTACCTGTTATACTTTCATATCCGGATATGGAGATTGTTTCAGTACTATCAAAATATTGAGTCACGGCATTGGATAACGGATGTTCAGACATTCTTTCAAGACTATACAGAATACTTTTCGCGCTGTCATCGTTATTTAGCCACATAATACCAGTTATTACAGGTTTACCCTCAGTAATAGTACCGGTTTTGTCTAAGACAACTGTATCAATAGTTTTTGCAGTTTCAAGGCTTTCTGCATCTTTAATAAGAATCCCTTTTTCCGCTCCTTTTCCTATGCCAACCATAATTGCAGTAGGTGTTGCTAATCCCAATGCACAGGGGCAGGCTATAATTAGGACAGTTATCAAAGCCAGCAGTCCGTGCATGAACCCATTTGCCGGATCAAGGAATATCCATAGTATAAAAGACAGTACTGCGATACCGATAATAACAGGTACGAAGATAGCTGCTATTTTATCCGCTAATTTTTGAATGGGTGCTTTACTTCCTTGCGCTTCCTGAACCATTCGGATAATTTGTGCCAACATGGTATTCTTACCTGTTTTTTCGACATAAAAACGAAAACTCCCTTTTTGATTGATTGTTCCTGCAAAGACTTTAGACATTTTTTCCTTCAATATCGGCATAGATTCACCGCTAAGCATACTTTCATCAACAAAAGAGCTTCCCTCCAGAACGTATCCGTCTGCTGCAACTTTTTCTCCCGGCTTTACAATTAATGTATCTCCGATTTGGATATGACTAACGGGAATTTCAATAGATATTCCTTGTTTATTTACTACCGTAACGGTTTTAGGTTGTAATCCGATTAACTTCTTTATCGCTAATGAGGTTTTCTTTTTGGCCTTTTCTTCCAACAAGCGTCCTGCCAGAATGAATGTTATAATGACTCCGGCTGATTCAAAATAGACATGCGGCTGTATACCCTGAGCTAACCAGAAATCTGGAAAAAGTAAATTGGAAAGACTGAATACATAGGCAACTCCCGTACTGAGGGCTACCAATGTATCCATATTAGCTGAACGGTGTTTTAGTTGCTTCCATGCATTAATATAGAATGTTCGTCCAAACCAAAAAACTATCGGAGTGGCAAGCAAACACATTATCAGATTGGCATAAGGCATGTTCATGAATATCATTCCAATAATTACGAGTGGAAGTGATAAGACGGCCGCTCCTATGGTTTGATATTTTAAATTTCTAAACCTTTTCTTCTGATTTTCTTCCAGTTCTATTGTCGGATCTTCTTGCTGATTAATTATCAGGTCGTATCCTGCATTGGTTACAATTTTGCGAAACGATTCGGGAGTTACAACCGAAGGATCGTACTCAATGCTAACAGTTGCCGATGCATAATTAACATATGATGTAACCACTCCGGGCTGCTCCTTTATTACTTTGTCTATTTTAGCAGCACAAGCGGCACATCCCATATTAAGTACAGGGAAAATATCTTTCTGAGTCATAATCTTAAATTACTACTGATGCGTTAAAAATTTGAATTAAATAAATCCAATTGTTCTTTGACATTTTGATTTGAATTGACTTGAAATTCGGTGAGTAGTTCTCTTATCGGGGTTTTGTCGAAAGCTAATATTCCCAGTATTTGCATCATCTCATAAATAGAGAGTGTGCTTTTGAGCGAATGTTTTACATATGCGGCTATTAGGTATGTACAGATAGCTATCCAGATATGTATTTTGACAGCATTTGGCGAGTGTCCCCAAAGCTTTTTAATAGTCAGATTTTGTTTTATCCACTTATAAAAAGTCTCCACTTGCCATCTGTTCTTATATAAATAGGCGACTTCCATCGCAGATACATCGAAATTATTGGTTAGAAAAACAAGTTCATTGTCTTTTTCTTGGTCGTGAAATTCGACTAATCTTAATTTCTCTGGATAGAGCTTCTTGGACTTTACAACAGTAAGCATAATTGTTTTGTCTGTTCTTAGTCCTGTCGTTTCATCTATGTTGTAATTCTGCTCAATTACTTCATATTTTAATGTTGATTTTGCTCTTGTAACAAAGAAAGCTCCACATTTGTGCATACGGTACAATGCTTCAAAATCAATATACGCTTTATCCATAAGGTAAATAGCCTCAGGTATGGGAATTATCTCATCAAGTGCATTACTATCATGGTACTTTCCATCGGTTATGAGGATAAAGTTCGGAATACTACCCCGTAAATCAATCAGTGTATGGACTTTGATCGCTCCTTTACTGTATTTGCCCTCAGCCCATGTCAGGAGATTGATGCTACAGGAAATCGTAGTGGAGTCCAATGCAAATATTTCGTTATTAATATTTATATTAGGAATAGGAGAATCCAGATAAAGCGGACGAACTAATCGTATGAGATAATCTCCAAAGTCAGCAAAGATCCGCCAATCTCGGCTCTCGTTGGCTCGTGAAATGGTAGATTGGTTTACATGTTGCTTTATACCTAAGTGATAAAGCTTCCGCTTATGGGCTTTTAAACAAAGACTAATATCTCGTAGAGAGTTCAATGATGTAAGTTGTCCGAAAAATAACTGTACAAACTGATTCCAACAGTTGAAGTCCCTAACTCGATAGTCTCCATTATAGCGTTTTACACATTTGTTAAACTCATATCTGTCCACAAACTCTAATAGCTGAGAGAAAACATACTTGCCTGAATTCATAACCTTGCAATTTGTAAGAATGCAAAGCTACGGCCAATTCAAATCAAAAAATCAAAGAACGCTTGTATATGCTATATAATCAACCAGTTACGGGTGATATTGAAATATTAACGCATCAGTAGTAATCTTAAATAAATAAACTCATATTAGATTTTTCAGCTCGTTCAAGATAAGTTGCTACTCCGCCCAATTGGACATTGTCTAATAACTCTTCTTGCTTAACTCCCATTACATCCATTGACATGGTGCAGGCAATCATTTCTACTCCGGAATCAATGGCTTGTTGTATAAGAGCTTCTAAGCTGTCGATATTTTTCTTCTTCATAATAAGACGCATCATACGGCTACCGATGCCTCCCATGTTCATTTTGGAAAGAGATAATTTACTACTGTTTGCTGGAAGCATCATACCAAACATTTTACCAAAAATATCTTTCTTCACTGAAGGTCTTTCTCTCTTTTTAATCACATTTAATCCCCAAAACGTAAAGAATAAACTGACTTTTTTCCCGGTAGCGGCAATTCCGTTCGCAATAACAAAAGAGGCTAAAGCTTTATCCAGGTCATCGCTAAAAACAATCATTGTTTTATTACCTCCCATAGAGACTGCTGGAACAGCCTGTTCTTCGCGCACTTTTTCTACGGTGACAGAGACTGTTCCCGCTTCGATTTTTCTTTCCACGAATCGTGCTCCGGTTATGCTGCACCAACTTTCGGCATCTTGCCTAAAAGCCATGTCTGTCGATTTAACTTCCAGGCGTTCTCCGGTATTCAATAAGTCATAATGTTTCTTTAGTTGTATAATCGGACCGGGACAGGCTAATCCGCAGGCATCGACTTGGATTGTTTTTGTATTGCTTGTGTCCTGAACTCTTTCATTTTGATTCTCATCCAGATTATCAGGTTCGTGATAGCCGGATTGTTCACACATTACTGATGAATATGTTTTGAATCCTCCCGAAAGGTTGTATATGTTTGTAAAGCCTTTCTGTGTAAGTATTCTGTATGCCAGATAACCGCGTAGTCCAATGGCACAATACAAAATTATTCTTTTATCTGTGGGTATTTCATCCAACCTGTTTCGCAAATCATCTACAGGTATATTTACCGCCCCATCTATACGATTTAGATTGTATTCATGTACCGTACGAACATCCAAAAGAAAATCCTTTACAGGGTCAATAGCTGCGATATCCCTCCAATGTACGACCTTCATCTTTCCCTTTATTATATTTTCTGCTACAAATCCTGCGATATTTACGGGATCTTTAGCTGATGAAAAAGGAGGGGCATAGGCCTGTTCCAATCCTGTCAAGTCGAAAATAGTTCCTTTGTTTTGTATGACTTGCGCCATCATTTCGATTCGTTTATCTACTCCGTCGAAACCGACGACTTGCGCCCCATACAATTGTCCCGTTTCAGGAGCAAAAACGATTTTAATCGAAAGCGGTAAAGAGCCGGGATAGTATCCGGCATGTGAAGAACTGTGGGTATATGATGAAGCATGTTCCACATTCAATCGTTTTAATACTTTGGCAGGAACGCCCGTCGCCGCAACCGTCAAATCAAAAACTTTGGCTATAGATGTTCCGATTGCACCTTTATATGTATAATTATTTCCTTCCAAGATGTTGTCGGCAACTATTCTGGCTTGTTTATTTGCCGGACCTGCCAATGGAATAAGGGCGGGCATATTAGTTACCGGATTGATTACTTCAACAGCATCCCCCACAGCGTATATATTCGTATCAGACGTTTGCATATGTTCATTTACCCAGATACCTCCCAATGCGCCTATTCTCAACCCTGCCGATTCTGCTAATTGTTTTTCCGGACGAACACCGACGCTACATATAACCATATCGGTTTCTATCTGTTTGTCTCCATCCAACAAGACATTCAGTTTCTCTCCGGCAGTTTCAAATCCCGTTACCCTTTCCTTTAGCCAAAGATTGATCCTTTTCTCTTTCAGGTGTTGATGTGCCATGGAGGCCATGGAGAAATCCAAAGGCGCCATCACTTGATCGCTCATCTCAACGATATCGACTTCTAAACCTGCCTCATGCAGATTCTCCGCCATTTCCAAGCCTATGAATCCTGCTCCCATTACTACTGCTCGTTTGGGTTTATGTTGTTGTATATACGTTTTAATAGCGTCCGTATCAGGCACACTTCTTAGCGTGAATATTTTGGGATTATTAATGCCAGGGAGCGGTAGTTTTATGGGTTCTGCTCCGGTAGAAATAATAAGTTTATCGTAAGATTCAGTGTAATCTTCTCCTGTTTGCAGGTTCTTTACCTTTATGGTTTTATCTTTAGGAGAAATAGATACTACCTCAGACTGTAAGCGGATATCAATATTGAAGCGATTGATAAATCCTTCTGCCGTTTGAACAAACAGTCGGTCCCGTTCTGCAATCGTTCCTCCTATATAATAGGGAAGTCCGCAATTAGCGTACGAAACATATCCTCCCCGTTCAAACAGGATTATTTCGGCATTTTCATCCATTCGACGGAGGCGGGCTGCTGTGGTTGCTCCTCCCGCTACTCCTCCAATAATTAGTACTTTCATATACAAACTGTTTTTATTATTAATGTTGTTTATTAGTAATTAATTAGGTAAAAAAACGATTACCCATCTTTTATCAGCTTAGATAAAATATCGTCTAATGATATAGGTTGCTTCTTCATTGTTTCTATAATTCTTTCGCCCTCTTCCGACAAAGAGAAAATCATCTTCCGTTTATCCGTTGTTCCTATTTTGCGTATTATCCAACCTTTTTCTTCTACCGACATAATAATTCTGGATACACGCGAGTTGGAAAGACCTATATATTCTGCAATCTCGTTGGCGTAATGAGGCTGTTCATCTTTCATGCAGCATAATAGCACCGCTTCATTTATTGTCATGTTAAATTTCTTTACAAACTCCTTTTCAAACGAATATGAAGCTTTATATATATTCTTTATTTGAAATAATAATTCCATAGGATATATTTTCTATCGTTAATTATGTCGCAAAGAAAATAATATTTTCTGAGATATACAACACAGTACCATTAAAGTTTTAAAAATATAGTTGATTCGAAAAAGTCAGATGCGGTTTCCATAAGAATTCCGATATAGCTTATGTTGATAGCGGAGGTATAGCAGAAGTATCAACTTTAGGGTATAACCACTTTCGGATGAAAAAATAATTTAATACCTACTATACTCGTAACAAATGTTACGATCCCTATGGTTACAAAGCCGTAATTTTGTATTGTTGAATAACAAAATAATTGGATATAGAAACATATACAACTTTTATACCACTGTGGTGTTTAGTATAAAAATTGCTTTCTATACAGAGAAAAAATAAATGCATAACTTAATTAAAAATAGAATGAAAATGAAAAAGTATGTTTGCGATCCTTGCGGGTATATCTACGACCCTGAATTAGGCGATCCGGATAGCGGAATAAAGCCTGGAACTCCTTTTGAAGAAATACCCGAAGATTGGACATGTCCAATTTGCGGCGTGAGTAAAGATGATTTCTCTCCATTGGATTAATATGATTAATTAAGATTTTATGAGTGAGATAATAAACAACTCGGAAAAGCGAAAAGAGCTGCTTAAGCATCTGATCCTTCAGCTACACAAAGGCGAAGCGCCTGAACAAGTAAAAAGCCGTTTAATAAACCTGCTACACTCGGTTCCGTATGACGAAGTAGTAGAAGTAGAGCAGGAATTGATTTCCGAAGGACTCCCCGTGGAAGAAGTACTACGGCTTTGCGATATACATACTGCCGTTTTGGACGGAAGTATAGACACATCTACGACTAAACCTATTCCGGCTGGACATCCTGTCGATACGTTTAAGCAAGAAAATAGTGCATTGGAAAACCGGATAAGGAAAGTAGAGCAACTGTTTTCCAAATTCGAAGAACTGGACGAAGATAAACTTGGAGAATACCTGTTGGAATTACAGGCGCTTTTCAATGAGTTATCAGATGTGGATAAGCATTATCTGCGTAAAGAATACTTATTGTTTCCTTTCCTTGAAAAAGCGGGAATTACCGGTCCACCTAAGGTTATGTGGGGAAAACATGATGAGACACGGGAACTACTCAAAGCTGCGCATGAAGTTTTTGCTAACAAAGACGGGCTTACAAAGGAAGAGTTGAAGAGTATTATTGTTTTGGTACTGCAACCGGTCATAAGCACCATCGAGGGGATGATTATGAAAGAGGAAGAAATCCTTCTACCGATGGCTATGGATACTTTGACAGATGCAGATTGGTATCAGATTGCAGAAGAAACGCCTGTTTACGGCTTTTGTTTGTATGATCCGCAAACAGAGTGGAAACCTGAAGAGTCAATAGTTGACCAATCACTCTTTTTACCGGGTAACGCCATCAGGTTGTCATCCGGGAGTTTTGATATGAAAGAATTGGAAGCCTTATTTGTTACACTTCCGGTTGATATCACTTTTGTAGATAAAAACGACAAAGTAAAATTCTTTTCACACAGTCCTAACCGTGTTTTTGAACGAAACCGCTCTATTATCGGGCGCGACGTGCGTATGTGTCATCCACCCCATAGCGTTCATATTGTGGAGCAGATAATCAATGATTTCAAAAGTGAAAAAGAGAACAAAGCAGCCTTCTGGATTTCAAATTTCAAAGGGAGATTTGTTTATATTGAATATACGGCTCTGCGAAGCCCTGATAATGAATATCTGGGAATTCTTGAGATTACACAAGATATTACAAACTTACGGGAGTTAAAGGGAGATCAACGTTTGTTATCTTATTCTTCAAAATAAGATATTATGGAAATTGATTTGCAAACCAAGATTGCCGACTTGCTTAAGTCCTATCCAGACTTGGAAGATACTTTGTTGGAGTTATCACCTGCCTTTGCCAAACTGCGTAATCCTATTTTACGCCGTACGGTAGCGAAAGTTACATCCATACAACAGGCTGCTAAAATTGCCGGAATTTCTCCTTCTGTAATGGTACAAACTTTGCATAAAGCAGCGGGCTTAACTACAATCGACAATACTGAAATAGATGACAACGATTCACAGGAAGGCTTACCCGAATGGTTCGATGAAAGTAAGATTACGATTCGTTTTGATGCAAGCCCTGTAATAAATGCAGGGCAAAGTCCTATGTCGGAGATTCTTCTATTATCAAAAAAACTTCAAGAAGAAGAAATAATGGAATTAACAGCTCCATTTCGCCCTGAGCCAATAATGGATATGCTAAAATCTAAAGGTTTTAAAGTCTGGTTTAATGACGGAAAAAGCTATTTTATGAAATGACTTTCTGTTTTTTTTCTCACATACTTTTTCCGATATACAATATATCCCGAAATGAGTAAAATGAGAATTAGTAGACCGGACAAAAAAGTGTATAAATCACCTGATAAGCCTAACAAATAAGCATAGGCTCGCCCAGTATGGATTTCAAGTGCAGCATGGTAAAGAGAAATACGCCCTTTACCGATCTCTTCGGGCATAGGTGCAAAATCTTTTCTCGAATCGAAAACAATAACGCCTTTAGTATATTCAAAAACTACTTCTCCCTCAAAATCGTTGCTATATCCACTTATTGGGGTTAAAGATACCGGCCTGCCTCGGCTCGTACCTATTACTTGTTGTCCTGTATAACAGTTAATGATAAGATTGTGCTGCCTACTCCAGGAAAATAGTCCGCTGAATGAGCCGACAAGCCATCCATCTTGAGTAGGTTCCAATACGGTTACTCCCATTACGCTCACCGGAGGTGCAATCATAACTTTTTCGGGTATGCCTTCGAAATTATTCAACGAATAAAATCCATCGGAAGTGTAGAGTAACCATTGCTGTTGATTTTTATCATACTGTATTGCGCGTAGTTTGTCGTTCCACGGATTGTCACTATTTAATACGGTTCCTTTCGGATTATTTATTTTATTTTGGATAATTGCAATCATCAGAGGAGGACGAAGGAACATACCGGACAATGTCAGAAGCAAAAAGAATAGGAGAAAAAACGCACCAATCTTATTATGCCATCGGATAGAACTTCTCATCGTCTTTATAGCAGTGTCAGTCGATAAGCCTTTTTTCTTTCTTCGTTTAATTATTCTTGGGAAAAAGAAATAAATAATGCCTGTCACTGAAATAATTATGAGTAAAACACCTAATATGTCAACGAATAATTGCCCTCCTATTCCGAATAATTTTCCACTATGAAGTAACCAAAATGTGCGGAAAAGGCTTGTTTTAGCTTCGTAAGCAGTGGGCTTTAGTAATTCAACTTTGTGAAAATCATGAAAAGGAGCAATTGAATAATATAAATGAGAGCGAGTAAGAATTGCCAGTGTATCGTTCCGACAAGTCATGTCACTGATACGTTCATTGATTCCGGCCTGTTCTGTTATTTTTTTCCAGCTATTGTTTGAATTTAATGTGTAAAGATCAAAGGTTGTTATGGCATAGATATCATCATTTTCAGTTCGGACAATACGATTGGTTATTTGGTTATCTATCCCTTTCTCCAATCCACTGGTAAATGACGAAAAGTAACCCTGTAGCGAATCGGTCAGCCAAATACCGTTTCCTCCATATAATAAGATAGAATCAGGAGATAATTTTACAGATCCTTTTACCGAAGCATTGTTCCAGTTGTCATAATGAAAATCTTTCGGGAGTAACTTACGTGAAATATCAATCCCTGAGAACATTTTACGATGGTTAAGAATGATCCCTGATACGGAAAACAATATTAAGAAAAAGGCAAGAAATAATCCTGCCCATTTATGATATTTGCGAAAAAACTTCATGAATACGACAATTAAATAACAAAGATAATTCTTATATCAAACAATCTCCGTGGTAAATGTTAAATGCTATATATCCTTGTCAAGGCGGAGCCTTTATGTACTGCAATATGATCGGATATATCGCTTTTTATTTCATATTGCGGATTGTCTTCCGTTGCATGATGTATGTAACCTTTATAATCGAAGGCAGACGTGTGTATCTTTATAATTTTACCAGATACCCTGCCTGCCTCTGAATTCCAACTTACATGATCGCCTATTTCAAATTTTGCATCCATATCTTATTTTGTTTTAGTAGATAAACCAGATATTTCAATCCTTATAGGAAACATTCGATTTGACAACTTTGGCCGGAGAAGTGTAGGTATGTTCCTGAACTTTATCAACAGCCATAATGTGCATCACTTTCCAACCTTTTGCTTTCAGATAATCAGACACCATGGAGCGATGGCAACGCCACCAAAGAACCTCGGCACACATATATGCAGTTGGAGCTTGCAAGGCAATCTCTTCCAGTTTGACAATGGCTTCTTTGAAAGCTTCGGTTTCCATATAATCAGCATATCCACGAAATGAAATATTTCTCCATCGTATGTTTTTTGAATCAGGACGAACCTTTCGTCTTCCACACAAGTCTTCCATATATCTATACTTTATCCCTTTTTCCGGCAATAAAATCTCTAAATTTTCTTTATTAAATTGTGGGAATTTATTCGAGCCCGGCAGACTTCGGATGTCCACAAGTTGCTTTATATCGAAAGATTGCAGCATAGTGATAAATTCGTCTATGCTGTGGGTAGAATGACCAATAGTATAAATAATATGCTGTTCTGAGGTACTCATTCAGTTAATCCAAAGTATTGCAAGTACTTTACCCTTTAATCATAGTGAGCAACATTTTAAATTGTTGCTTGGCAAATAAGGCGTGCGGAATATTAGCCGGCATAATAACGATTTGGCCTGTTGTTAGCAATAAGGGTTTGCCATCTATTGTAATTTCAGCCTCTCCGTCCAATATTTCTACTACGGCATCAAACGGAGCCGTATGCTCACTCAGTCCCTGTCCCTTATCAAAAGAAAAAAGGGTAATATTTCCCGCATCGTTCTTCAAGACTTGTTTGCTGGTTACTCCACCTGCGGAGTATTCAATCATTTCCACCACATTCAGAATGGCTCCTTTTTCAAATAATTCGCTCATAATTATACTTATTTATTGTTGGGATTCATTATTCTTTCTTAGATAGCACAATTCATTAAATTTTAGTTTATTCCTCTGAAGAAAATCCTCCGAAAGACTTCTCTTTTGGAGGGTTTTTCAATTATGGAACAGTTTATACCAGCTATGCTAAAAACATCTTCATATCCTCATCCGGCGTAGTAATTCCGGCGATACCAAACGCATCGATCAGTACCTTGGCTACATTCGGAGAAAGGAACCCAGGCAATGTAGGCCCTAAGTGGATATTCTTTACTCCTAAAGATAATAAAGCCAGAAGAACAATGACCGCCTTTTGCTCGTACCAGGCAATATTATACGCTATCGGTAACTCATTCACATCATTCAGTTCGAATACTTCTTTCAGTTTCAAAGCGATCAATGCCAATGAATAGCTGTCGTTACACTGCCCGGCATCCAATACACGGGGTATTCCGCCTATATCGCCCAATGGTAATTTGTTATAACGATATTTGGCACATCCTGCTGTAAGGATAACCGTATCTTTCGGTAGTTTCTCCGCAAACTCTGTATAGTAGCTGCGGCTCTTCATACGGCCGTCACAACCAGCCATCACGAAGAACTTACGAATAGCACCTGATTTTACGGCATCGACCACCTTGTCGGCAAGTGCGAATACTTGTTCATGCGCAAAGCCTCCGATGATTTCTCCTGTTTCAATCTCCGTTGGGGCTTTGGTTTGTTTGGCGTGTTCGATTAATTTTGAAAAATCTTTTGATTTTCCGTCTTTGCGGTCTTCAATGTGTGTGAATCCACTGAAGCCGGAAGCTCCGGTTGTATAAACACGGTCGGCATAAGTCGAGGTTGAACGGGGCGGTACGATACAATTGGTCGTGAATAGAATTACTCCATTAAAAGATTCAAAATCTTCATTCTGACGCCACCAGGCGCTACCGTAGTTACCAACAAAGTGGCTGTATTTCTTAAATGCCGGATAATAATGAGCCGGAAGCATCTCGCTGTGCGTATACACATCCACGCCTGTACCTTCGGTTTGTTCCAATAAGTCTTGCATATCACGCAGATCGTGGCCTGAAATCAATATAGCCGGATTATTGCGTACACCGATATTGACTTTCGTAATTTCGGGATTGCCATAGGTTGAAGTATTGGCTTTATCAAGCAGAGCCATCGTTTTCACACCGTATTCTCCGCATTTAAGAACTAATGCCGTTAATTCGTCGGCAGAAAGTTCTTGGGTGGTAGCGACCAATGCTTCTTGCATAAAGGCTTGAATATCATTATCGTCAAAACCTAAATTAACAGCATGTTCGGCGTATGCAGCCATCCCTTTTAAGCCGTATGTAAGCAATTCCCTGAGCGAACGCACATCTTCGTTTTCCGTTTTAAGTACACCGACCGTAGCGGCTTTCGTCTCCATTTCTTCCAGGTTGCTTCCTCTCCAGGTCATACAATCGCAATCGGCAGTGATGCTTCCGGCTTTTGCCGCAAGTTTATCGCGCAAGGCGATGGCCTCCTGAATACGTGTAACAAAACGCTCTTTGTCGAAATTGGCATTGGTAATGGTCATAAACAGCGATTCCATAACAAAATGATTGGTACGGGCGGATACCTCAATACCCTTTTTACGCAGTTCCACCGTGTAGCGGGAAATACCTTTCAACAGGTATATTAATAAATCCTGCAAGTTAGCCACATCGGAAGTTTTTCCGCATACTCCTTTTACAGTACAGCCTTTGTTCATTGCTGTTTCCTGACATTGATAGCAAAACATGTTCATCTTTCTTTGATTTTTTAATTGTTTATATCCAGTTTTCTTCTATTATTTCTCCTTGTATCCCTATAACAACCTTTTTTACGGGCACTTTGGTTGAAACCTGTTCCAAAGCCATTTTAACCAGTTGTAATAATCCTCCACAGCAAGGAACTTCCATAATAACCACTGTTAGGGTATTTATCTGCGCTCCATTTATCATATCCACAATCTTCGACACATACACTTCCTTGTTGCTGTCGAGTTTCGGGCAGGCGATGGCCAATGTCCGGTTACGCAGAAAGCGATCGTGAAAGCCACCGTAGGCATAGGCTGTACAGTCGGCTGCCAAAACCACATCTGCACCCCGGAAATATCCAGCCTGCGGATTCAGTAAATGAAGCTGTACAGGCCATTGGCGCAACTGTGACGGAATATTGCCGGTTGGCACTGCCGGGCTTACCGGAGCAAACGATATTTCTTTGCTGCCCGGGCAAGCAGCGAAGGCTTGTCCACAGTTGCCCTTTTTATCATTGTTTTCTATATCCATATTTATCTCTATGTTATGCTCTTTCAGATAACGAAGGCCTTGAGCCAAAAGCTCTGTTTCATTATGAGCCTTCAAATGTAACAGATGTGCTTGGATTGTTTTTTCTCCTTTGGGAACAAGTCTTTCCATAACCGCAATTTCATCATACGGTTCCGCTTCGCGTTCTTCAAAATCGATTGCTCCTACTGGGCATTCGCCGATACAGGCTCCCAAACCATCACAATACAGATCGCTAATCATTCGGGCTTTGCCATCAATCAGTTGCAATGCTCCTTCATGGCAGCCATCAACACAGATTCCGCAACCATTGCACAACTCTTCATCTATTTTTATAACTGTTCGTTTCATCGTTTTCCTCAATTATCTTTTGCAAACATACAGCAGTATAAGAATACAAATCGTAACATCCGTTACGGATGTGAAATTTATTATGTGTAACTTTGCAGAAAATAAGATTTATGAATGCAGACTTACTGTTCTTCTGTTCAATATGTCGTGAAAAGTCTCCCGAAGAGATTGAGAAAATAAGATGCGCCATCGATCATAAGATAAAAAACTATAAGAGAGGCGAGTTGATTGCTTCGCAGGGAGACCGCATATCCAGTCTGTATATGCTGACAAAAGGAAAGGTGAAGACGGAAATAATTTCCAATTCGGGACTTACCGTTTCCGTGGAAGAGATTTCTGCTCCTTATCCGTTGGCTGCTGCTTTTCTTTTTGCGGATAACAATCACTTTCCGGTAGAAGTTACTGCAATGGAAGACTGTGAGATAATTCTGATCAGCAAATCGTCTATTGAAAAGCAGATGGCTAAATGTCCCGGATTTCTGAGGGGATTTATGGCTTTTATAGCCAACCGGGTGCAGTTCCTCTCGGAAAGGTTGAAGATATTTTCTCAAAAAGGAATTAAAGCTAAAATTGCCTATTATATCCTGCAACAGGACCAAAACGGGGCATTTGAACTGGGGCGAAGCATTTCGTCGCTTGCCGAGTATTTTGGAGTAGAACGCCCCTCGCTTTCAAGGGCTATATCCGAAATGGCACACGATGGCATCATCGAGTTTGAAGCAGGGAAAGGTAAGGTTTTAAAGTATAATGATCTAAAAGAATTATTGGGATGACAGATAAAATAAAATTCAACAATGAGAATGTACGCAGACAAGACCGTCTACTGAATCAATCTGAAGCCATTGAACTTTTGCGTACGGGCGAGTATGGTATTCTCTCTATCGTTGAGCGTGTCGATGAAGAAATAGGAGGATATGGCATACCGCTTAATTATGTATGGGATGGCAATCATTCCATTTATTTTCATTGCGCTCCTGAAGGATATAAATTAGATTGCCTGAAAGAAAATCCGAACGTATCTTTCTGTATAATCGGACATACCAATGTAATATCTCATAAATTCACTACTGCATACGAAAGCATTGTTGTCCGCGGTACAGCATCGATAGAGTTAGCAAAAGAAGAACGAATGAAAGCTCTTTTGTTGATTTTGGATAAGTATTCGCCGGGCGACAAAGAGATTGGAGTGAAATATGCAGAGAAATCATTTCATCGGACTAATGTAATCAGATTTGATATAATAGAAATGTCAGGAAAGACCAAGCGGATAAAGGCATAATGATCAAATTTTTATGAATGTCAGAATACTTAAGACACGTTCTTTTCTGAAATGCAGGACGAAAGCTTTGTCACAATAGGACTGCGGTTATAAAATTATGCTGTTAATTCTAAAAATTATGCAGATGATTTTTAGAAAGGATACAGAGGGGTTTTTCAAGCCTAAATTTACCTTCAGAATAGTATCAGTAATTTTTAGTCAAACTAATACAAATCATCAACTTAAAAATACAATCCATGATACAAGTAAAGATCAAACGAGTTTATGAACCTGAAGAAGCAGCGGATGGCTTCCGTGTATTGGTAGATAAGTTATGGCCGAGAGGCATTAAAAAAGAGAATCTCCATTACGATTTGTGGGCTAAGGACATAACACCGTCCACACCTTTGAGAATGTGGTATCATGAAGATATGGCTGGCCGTTGGCAAGAGTTTGAACGCAAATATGCCGAAGAGTTGAAAGATTCTCAGGCAATGAATGAATTTATTGGCCAGATTAAAGACCAAAAGACAGTTACCCTTTTGTATGCTTCCCGGAATGCTACGGAAAATCATGCTCTTGTGCTTCGGGATTATTTACAAAAGCATATTGTTTAATAAAAGAAGGGACGCATGTGTTCTTTAAAGGGGACATGTCTACTCTTTAGAGGCGACGAATGCGCTCTTTAGAGGGAGGGGTGCAGATAGCTTTTCGGACTCTGGTAAATAAAACCTATAAAATAGCCTTCCTCAATTCCGGAATATTCAATAACTCCACAGTCTTTCCTTTCATCAGGATAAGTCCCTCTTTGACCATTTTGCTGATTTCTTTTGTTAAGGCAGGACGCGTAACACAGATATAGTCTGCCAGTTGAACCTGGTTGTGCTCAATATGAACGATATGGCTATCGGCAGGCTTCTGCTCAAAAAGATAAGCAACAAAGCGGCTGCGTATATTTTTATACGATAGTGCCCGCAACCGTAGAACGGTACACTTATTACAGTTTCCGACAATACAGAGGAAACTCTTCAATAATTCCGGAAATTCCCCCATGAGTTTGAAGACGGATTCTTTGGTGGCCGTCAGCAATACTCCGTCTTCAATCGCTTTGAAAGTTGCCGGAAGTGTAGTATCGGCCTTAAATAAATGTGGAGTGGCAAATGCACGTGGGGCTACGATGTGCTCAATCAACACCTCATTGAATAAAGCATCAATAATATCTACTCTCAACTTCCCTTCCAACAAAACCATTAATTGTCGACAAGGAGAATCTTGCCTCGCGACAATATCATCCTTTTTTATGTTGTAAACAGTACAATCTAATCTTTCCAACAAAGAATGTTGGACTTTATCCGACAGATCTTTGAATAAAGGAATCCGAAGCAGTAGTTCCTCATGTTTTCCGGTAAAATCAGTTCGTTCCATATCTTAATTTACTATTATGCAAAAATAGAGAATAAAATAGAGATTACGCCATCATACTTACAATAAAACATTTAACGTTAATTGGCGCTTTAAATAAATGACATGTAATTAAGAACACTTTTTTTGCCAATACCATAAACTAAATTTGTAGAAATTATATCTGTTAACATTAAAACCATGAATAATCTAAAAACAATTATCTTCTGGGGAGCATTGTGGGGAATATTAGAAGCCACTGTGGGTTGGTTTCTGCACCTTATCCATTTCAAGGGAGAAGTTCTCCTACTTTATCCTTTCGGGCTGATGTGTATGATGATGGCTGCCAAACAGACCGGACAAATATCTTCTGTAATGAAGGTGGCAGGAGTAGCTTCATTGGTAAAACTGCTTAACCTTTTTATGCTTCCTGCCGTACCCGTTTATCATGTGACAAACCCTGCCGTAGCTATTTTCCTTGAAGGATTGGTTACATGGGGATTCTGTATCTATGCAGAAAGGAAAAACTCATTATGGAAAACCGGGATTCCTGTAGCATTTATCATGGTACTTACTTCTATCTTCATATTCAGGGGATGGCAAATCTTTATGGATGCTTTCATTACTTACAATCCAAGCGTTCATAAACCATACGATGCGGGCTTATTCTTTCAATGGGGATGGCGTTCGCTGGTACAGGGAGCCATGCTTGTAGGCGTTATTTATCTGGTACGGTTTATTCCGTTGAATTTCGATTACACAAAGTGGACAAGCCGGTTGGCCTTGCCCTTTCTCTTGGTGTCCATTCTGTTAAACGTATTCGTGTAGATAGATCATGCTACATCCCGAAGAAATAACCGGTGTAGTGCTGGCAGGAGGAAAAAGTTCCCGTTTTGGTTCGAACAAAGCTTTGAGCAAATATGGAAATAAAACGTTTTTGCAACATATTACTCGGCAGCTTCAGCCTTATACAAAAGAGGTTGTTATAGCAGGCTCTTATCCGGAATACGAAAGTATAGGCATCCCTGTGTTAGAAGATAAATTGAGTGGGATAGGCCCTTTGGGTGGAATATATACAGCTTTATTATATAGTTCTACACCTTGGATACTGATATTAACCTGTGATATGCCCTTCATCTCGAATGAAATCATAATGCATATGTTAGCGGCAGGCAGGGGCGAAAATATAATCGGATGGAATCATGATAAAAACGTAGGGGTATTCCCATTGTTAGTATCGAAGAACATATTCCCTTTCTTAGAAACAGCAATAGAAGCAAAACAATATAGAGTAAAAGAAATATTCCATTGGAGCAGTTCTCAAATAATTACTATACCTGAAAAATGGCAACCTCTTTTTGCAAATATAAACAGTCAGGAAGAATATAAAAACGCAATAAAATGAATTCAATAAAGATAAAAGGTTCACCGGCTCGCGGATTGGCAGCTGCTACCCTCGGATTTTTCTTCGGTTCGGCAGCCATATCACTCTTTGGCCCGTCGGCTACCAAACTGAACGAAGTAATGGAGCTCTCCCCATCCATGTTGGGACTATTGGTAGCCATACCTACCCTATCAGGCTCATTGCTTCGAATACCATTCGGGGCATCGGTAGATGAAAACGGAGGGCGAAAATCGTTTCTTTGGCTTATGGTTTTGTCCGTTATCGGACTGGCAGGGCTCAGCTTCCTTCTCACCAGCCATTATCCCGACAATATGGAAGGTACTTATTGGCTTATTCTGTTATTCGGATGCCTAAGCGGATGCGGTGTCGCTACCTTTTCGGTAGGTGCAGGACAAACATCTTACTGGTATCCGAAAAGCAAACAGGGCTTTGCCTTAGGTATATTCGGAGGATTCGGCACATTAGGCGCAGGTGTTTTCGCCCTTGTACTTCCGGTCTTGCTGCAATCGGTGGGCTTCGTATCAGCTTATCATATATGGACTGTATTTATGATTCTGGGAACTATCTTGTATTTTTTCATCAGTTGCAACGCTTACTTGTTCCAATACAGGAAAAGAGGTTACAACGAAGAAGAGAGCAAGAAAATGGCTATAGAAGCCGGACAAGAACTTTTCCCGGCAGGAAATATGAAGCAAAGCCTTCTTATATCTGCTAAAATTCCCGAAACATGGATACTCGTGATCGCATACTTTGTTACTTTCGGCGGTTTTATGGCCCTGACGGCATGGTTGCCTACTTATTGGCAAAAGACACACGGGCTGTCGCCCACCGAAGCGGGTCTTTATACAGCAGTTTATGCCTGTTTGGCAGCTTTACTTCGTATTCCCGGAGGCAGTATCTCCGATAAGGTTGGCGGGCTGAAAGTCAGTATGTTTGCTATTGCTCTATTAGGGGTTATCTCTGTCGTGATGGCATTTTCGAGTAACTGGATACTATCCGGAATCTGCACATTAGTCATTGCTATTGCATTCGGGCTGAATAATGCCGCTATTATGAAATTAGTTCCTGTATATGTATCCAAATCGGTCGGTGGAGCATCCGGCTGGGTGGGTGGCCTGGGTGCTTTCGGCGGATTTGTTATTCCTCCTCTGCTTGGAAAAGTAGTGGACGTTATGGGAACCGTCGGTTATTACCGGGGCTTTCTCTCCTTTACTGTGTTAAGTATAATCGTACTATTAATCCTTTATTTCGGATTGGTTATCCGCAATAAGAATAAATAACATACTTCTATGATAAAGTCTCTTTTACAAAAAAAGAAGTTCTTTTCGGGAACCGGAGATACCGAACAGAGAGCATGGGAAAATTTCTACCGTAACCGTTGGCAACACGATAAAGAGGTGCGTTCAACTCACGGTGTAAACTGTACAGGTTCCTGTTCATGGAAAATATTCGTAAAGAAAGGTATTGTTACGTGGGAAATCCAACAAACGGATTATCCTCAGAACCGCCCGGGATTGCCGAACCACGAACCACGAGGATGTCCTCGCGGGGCAAGTTATTCATGGTATCTGTATAACTCGGGACGGGTAAAGCACCCGATGATACGTTGCGAGTTGTTAGAAGCCTATCAACAACAAAAAGCAAAACTGAATGATCCGGTTTCGGCTTGGGAAGCTGTTATGGCTGATGAGGTTGCCTCTAAAAAATACAAAGAAAGACGGGGATTAGGTGGATTTGTGCGCTTGGACTGGAATATGGCTCAGGAGATTATCGCTGCCGCCAATATCTACACAATAAAGAAATACGGTCCGGACCGTTTAGTTGGGTTTACCCCTATCCCGGCTTTCTCTATGGTGTCTTATGCTGCGGGAACCCGTTACCTAAGCCTTATTGGTGGCACATGCCTCAGTTTTACGATTTCTATTGCGACCTGCCTCCTGCTTCTCCGCAAACATGGGGTGAACAGACGGATGTTCCCGAAAGTGCCGATTGGTACAATTCGTCTTTTATCATGCTGTGGGGCTCCAATGTACCTGTAACCCGCACGCCTGATTCTCCCTTTCTTACTCAGGTAAGATATAAAGGGACGAAAGTTATAACCATATCGTCCGATTACAGTGATGCAAGTAAATTTGCCGATATATGGCTGAATCCGAAGCAGGGCACTGATTCTGCTCTGGGAATGGCTATGGGGCATGTTATTCTTAAAGAGTTTTTTGTAGATAAAACAACTCCGTATTTCGACTCATACGTAAGGAAATACTCCGACCTGCCTTTCTTAGTAAAACTGGAATCTTACGAAGGGGGCTACCGCACCGGAATGATGCTTCGCGCCTCCGACTTCGAAAATAAACTAAACATAGAGAAACAAGCGGAATGGTATCCTGTATTGTTAGACGAACAATCGGGCGAAAAGGTAATACCCAACGGATGTATTGGTTCACGCTGGAACAACGAAGGCAAGTGGAACCTGCGCAATGAAGATTTACGCACAGGAAAAGAATATACTCCCCTTTTGTCTCTAATAGATAAAAAAGACGAGATTATCGATGTTTCTTTCCCTTACTTCGGAGGGGAAGAATATAAGAACCCCTACTTCAACGCTTCTACCCATGCAGATGTACAAATAAGGAAAGTGCCGGTTGTGAAATGTCAAACAGCAGAAGGTGAGGTACTATGTGCTACGGTGTTCGACATCATGCTGGCTCATTACGGTGTCGAAAGAGGATTGAATGACCCGCAAACCGCGAAAGATTATAACGATAATATTCCTTATACTCCGAAATGGCAGGAGCAGATAACAGGTGTACCTGCCGAAAGGGTGATTACCGTTGCCCGCCAATTTGCCGAAACCGCCGCCAAGACAGAAGGTAAAAGTATGATTATTATAGGCGCAGGGGTCAATCAGTGGTATAATACCGATATGACTTATCGCGCGGCAATGAACTTGCTTATCTTATGTGGAACTGTCGGGCAATCGGGCGGTGGATGGGCACATTATGTGGGTCAGGAAAAAGTACGGCCGCAATCGGGATGGGCAACACTGGCTTTTGCTTCCGACTGGATACGCCCTCCACGCCACATGAATACGACAAGCTACTTCTATATGCACAGCGACCAATGGCGTTACGAAAAGGTGAAAGTAGATAGCCTGATTTCTCCATTATGCAAAAAAGACGAATGGAGCAAACTCACGTTGCTCGACTGCAATATCAAATCGCAACGGATGGGTTGGCTTCCCGCCTCGCCCGAATTCGACCAAAATCCGTTGCAGATATGTAAGGAAGCTGAATCTAAAAATATAGATGTTTCCGACTATATAACCGATAAATTGCATACAGGTGAACTGAATCTGGCTTCAGAAGATTTAGACAGAAAAGAGAACAGCCCCAAAAACCTCTTTATCTGGCGTGCTAACCTTATCGGTAGTAGCGCCAAAGGAGTGGAATATTTTATGAAGCATCTTCTGGGTGCACAAAACAGTGTATTCGGTGAAGACCTGAAGGAATCGGGCGAACCACTACCTCGCTATCAGAACTGGCATGATGAAGGAGCAAGAGGCAAACTCGATTTAGTTGTTACGCTCGACTACCGGATGACATCGTCTTCCCTTCATTCCGACATTGTACTGCCGGCTGCTACGTGGTACGAAAAAAACGATATCAGCAGCACGGATATGCACCCGTTTATTCACCCTTTCTCGAAAGCAGTAGACCCTGTGTGGGAATCGCGTACCGATTGGGATATATTCAAAGGTATTTCCGAGAAATTCTCTCAACTGTGCGAAGGGCATTTAGGAGTAGAAAAAGATGTAGTGATGCAGCCCTTGATGCACGATTCGCCGGGCGAAATATCGGAACCCTTGTTTGTTGATGACTGGAAAGAAAGCGGGAGTCATCCCGTTCCCGGACATAATATGGGCAAACTGATAGTAGTGGAGCGTGATTATCCGAATACATATAAGCGTTTTACTTCTTTGGGCCCGTTATTGGAAAAAGCGGGAATAACAGGAAAAGGTATCACTTGGAAATCGAATGAAGAATACGAATTCCTCAAGAAACTAAACGGAACGATACAGGATCAGGGAGTTACACAAGGTTTGCCTGCTTTGGAGACGGATATTCAGGCTATCGAATCTATATTATCCTTAGCGCCCGAAAGCAATGGTGTAACATCGCGTAAAGCATGGAAATCTTTGGAAAAACCCACGGGCTTGGATTTGGAGCATTTGACCGAAGAAGGAGGCGATACCCAAATCCGCTATGACGATCTTATACAACAACCCCGACGTGTACTCAATTCTCCGATATGGAGCGGTGTCGAATCTCACGAGGTAAACTACACATCCAATTATACGAATGTACACGAGCTGATACCCTGGCGTACAGTAACCGGACGGCAATCTCTTTATCAAGACCATCCGTGGATGCTCGCGTTTGGTGAAGGATTAGTATGCTACAAACCACCCTTATCGAAACAGGAAATTAATAATGTAAAAGAAAGATTGCAGATTAGCGATGATACACTGACACTGAATCTGATTACTCCTCACAATAAATGGTCTATCCATTCGTCATGGAGCGATAATTTACTCATGCTTACATTGGGTAGAGGAGGGCCTGTTATTTGGATTAGCGAAGCAGATGCTGCCAAAATAAACATACAGGATAACGACTGGGTAGAAGTGTTCAACGACAACGGAACGGCAAGTTGCCGGGCTATCGTTTCGCAACGTATTCCCGAAGGTGCTTTGATTATGTACCACAATCAGGAAAGAACGGTGAATGTTCCATTAAGTTCTATAACCGGGAATCGCGGAGGAATACATAATTCCATTTCCCGCATTTGTCCCAAACCTACACACATGATTGGCGGATATGCCCAATTATCGTATGGACTTAATTATTACGGAACTATAGGTGCCAACCGTGACGAATTTGTAATTATCCGCAAATGTGAAACCGTTCTTTGGGAAGATGAAGATATGGAAGAAAGAAAGGAGGTAGTAAGATGAAAATACAAGCACAAATGGCTATGGTTTTGAGCCTCGACAAATGTATCGGTTGTCATACCTGCTCTGTTACTTGCAAAAATGTATGGACAAGCCGTAAAGGAATGGAGTATGTTTGGTTCAACAATGTAGAAACCAAACCCGGACCGGGTTATCCCGTACAGTGGGAAAATCAGGATAGGTATAAAGGCGGCTGGACTGTCAGGAAACGCAAGTTACAGTTATTGCAAGGCAATAACCTTAGTATTCTTTCTACGATTTTTGCCAATCCGCATTTGCCCGAAATGAAGGATTACTATGAGCCTTTCACTTTTGATTTCTCGAAACTGACAGGGACTAAACGTTTCCGCACGGCTCCGAGTGCCCGTCCTTATTCTTTGGTTACAGGCCAGCGGATGGAAAAAATAGAATACGGACCCAACTGGGAAGATAATCTGGGCGGCTCTTTCAACGAACGTAAAAAAGACCCGAACCTGAAAGACTTTGATACAAAAGGATACGAAGAGTTTGAGAAATCATTTATGTTTTATGTTCCGCGCTTGTGCGAGCATTGCCTCAATCCGGCTTGTGCAGCATCTTGTCCCTCAGGGGCTATTTATAAGCGGGAAGAAGACGGGATAGTGCTTATCGATCAGAATAAATGCCGGGGATGGCGCGAATGTGTAAGTGCCTGTCCGTACAAAAAAACATATTTCAATTGGGATAGAAAGAAGTCGGAGAAATGTACTTTCTGCTTCCCATTGATCGAGAACGGCAAACCGACCGTTTGCTCCGAATCGTGCGTAGGTCGTATCCGCTATATTGGTGTATTGCTTTATGATGCCGACCGCATTGATGAATATGCTGCGACAGAAAACGATAAAGATCTGTACGAAAAACAACTCGACCTAATACTCGATCCTAACGATCCTCAAGTTGTCAGCAAAGCACAGGAACAGGGAATATCCTATTCATTTATCAAAGCAGCACAGGCTTCGCCTGCCTATAAACTAATGAAACAGTGGAAAGTGGCATTCCCTCTTCATCCCGAGTATCGCACCTTGCCTATGGTATGGTACGTGCCGCCTATGTCTCCAGTACTTCAACAAGCAGACGTAAAGGATCACTTTTTTGCCACTGTTGATGATATGCGTATTCCGGTTAATTACATCGCACGAATGATGACAGCGGGAGACGAAGCCCCTGTAAAAACCGCTTTGGCACGCTTGCTGGCAATGAGGCATTATATGAGAGAACGTACGGTCGAGAAAAACGAAAGCCCCGTCATTCCCGCAGAGTTGGGATTAGAAAGGGCAGATTATGAAGAGATGTACCGTTATATGGCGATAGCCGATTACAAAGACCGGTTTGTTATTCCTACAGCTCCCACAAAAACGGAAGATGCTGACTTTGCCGGGCTACGAGCCGGATTAGGTTACGAATATCCGGGTAAAGAAGAGGAAGGACGCAACCTGTTTGGTGGAAGATAAATGTTTTATTTTAATACGTTAGTTATGCAAAATACATATAAAATATTGTCGTTGTTATTAGATTATCCAAGCGAAGAATTAAAGGAGAATCTTTCGGGCGTGATGGGGATTGTAGAAGACGAAGGTTATCTGAACGAATCTCAATACGTAAAATTACAGAATTTTCTTGATTACGCAATATCACTGTCATTAGTGGAGTGGCAAATGCAGTATGTACAGCTATTCGACTTCTCGACTAACAGCAACCTGTACCTATTCGACCATGTTTACGGAGATTCGCGCGAAAGAGGACAGGCCATGGTAGACCTCAAAGATATGTATGCGACATCGGGATTCATCCCATGCTCCAACGAGTTGCCGGATTATCTTCCTCTTTTCCTCGAATATATTTCTCTACTGAAAAAGGCGGAAGACTCTGAGAAACTATTATATGAAGTATCTCATATCCTGACAAATATGAAAAAAGCCTTGGAGAAGAAAGAAACTCCCTATCGCTATTTATTAGATATATTGTGTTCCCTGCCGGGTTCGGTAGAATCCGGAATGAATAAAAAGGAAGGAGTGGAAGTATGACAGTGTCCGATTATCTGAACAATTTCTTTCTGGGGTATCTGCCCTATATCGCTTTGGGAGTTTTTGTTGCGGGAGTTATTTACCGGGTTCGTCATCGCAACAATACGATACAGGCTACCTCATCCCAGTTTATTAGTAAAGACAAAAATATACTATGGGGCAGTACCTTGTTTCATTTTGCCATCATAATGGTGTTCTTAGGGCATATATTTGGTTTGCTTGCTCCCGAATGGCTCTACAACTGGCTCATATCGAACGAAACTAAAAGGTTGTTGGCTATCATTATGGGATCGCTCTCGGGTGGCGTGGCACTCATAGGCGTTACAATGCTTACTATAAGGCGTTTTACGAACAAAAGAGTGCAGGCTACGGGTAAATTACAGGATTATATTATTGTATCACTACTGTTATTCCAGATAGCATTAGGGCTTTGGGGAACCTATATCACAACTCAATCACCTCTTTCCGATTATATGGCTATGGAGCATTGGGCGCAGGGGGTTGCCATATTCGAGCCCGATTCGTGGAAGTTCATAGCAGATCAGAGTTGGGTGTACAAACTGCATATTATTAACGGCTTCCTTATCTTTATTATTTTCCCGTTTACCAAACTAATGCACATGGTGATGGTTCCGGTTAATTTTGCACTTGATTATTTTAGAAAATGATGAAAATGCAACATTGGGGTTTATTGTTTCTCGGTCTGGCATATTGTTCTACTATATATAGTCAGGAAACAGCCAAAGACAGTATAAGGTCTTTTTCGTTGGGAGAGGTTATTGTAATGGAACAACTTCCTGTATCTCCGGACAGGGAAATATCTTCCTTGAAAATAAGGCAGATGGATATTGAAAAAGTTCCTGAGGCTTTGGAGTGGATGCCCGGAATAACGCTTACCGAGGCATCTTCGCGGGGCGAAACTATGATTTATTTACGGGGATTTGACCAGACCCGTGTACCTGTCTATATGGATGGGATACCTGTATCTGTCCCTTTCGATGGATTAATCGATTTGGGGCGCCTGCAAACGGCTACCGTTTCCAAAATCCATGTATCGAAAGGGATATCCTCTCTTTTGTTGGGAGGAAATACAATGGGAGGAGCCGTAAATATAGTCAGTGCATCACCCGCCAACAAACTGGAGGTTGGCATACAGGCAAGTACGCTGTGGAATACATCCATAAACGTAGGAACCAGGCAGGATAAATGGTACCTGCAATTAGATGCGGGTTGGATACATCGCAACGATTTCCGCCTTCCTTCGGACTGTCAACCGGTAGAAGGATTACAAGACGGGAGTAAGCGGAACCATTCCGAAACAACCGATTTGCAATTCAACGGTAAATTTGGTTTTACCCCTAAGGATGGCGACGAATACGTTATTGGTTACAGTATGGTGCGTGCCGATAAATATGTGCCTCCCTATCTGGGAGAGAACAGCAAACCTCGTTTCTGGAGATATAAAGACTGGGATAAAGATCAGGTATATTTCTTTTCCAAAACAAGCTTAGGTAAAGAATGGAGATTGGAATCCCGTCTGTTTTACGACAGGTACTACAATCTGCTGAAAGCCTATGATGATACGAACTATAATTCGCAGGAAAGCAAATCGGCTTTCGATAGTTATTATGACGATTATTCGCTGGGAGCAGGATTAATAGTAGGCTGGGACGGCATAAAGAACAATCTCCTGAAATTAGGCGTGAATTACAAAAACGATGTGCATCGCAGCCACGACGATGACGACCCGAAAGCGAAACAAAGTGAATATACCACTTCTGTCTCTTTGGAAAATACCTATCGCATCAATGACCGGTTATCCTTATTGGCAGGCATCGGATACTTCCGCCACAAAGGTACAACTATCGAGGCCTACGAACAGCTGGAAGATTCGAAAGAGTACGGAATTGTAAACTACCCGACATCTTCGGATAAGGATATCAATTACCAATTGGCTGTCAATTACAGCTATAATCCGAATCATGGATTTCGCTTCTCTTTCTCCCGCAATTCCCGCTTTGCATCCCTGAAAGACCGTTATTCTTACAAGCGGGGAAAAGCCATACCGAATCCCGACTTGAAAACAGAACATTCTTATAATCTGGATATAACCTACAATGGTAAATGGAATAACCTGCAATGGTATGGCAGTACTTATTATATGTTCTTGACTAATACCATTCAGGAAATTACGGGTGTAGATGCCGAAGATCCGCTTATCTGGCAATTACAGAACAAAGGGAAGGCTCACTTCAGAGGTTTCGAAGCAGGGCTGTCATACCGCTATAAGTGGATTGAGGCTGAAACGAATTACAATTACATCAACCGCGTAAACAAAACGGATAAAGAGGTAAAGTTCACAGAAGTTCCCGACCATAAATGGAACGCGATGATACAGGTCAGCCCTTTCTATGATATAAGGATTCAGGCGCGTATGACCACCGTCAGCCAAACGAATATGAGTAGCGATGGCAAAATAACGATTCCGGGATATGCCCTTTTCCATGCCAATATAGGTAAGGAGTTTAATGGCTTCGACATAAAATTGGGAGTAAAAAACCTTTTCGATAAACTGTATTATTTCTCGGAAGGATATCCGATGGAAGGGCGCCGCTATTATATCTCGTTAGCTTACAGATTTACTAAAAAATAGGAGCAACTCATGATAAGAATTATCACAGGTCCTGTCAATAGCGGAAAAAGTAGTAAGTTTCTGAAATTATACGAAGAAGAAAGCGGCGATGGCATAGGCCTATATTCCCAAAAACTGTATGATGAGAAAAAAACGATTGTGGGCTATAAACTCGTACTGTTACCGGATAAGGAAGAAATCCCTTTCATCCGTTTAAAAGAGTCTGTATACCGAAATGAAAACCGTTATCACATTCAGGGGCGGTTTGCTTTCCTGAAAGATACGTTCGAGATCGCCGAACGGTACATATTGAGTTCTCCTGCCCACCTTCCTGTCTGGATAGATGAAGTGGGCAAACTAGAACTCAAGAGCCTCGGACATCACAAACTATTGCGTGCGTTGTTGGATTCCGGCAGAGAGATGACTATTACAGTTAGAGATAGTCTCTTAAACGAGATGCTGGGCTGGTATGGGATAAGGGAACACCTGCTCTTACAGCTTGATAACCGGCTTTAGTGCTTCGGGAATATTGAACTCGGCACATTTTATCGTTTCGAGTTTTTTACGTCCTGATTCAGTCAATGTAAAATACATTTGGCGTTTATCATCTTTCCCGACAATACGTTTGATAAGCCCTTTCTTCTCTATCGACTTTATTACTTTCGATGTATTCGAGTTACTTAGTCCTAATATCTCAGCCAGTTCATTTGAAGAATATTTCTGAACGTTAAGGGAGCATAATAGCATACCCTCGTTCAGTCCCAGGTTATATGATTGCTGAAAATTTAATTCAAATTCATAAATCGCCCTGTATACATCCCTGATCTGACATAGTGTACTTACTTGCGAATTATCCATATTATTTGCCATCACAGTATAAAATTATATTATCATTATTCTTTTAATAAAATATTATCAATAGCTTCTTTTAGTTGCTGTTTGGGTAATGCTCCCGCTGCCATCTGGGGCTGCTCATTCATCGGCACAAACAGCAATGAGGGAATACTTCTTATCCCAAAGGCGGCTGCGAGTTCGGATTCTGTTTCCGTATTGATTTTATAAATATATATACGATCCTCATATTCCGCCGCCAGTTCTTCCAGTACCGGAGCTATCGCTTTACATGGTCCACACCAGTCCGCATAGAAATCAATCAATGCAGGTTTGTCTCCTAAATACTGCCACTGGCTGGGATTTGCTTCAAAATTAGCAACTTTTGATAAGAATTCAGCCTTTGTTAAATGTATTGTTGTCATTTTGTTCTCTTTTTTAGTTATTACTTCTATTTGATTTTTTGTTTCCGCTTTGTTATTACAAGAAGTTAGCAATACTGCGATTAACGGAATTAATAAAATTATATGTCTCATTTTTTGCCCGGTTCATATTTTTCAATCTGGTCACCATAGATGTTTTTTTCCTGTTGGTTATCAGTATAACACCCACCGGCTCCACAACAGGAAACATTCATAATTGCCTGAAAAAGCAGTAGCCCTCCTAACATAAGAAAAATGTAATCTTTAGAGGTTATAGAATAGATAGCAATTCCTATTCCTATTAACAATCGAACTACCCGGATAAAATCCCAATTTTTTAATATGCGATTCATTCTGTTCTTCATTTAAAAATTAAACCAACTTCCTCCATTGTATACTTCCTGAAAACCTTTAGACCTTAAAATAGCTACTGCGTTACGGCTTCGCATTCCGCTGGCACATACGGCAATGATAGGTTTATCCTTTTTTAGTTTTGATAGATTATTACTCAAACTATCCAGGGGAATATTTAGTGAATTAGCCACTGCTCCCTGTTTATATTCTTCTTTTGTACGAACGTCCAGAAGCGTAGCCCCGTTCTCTAAAAGTACTTTAAAATCGGCTTTGTCCTCTAAACCGAACAGCCTGCTAAAAAATCCTGCCATATTATTTATCTTATTACTGTTTTTTTACCTTACTTTTTTTAAAAGTCCCACCTAATAAACCACCCATCAGTACCCCATATAGTGTACTAATGGTAGGCGATGAAGTTATGGGACAAGTTCCGGTACTGCATCCAATGTATCTCCAATATAGATATCCACCAACTGCGCCCAGTAGAGCCCCTAAAAGATATGTCCAATTGTCTCTTATAATTTTCATATTCACTTATTTCTATGTTTACGATACAAAGATATTAATTTATTTCTATTGGAAACTACTTCTGATAGAAATAAATTCATAAAAATAATAAAAACATTGATAATAAGCGATTTAATGTTTTTGTTTAGAAGAATATAACGGTTAATTTTATTATTTTCCGTTGGAAATTTGTTTCTTTGGATAATATTATTTTCCTTTGTACCATATTTCCAGTGGAAAACAATCTGAATACATAATAAACAAGAATAGAATATAGCAAGAAATGAAAAGAACAACTATCATTACATTGAGTGCAATTTGGCTTAGCCTATCGGTTCAAGCGCAAAGCCATCAACACATTACGGTAGACCATGCCGTGAATATGGCTGTCGAGAGTAACAGCCATATAAAGATGTCAAATCTGGATAGGAAAATAGCCAATGCCGACTATCACCAAACGGACGCTATTTTTCTGCCTCAAATCACGCTGGGGTATACGGCATTGACCACAAACAATCCGTTGAACGCTTTTGGATTCCTGTTACAGCAAGAGTCGGTTACAGCTATGGATTTTGATCCTGCAAAATTGAACAATCCGGGAGCAACGCAAAATTATAATGCCCAGGTAGAAGCGAAATTACCCTTATTAAATGTGGATATGATTTATGCCCGCAAAGGAGCCAGAGCACAAGAGGATGTGTATAAATATAAAGCCGAACGTACAAAAGAATATATTGAGTTCGAAGTGCGAAAAGCATATACCGGGCTGCAAATGGCTTATCAGGCACGAAACATTCTCCGTAAATCACTCGAAGATGTGAAACAAATACATGGGTCGGTTACTAACTTTTATAATCAAGGTTTGATACAAAAATCGGACGTATTGAATGCGCAGGTACAAGTAAATACTATTGAGAGCGCTTTGGCAAAAGCCGAAAGCAACATACACAATGCTTCGAACGGGCTTCGCCTATTGATGGGGCTGGATATAAGCGACGAAGTATATATCACCGATTCTTTGGTGCAAAGAATGGGGATACACCAAGAAAACACTCTTTCTTTATTCCGGTCTGATATTATGGCGCTCCAAAAAGCCGTAGATGCAACAAACATGATGGTGAAATCTTCTAAAATGGCATTCTTACCACGCATTAATGCTTTTGGAACGTATGATTTGAATGATTCTAAAGCCTTTAAATTCGGTAATGATTCTTACCTGATTGGTATCAACCTAAGTTGGAATATCTTTTCGGGCAACCAGAACAGGAGTAAGATGAGGTCTGCACAATACCAGAAAGACAGGATGCAGCAAGAACTGAGCTTACATATTAAAAAGGAACAGCTAGAACTGGATAAAGCTAAACGCGATTTGAACGATTCACAAATAGAAATTAACAAACAAAAAGTAAGTGTTGAACAGGCAGAAGAAGCATTGCGTATTCTTGCCAACCGTCATAGCGAGGGTTTGGCAAGTACAACGGATTTGCTGATGGCGCAAGCCCAGTTCTCTCAGCAGGAACTTTTGCTGTCGCAATCCATCATGACATACAACATAATAGAGGCATACCTCCATTTTTTAACAACTAAGAATTAAATAAAACGTATAAACAGATATGAAAATTTCAAGAAACGCAGCTTTAGGTATTGTAGCAATATCAATGCTTTATTCCTGTTCTTCTTCCGGTGAGCAAGGAGAAAGAAGTGAAACAGCCGTACATGTAGAGGCTTATTATCCTACGCAGTCTACTAACGGAGGCTTTTATCTGAGTGGTGAAATTACCGCCCGGCAAACAGCCTCTATCAGTACACGTATGATGGGTTATGTAAATAAAATACACGTAAAGCCGGGTGATAAAGTTTCGGCCGGACAACTTTTGGTTTCAATCAGCAGCGATGAGATTCAAGCTCAAAAAGCACAAATACAGGCTATGATTACTGAAGCTGAAGCAGCGGCAAAAAACGCCGGGCGAGATTACACCCGGTTCAAGACACTGCGTGAACAGAACAGTGTATCAGACAAAGAACTGGAAAACGTTGCTTTACAAAACACGTCGATGCAAGCAAAGGTGCAAATGGCTCATCAACAGATGAATGAAGTAAATGCCATGTTGGCCTATACCAATATCCGTGCGCCATTTTCAGGAACAGTTACTCAAAAGTTGATGGACGAAGGCAGTATGGCTAATCCGGGAATGCCTATTTTGATGATGGAACAAAGCGGTGAATTGCAGATTATAGCATCTGTGCCGGAAAGCTACATACAATATGTAAAAGTAGGAGATACTGCTACAATAGAAGTAAAATCGTTAGGTACAACTATCTCCGGGAAAGTATCGGAACTTAGCCCTTCGGCATACCGTACAGGAGGACAATATGCAATGAAATTGGCCATTGACACAAAAGATGAAAAGAATATCCATTCGGGAATGTATGTGAATATACTAATCCCCAATAAAATAAAAGAAGATATTACATCAAAAATAATGATAGATAAGAATTCAGTTGTTTACCGGGATCAGCTTACGGGAGTATATATTGTAGATGACAAGAATCAAGCCAACCTGCGTTGGGTTCGTTTGGGTAAAACGATTGGCAACCAGATAGAAATTCTTTCGGGATTGAGTAAAAACGACAAAGTTGTTTTGAGTGCTAAAAGCAAGTTATATAACGGAGTAAAAGTGTCGGTATCTAAATAAACAGAACTTATGGAAAATGGAATCTCAGGAAGAATAGCCAATGCGTTCATTAAATCAAAATTGAGTATTTTACTCATGATTGCTTTTATACTCTTAGGGCTGTTCAGTATATATTTTATCCCGCGTGAGGAAGAACCTCAGATTGATGTACCAATGGCGGATATTATGATTGGTTATCCCGGTGCAATACCTCAAGAAGTAGAATCGGGAATAGTGCAACCTCTTGAAAAGATAATTTCCAATGTCAAAGGTGTTGAGCATGTATATTCAACCTCTATGAATGATATGGGAATGCTTACCGTACAATTCTATGTGGGCGAAGATGTAGAACGTTCGTTAGTAAAGCTCTACAACGAAATAATAAAGAATATGGATCGTATGCCGCAAGGAACAACTATGCCTTTGATAAAATCACGAGCCATAGATGATGTTCCCGCACTGGCATTTACCCTCTGGAGCGAAAACATGGGCGACTTCCAGCTACGTCAGGTAGCCGAAGTGGTAGGCAGCGAAATAAAGAAAATACCCGACGTGGCACAAGTAAATATTATGGGGGGACAGAGCCGTCAGGTGAAAGTAATGCTCGACAAGAATAAAATGGCACAGAGCAGGCTTGATTTTGGGGCAATAACTCAGGCCTTGCAAGCTAATAATTCTCAGATGCAGAGCGGAAATATCATAACCGGTGACATGGTTTATTCGGTACAGACCGGTAATTTCTTTGCCAATGTAGAAGAAGTGAAAAATCTGATTGTAGGTACGAGTGATGGTCTGCCTGTATATCTTTATCAGATAGCAGAAGTAGAAGATGGTCCCGAAGTGCCTAAACAATATGTTTCGTTTGGATATGGTGCGGCATCGAAAGATAAAAAGAGTAATATGCCTGATGATTACTCAGCTGTAACCATATCAATAGCCAAGAAAAAAGGAGCCGATGCCATGAGTTTGGCAGAGGTGGTGATTGATAAAGTGGAACACCTGAAGAAAGAGGTTATAACGAATGATGTGCATGTAGAAGTTACCCGTAATTATGGAGAGACGGCTTCTCACAAGGTGTCGGAACTACTGCTTCATTTGGCTATTGCCATTATAGCCGTAACTATATTTGTGATGCTGGCAATGGGTTGGCGTGGCGGATTAGTTGTATTCCTGTCTGTTCCCGTAACCTTCGCCCTTACATTGTTCGCTTACTACTTTTTAGGATATACACTGAATCGTATTACCTTATTTGCTTTGGTGTTTGTAACGGGTATTGTGGTAGACGACTCCATCGTGATTGCCGAGAATATGCACCGACATTTCAAGATGAAGAAATTACCGCCCTTACAGGCTGCTTTGTATGCTATCAATGAGGTAGGAAACCCGACTATTCTGGCAACGTTTACCGTCATTGCAGCCGTACTGCCTATGGCGTTTGTTTCCGGAATGATGGGACCATATATGAGCCCGATGCCTATCGGAGCATCCATTGCTATGACATTTTCATTAGTAATAGCTTTAACTCTAACTCCATACTTTGGTTATTTATTTCTCAGGCATAAAGATAAAAGGGGGGATAAACAGGAAGAGAAAGACATCGATTTACACAAAACAAAGATGTATCGGTTCTATTCTAAGACAATTACTCCATTTCTGGAAAACAGAAAATACCGTTGGAGCTTTATGATTGGACTGACCGTTATCTTACTGGGATCGTTTGTGTTGTTCTATACCAAGTCGGTTCCTGTAAAGATGTTACCGTTTGACAATAAGAATGAGTTTCAGGTAGTGATTGATATGCCCGAAGGAACTACGTTGGAACGTACGGCGGCAGTCGCCAAGGAACTGGCCGTATATCTAAGTCGGAACGAAAAGGTTACTAACTACCAAACATACGTAGGTACATCGGCTCCCATTAGCTTTAACGGACTGGTTCGTCATTACGATATGCGTATGGGTGACAATATAGCTGATATACAGGTTAATCTGGTAGACAAAGGTGATCGAAGCGAACAGAGCCATGATATAGCTTCCTCCGTACGCGCCGATTTGCAAGCTATCGCTAAGAAGCATAATGCCAATGTGAAGATAGTGGAAGTTCCTCCCGGACCTCCCGTGATGTCTACCATAGTAGCTGAAATATACGGTCCTGATTACAAACAACAGATTGCTGTGGCTGAGCAAATAAAAGACCTTTTGGCAACAACGGATAATGTGGTAGATGTAGACTGGTCGGTAGAAGATACCCAAATAGAATACAAGTTTGAAGTCGATAAAGACAAGGCTATGAAATTGGGGATTCCCAATGCGCAAGTGGTTCAGAACTTACGAGCCGCTTTATCGGGTATGCCCGTAGGCGTATTGCATCAACCCACTTCCGTTCAACAGGTAGGTATTGTACTACAATTACCCGAAACAGAAAAAGCGAGCCTCGAAGACGTATTGAGCCTGAAGGTAGTCAATCAGCAGGGGATAGCTATTCCGATCAGCGATTTAGTAACAGTTACTAAAGGCGAGAAAGAGAAAAGCATCCAGCGCAAAGACCAAAAACGAGTAGTGTTTGTCCTGACCGAAGTAGCCGGAGACCTTGAAAGCCCCATATATCCTATTACCGAGGTATCGGATAGATTGGCGGAAATAACACTTCCCGAAGGATATACCTTGTCGGAAGAATACAGCGAGCAGCCTAAATACGAAGATAACTTCGCACTGAAATGGGATGGCGAATGGCAGATAACCTACGAGGTATTTCGCGACCTGGGATTGGCTTTTATGTTCGTTCTGATCATTATCTACATATTGATCGTAGCTTGGTTTCAGAGCTTTATCACTCCGTTGGTGCAGCTATCTGTCATTCCGCTGTCGTTAATTGGTATTATTTTCGGTCATTGGATTCTGGGAGCTTACTTTAGCGCTCCTTCGATGATCGGATTCATAGCCTTGGCCGGAATTATGGTACGTAACTCGATCTTGCTGATCGACTTTATAGACATACGCCTCAAAGACGGTATCTCGTTGAAACAAGCTATTGTCGAAGCCGGAGCCGTGCGTATCACACCCATTATACTGACAGCAGGAGGAGTAGTACTGGGAGCAGTAGTTATTTTATTTGACCCCATATTCCAAGGCTTGGCCATATCGCTGATGGGCGGAACAATTACCTCTACCATACTGACATTAATTGTCGTGCCCTTGTTATATTTCAAAATGTTGAAGAAAAAAATTAAATAATCATGAAATTATTAGTTGTATTAAGTATTAAAGAATATCAGGAGCGGGTAGCCGGTATGCTACAAGATGCCGGAGTGAGGCGCTTTAGCGTAACCGATATAATCGGTTATAAAAAGAAAAAAGAGAATTTGGGTTGGTTTGCTATCAATTCTAATAAGGCAAAGACAAACTCTATTATGCTTTTTAGTTTTGTTGAAAAGGAGATAGCAGACAAGGCTCTTATGGAGATTGACACTTGCAATATAGAAACGAAAAATCCTTTTCCGGTACATGTGTTTATTCTTGATGTCGAAAATTTCTCTAAACTGTTCTGATTATGAAACGTGAATATATTATCCGTATAGTAGCCGGAACAATGGTGCTGGTAGGTATTTCCTTAGCTTACTTTATTTCCATCGGCTGGCTGTTACTGCCTGCTTTTGTTGGAGTAAATCTCATACAGTCATCGTTCACCAAGTTTTGCCCATTAGAGATGTTGCTCGACAAATTGAATATTAAACAGTAAATTGATTAATAAGTTTAAAGAGGGCGAGACTCGTATTTGAATCTTGCTTTCGCTCTCTTTTTCTTATTTTCATTACATGGTGTGTGTTGTTAAGCCAAATAAGATTTATGAAAGAAAATAAAAGTACACAGATAAAGGCAGGACATATTATTACAGCAATTATCGTTTTCACAGTTTTTATATACATACTTGGAACACAAAATCAAAGTAAACCACTATTAAGTGAAAATGAGAATAGCTTGATCGAGTTAGATAAAGATTCCTTTTTTGACAGCATAACTCTAAAAAAATGCTTTGTCCTATTTTATGTGGAAGACTCAGAATTATGTGATAATATGTCGGCTAATTTAAGCAAATTAGCGAAAGATAATCAGGAAAAAACAGGTTTCTATAAGCTCAACTTAGATAAATATCCTGAGTATGATTTGAAATATAACATTTCAGGAGTACCTAATATATTTCTGTTTAATGAAGGGGTTGAAGTTGCCCGTATTATGGGGATTGTTCCGGAACAGAACTTAGAAAAAATATATGATAGAACATTTAATTGAAAAGATCATGGATAATAAGCGTAAAATTGAACAAATAGTATCTTTTATTAGGATCAACAAAAAGGTATTGATTGGAATGTTTACAGGATCTATAATTGCTTACCTCTATTGGTTGAACTATTCTATTTATTGGGGGACTTATCCATTATCTTCCGAATGCTGGGTAAACTGTATATATGGATTTCTATTTGGCGGGCTTGTCGGTAGTTTATTTCAAGATAATGATAGCAAAGCAACTTCTGAAATAGCAAATTAAAGAATGCTGAGGTAGCTCAACTGGGTTAGAGCAGCTTTTTTGATGCATATGAATCAAATAAATAAGCAGGATGCAGGTTCGAATCCTGTCGTCAGCACAGACTAAACTTAAATCAGTAGAAATGAAAAATATATCTTCCATCAATATCGCAGAACACAATACGAACATAGGTCAATTAACAATTTATGATGTAAATGATTTTAGTATGAATAGTACGAATTTTTGTGTGTTCTGCCATTACTTATATTCGCATATACAGAATAATTTATCTCAGGATGAATTACTTGATTTTCTTAAGCAAGGCTCTGTTTATATGGATAATTTAATTCTATCTAAGTATAAGCAGGCAAAAGGATTTCGTAAATCAAGACAAGAAGAACTCTTCGACAAATTTATTGGTATAATAAGACAACATTGTTCTACTGAACATGGTATCCGGTTTTATGCCGATAAACTTTTTGTTACCTCTCAATATTTATCGAAAGTAATAAAAGAGGTAAGTGGTAAAACTGCAAGTGTTTGGATAGCAGAATTTATTTTATTGGAAGCAAAAGCCCTATTAACCAATACTAATCTAACCATTCAGGAAGTAAGTTTCAATATGGGATTTGCCGATCAATCTTCTTTCGGTAAATTCTTTAAGAAGAATGTTGGATTATCACCAAAAAGATATGCGAGAAGACACCAATACATATAAATAGAAACATTTACTATAGATGAATATGGATAATAAAAAAGATAATACAAGTCACAGTATGAATTTGAAAGGTTTTATATCTCAAAAATTTAAAGAAATTCAGCTTGAATTAGAAACAATAGATATGGAAAGTTGTGATATTTCCATTGATACGTCTGTTTCAATTATTGAATATCTGGAAAAATGCTTGGTTGAAATTAGAGTATATTTTTTATCCTTAAAAACTATCAATGAAGAAGACGAAATAGTTTTTTTCAAAGAGACCAAACCCGAAATACTTGGTTTTTTGCTGTATTTTAATAAGATACACACTATTGAATTAAAGTGTCCTAATGGGAGTAATGATACATTGGTGGAGTATTATCAAGGAGAATTAGACAGTTTGACCTATTTCTTTGAACGAAATCTTGATTTTTACCAGTATTACAGATCGAAATCAACACATATGGATGAGCATTACTTCATCAGGAATAGACGTTCCCATCTTTTATGTTTAGATAGTGTTCATTACATTATTGATTTTGAATTTTCCACAGGATACGATTACAAAGTAGCTAAGATTATATGTAATGAAATGCTACGTATTTATCTAAATAAGAAAATGCACACATTAGATAAACAAATGCTCATTAACAAAAATAGAGTATCGCTCCCAGTCGGTGATCTGAAATGGACGGGACCTAAAGTTGCTCTGGTAGAAGTGGGATATTCATTTGAATCAAGCAAATATGTAAATAGAGGGAAAGCGGATATTAAAGAAATAATGATTGCATTGGAGATTATTTTCAATATTGATTTAGGCGAGTATTATAGGTCATATATATCTATTAAAGAACGAAAGATTGATAGAACAAAATATCTAAATTATCTCATAGAATGCCTTATTAAACGTATGGATGAGGATGATTCTCTATAGAAATAGAATTTATAAAAACTACCAAGTTGGTAGTTTTTTTTTGCCCATATAATACCTCTCTGAAATCCACTAAAATCGTTATTTTTTTTATAAAAAAATCTCAAAAAAACTTTTACCAAGTTGGCAGAAAAGTATTTTTTGACTTCCGAACTTTGCAGCGAATCAAACAGTTACAAGTATGGAAGTGATAACAATAGATAGTCAGGCATATAAAGAACTGGTATCTAAAATCAATGCAATAGCAAAATTCGTCATAGATCATCAGGATGACGATACTGTCGATCCTGATGAAATGTGGGTTGATAATTACGAAGTCTGTACCTTTCTTAAAATCAGCGAACGTACACTCCAACGTTTGCGTAGTAACCGGATGATTTCCTACTCTATCATATCCGGTAAATCATATTACACCATTGCGGAAATTAAGCGAATGCTTAACGAAAAGAAAATCCGCAGTACCGATGAATGTATGAATGACCTTATAAATAATCATAAACTCCATGCTCAACAAAGACGAACTATTAAGACGAACAAATAACGGTTTGGATGTATTCAAACACTATATTTCATCAGTACAATGGAAAACAGGACGTAATTTTCTCAATCCCTTGTACGAAGACCGTAAAGCATCATGCAATGTATATTTTGACCGTCGTAATGGTGTTTATAAAATAAAAGACTTCGGTAATGATGATTATAGCGGAGATTGCTTTTTTTATGTAGGTAAACTAAAAGGATTTGATTGTGGCAATGGAGCGGATTTCGTTGAAATACTGAAAACCATAAACAGGGATATGTCTTTAGGATTAGACAGTTCAGATTATACAAGCCATGTTCCACAGTCCATTCTGCAAAAGAATAATCCGTCCAGTCCTGAATCACCCCCAAATAAACCGTACAATATCATTCAACAAAAATTCATGCAGAATGAATTGGATTTTTGGATGCAATCAGGTATTACACCTGAAATACTGAAACTTTACAAAACAGTATCCCTGAAAGAATTTAGGAGTGAGAATAAGGATAATAAGCCTTTCTATTATGCTTCATCGGAAAGCGAGCCTATATTCGGATATATGGGTAAGCGGTATGTAAAAATCTACCGCCCATTTTCGGAAGTTCGTTTTCTATACGGTGGCAATATTGGAGATAGCTATTGTTTCGGACTGGAACAATTACCCGCCAAAGGAGATACGCTGTTTATCACAGGTGGAGAAAAAGATGTGATGACACTGGCAGCGCATGGTTTTCATTCAATATGTTTCAATAGTGAAACTTCTACCATTCCTTCAGGAATAATCTACAAATTAACATTCCGCTTCAAACATATCGTATTGCTCTATGATGCAGATAAAACAGGTATAGATGCAGCAATCAGGCATGAAAAAGCATTGGAGGAATACGGAGTTAAACGGCTCGTACTCCCTCTTTCGGGAGAAAAAAAGAATAAAGATATTACGGACTATTTCAGTAAAGGAAATAGCCGGAAAGAGTTCCGCCAACTATTCATTGATTTTCTTGATAATCTATATAACGAAACAATGACCATGCTTAAATCCTGTGAAATTGATTTCAACAATCCTCCGGCAAAAGCTGAAGAAGTTATTTCTGCTGGAGATGTGCCGCTCGGTACACAGGGAAATATCCTTTGTATCACAGGCGGAGAAGGTACGGGGAAAAGCAACTATGTTGCAGCCCTCATTGCAGGTTCGATAATCAAAGACAATCGTACCATAGATACATTAGGTGTAAATGTCCGTGATAATTCTGATAGTAAAGCTATCCTACTCTATGACACGGAACAATCCGAAGTGCAACTTTTCAAAAACGTATCAAATCTCTTGAAACGCGCTAAACTGAACGAAAAGCCGGAAGAACTACGAGCTTTCTCCCTTACGGGAATGTCCCGGAAAGAACGGTTGCAAGCCATAGTTCAGAGTATGGATAAATACCATTACGAATATGAGGGTATTCGTCTGGTTATCATTGACGGAATAGCGGATTTAGTATCATCGGCAAATGATGAAGTGGAAAGTATCAGGATTATGGACGAACTATATAGGTTGGCAGGAATATACCGTACTTGTATAGTATGCGTACTTCATTATGTACCTAATGGCTTGAAATTACGGGGGCATCTTGGTTCGGAGTTGCAACGTAAAGCTGCTGCAATCCTAAGTATAGAACTTGACAGCGATCCGTCCATATCCGTAGTAAAAGCACTTAAAGTAAGAGACGGTAGCCCTCTCGACGTTCCGTTAATGCAGTTTTCTTGGGATAAAGAACAGGGGATGCACATCTATATCGGCGAAAAGCCACGAGAAGAAAAAGAGAAGCGAAAAGAAAAAGAACTGGCGAATGTTGCCCGTGAGATATTCGCTTCGCAAAAGCATCTGACCTATATCGACCTGTGCGACCGTATTCAGCAAATAATGGATGTTAAGGAACGCACCGCCAAAAGTTACATTAAATATATGCGAGAGAAAGAAATAATCATAAAAGATCCGTCCAATCAGAATTACTTCATGATAGGGCATATCATCTAAAACCCCGAATAGTTATGTATATAAGCAAAGAAGACTTTGAAGCGTGGATGGAACGAATCATGTACCGCTTCGACAAACAGGATAAAACCCTTGATAAAATGAGTAAACGCAGGAATATGTTAGACGGAGAATTATTGTTTGATAATCAGGATTTGTGTCAGCTACTCCATGTAAGTAAACGAACGTTACAACGCTATCGTAGTACAGGCGAACTGCCTTTTCAGACAGTCTATAAAAAAACCTATTACAAAGAAAGCGATGTCCATAAGTTCATCAGAGAGAATTTCAACAAAGGAAAGGATGATAAAAATCCAGAGAATCCCGAAGACAATGAAACCCCTGAAGATACAGATAACCCGTGAGGGTGGTTTGTTTTTATTTTGCTAAAGTTCATAGTGCTGATTTAATGTTAGTACAAAGCCCATACCGTCGTGATGACAGGCATGGGCTTTATTGCAAGAGCAACTATAATGTGTTCCAGATATTTATTTGTATTTTTGCACTTTAATTAGAATGATATGCAGTTAAGCCAACAACAAAATTTTTCCGAAATTGTATTGATGATCCGGCAGGCACAATACAATGCTATGAAAACCGTAAATGCGGAAATGATAAACCTATATTGGAATGTCGGAGAATATATAAGTAAACAGTTGGAAACTGCTAAATGGGGCGAATCAGTTGTTAAAGAATTGGCTGTTTACCTATCCAAACATGAACCCGAATTGAAAGGTTTTTCAGATAAGAATCTTTGGAGAATGAAGCAATTCTACGAAACATATAAGGATTTTCCAAAACTCTCACCACTGGTGAGAGAAATTAGTTGGACGAATAATCTGTTGATATTTTCCCGCAGCAAAAGTATTGAGGAAATGGAGTTTTACCTCAATATGTCTAAAAACGAACGATATTCAAAAAGAGAATTAGACCGTCAAATATCATCAGGACTTTTTGAACGAACTATGATAGGGAATACAAAACTCTCACCAGTGGTGAGAGAAATCTATCCTGACATCGCAAATAGCTTCAGAGATAGCTATATATTAGAATTTTTAGGTTTGCCGGAATCTCATAGCGAAAGCGAGTTACAAAAGGGACTAATTCGACAAATGAAAAATTTTATTCTTGAACTTGGTAAAGATTTTCTCTTTGTTGGAGAGGAATATCGGATACAGGTTGGGAATAGTGATTTCTATATTGACCTCCTCTTTTTTCATCGTAGTTTACAATGTTTAATAGCTTTTGAATTAAAGGCTGAGAAATTTAAACCGGAACATTTAGGTCAATTAAATTTCTATTTGGAAGCATTAGATCGGGATGTAAAAAAGGCTAATGAAAATCCGAGTATTGGGATTCTATTATGTAAGGACAAGGATACCGAGGTCGTAGAATATGCTTTAAGCAGGTATTTATCTCCAACAATGGTATCAGAGTATAAAACCCAGTTACCTGATAAGAAAATACTTCAACGGAAACTGCACGAATTATTTGACAAATGATATAGAATGAAAAAGCGGCTAATCAAATTAACCGCTTTTCTGTTAGAGCTTAATCCCCTTTGAGGTGTCTTTCTTTTCTACTTTAGGCGGACTACTGCCCACCGACGTAATAACAAGCCTATCGCCCATGATTTCCTTAACTCCCAGCAAATTATTTGGCAACGGAGTGTCCTGGACAAAGGTAGTTTCGGCTTTCCCTTGTGATTGGCTTTGATTGTTTACCGAAACGTTGTTGTCCTGCACGCTCTCCTTTCCCTCGCTTTCCTCGATTGGTTTCAGAGAAAGTTGAATTTCACGGTCTAACTTAATTAAATCGTCTTTCAGGGCTTTCAGTTCCGGTTCCTTTCGCCAAGTTCCTTCGACCACTTCTTTAAGAACAGGAATATCCTTTTGCAATTTCTCGTTATCCGCCTGATACTTCTCCAAAAGTTTAGGTATGGTATCAAGTGCATTCAGGAAATTTTGTGCTGCGGTCTTCGGATCGGAAGCCATTACTCCATGATTATAGTTGTAAAGAATATCGCCCTCTCCCTTAATAAAGAAACGGTTTTGTATCACATCGAAGCCGTCTTTGGCTGTGGTTTCGGACTTTACCATTAAATCAAAACCGTAAAGCGTACCGATTTTCTCATGCGCTCCATGTGTACGGGCTTTATCGGCTATTTCATTCAGCTTCAGCCCGACTTCTTTCGGGTTGCTACCTTGCAATCCGTCCAACTGAACAGGATTCAGGCGGGTAATTCCGTCCGGCTGATACTGAACACGAGAGTTAAACGCTTCAATATCCTTAGATATGCGGTTAATAAATCCGTTGTTTTTCTCCACATTAGACACAATATCTTCCAATTTGTAACGTGATGAAGACTTGCCACGCATGAACGCCTGCCGTTCGGATTCCAAAGAAGCGATTTTCTTTTCTAAACGTGCTTTCTCCAATAGTTCGGTATTACCTGAAAGAATTGCCACATACTCGGAAAAGTTCATACTGCCTTTTTCGTCCATACTGCCCTCGTCAATGGTACGGCTGCCCAGTGAATTGTTTTTCAACTGGCGAATGAAAAGCTGTTTGTTATGGAGTAAACCAAACTTGTACGCATCCAATGATTTTTCAACCGCATAGATAAGAACATCTACTTTATTATCAGCATACAGCTTTGCAATATCGTTGCCTTTACGAATGCCCCGACCGTCCCGCTGCTCCAAATCTGACGGTCGCCAAGGTGCATCTAAATGGTGGATTGCAACGCATCGTTTTTGAGCGTTTACGCCTGTTCCTAACATTTCGGTAGAGCCGAACAGTACACGGATTTTGCCCTCGTTCATGTCTTTAATCATGGTTTTACGAGCCTTATCCGTTTTGGCTTCCTGAATAAAGCGTATTTCGTGAGCGGGGATTCCATAGTCATCCACCAGTTTACGCTTTATCTCGGAGCATGGGTTCCATTGTCCGGGCTTGTATGTACCTAAATCGGAGAAAACAAATTGCGTAGCTTTGTGGTCTTTGAATTTCGTATAATAGTCCGATACCATTTTAGCAACGTGCGAAGCCTTGTTGTCTACATGGTCGCCATATTTAACTGGATCAATGAGCCGCATATCAAGCGACATTTTTCGGGCATAATCGGTCGCAATCAACATTTTCGCTTTTTCTTCTTTTTCCGACAACGGTTCACGTCCCAATATTTCGCCTTTGCCTGTTTTGGCGAACTCTACCAACTTCTGAATAAATTCCTGTTGGTCGGGAGTGGGTGGAATATTATGCAGAATTTCGTTTTTAACAGGTCTGTCGATACCAATATCCTCCGCAGAACGATAGTCCGTTATTTCAGCATAAAAAGCCGCTAATTCGGGTACTTTGATAAAATACCGGAAGCGTTCTTTCTGAACTATCTCATTGGTAACAGAAAATTCGTAGTCTATCGACTTTTTGGCGAAAATGGCTGCCCACGCATCAAATGTATTAATGCCTTGTCGTTCCAGTTCGTTTGGCCGGAGATACTTGAAAAGCAAGTATAACTCCGTCAGCGAATTGGAAATGGTTGTACCTGAAAGAAAAGTTGCTCCCAAATCTTTGCCCGTCCTGTCCTGAATGGTACGCAGGGCAAAAAGCATATTCAAGGCACGTTGTGAGCCTTCGGCATTACCCAAACCTGCAACCCTGTCGTGTCGGGTTGTAAAGGTAAGGTTCTTGAATCGGTGGCTCTCATCGACGTACAGGTGGTCGATACCCATTAGACGAAAATCTACTGTATCATCTTTTCGGTTCTCAATCTGATAGGTAATATTTTCCAGTTTGGCTTCAAGGTTTAATTGTCTTTTGACTAAGCCTTTTTCCATAGCACGGGAAATCTCCTTGCCTTGTGCCCGTAATACTTCCAGATTTTCTTCAACCGAATCCAGTTCCGCCTGTAATATCCGTTGCTGTATTTCGGGCGACTGGGGTATCATGCCGAACTGTTCGTGTGTTAAAATAATAGCGTCCCAGTTGTTATTCTTCATTTCGTTGAAGATCTTCGCCCGTTTAGCGGGTGTGAAATCTTCTTTGCCCGGATACAGCACTTTGGCATTAGGGTAAGCCGTACAGAAAGTTTGGGCTATTTCATGTACATTGGCTTTGAGAGCCATAATAAGTGGTTTATTTACCAATCCCAAACGTTTTTTCTCGTAGGCGCTTACGCACATTATCAGGGTTTTTCCGCCGCCGACTTCGTGGTCGATTATGCCCCCGCCATTGAGTTTATCAAGCCAAACAGCATCCTTTTGGCTCTTGTACAGGTCGGGAATACCCAACCCTTTCAAATCAAGTCCGGGAAACTCTTGGTGGCTTCCGTCATACTCCGGACGGACGAAACAATTAAACGTGCGGTTATATTTATCTGCCAGTCGGTCTTTGAACTCCGGCGATTGTTCGTTAAGCCATTCAACGAAACCGTTCCGTATCTCGTCAATCTTAGAATTGGCGAGCTGTATAGATTCGGAATCACGCACCTTGACCTCTTTTATTTCCCCGTCAATCAGTTTATTGACTTTCTTGGTAATATCGGGCGAGGTATTATGCAGTGCGTGTTTCATAAGGGCAATGCCGTCGAAAGTCCGGCTTGTTGCCTTAACAGCGTACTGATCCCATATTTTGATATTTTTGCTGTCGGCTTTCAAGGTGTACTCATCACGGCTTTGAGCATAATGCACCGATACATTCGTATCAAACAAATGTGAAGCGTATTTGCTGTAAATGCCCGACGGAATCCACCGTTCCCCGAAATTAAAATCCAAATCCTCGAATGCTATCGGACGGGGTATTGCTTCTTTCAGAGCCTTTAATGATTCTGTTGCCGATTCATGGTCGGAGTGGTTCTCCAAATATCGCTCGACGTATTCTGCTTTGGAAATAACATTGCCGCTTATGAATTTGTCTTTTATTTCATAAGCGCCTATCATCGGATTGAAGAATACCTGCCCTTTCAGTTCCTCCAGTATTTTATCCGAAGTACCACCCGTTAGCCCTGCCATATATTCAAGGTTTACCGTTGCATACTTATTGAGCGAAGCGGTCAGGGCTTCCCGTGCATTTTCAGCGGAAGTGGAAAATCCTTATGAAACTGTCCCCCTAAATCCAAAATAACCCGGTCCGTTATTCCAACGGAAAGTGATCCCCTAAATCCAGCTGAAAGTGGCCCCCTTAAAAAGGTAAAAAGTATTGATTGATTTAGAGATATAATGATGTTCTTTAAACAAAAATTAACAAAAGAACATACATCATGCCGAACAAATTAATCAGTATGCAAAAATTGAGACAATTAATCCGGCTACACAGCCAGGAAAAAGGGACCAGGGCCATTGCCAGTGCCTTAAGCATGTCCCGCACGACAGTTAAGAAGTACCTGTCCCGTTTAAAAGAGTCGGACATGCCTTTTGAGCAAGTCTTATCCTTAAGTGACAAAGACCTGAACGAACTGCTTCAGGAACGTCCTGTTGTGATAGAAGATGAACGCAGGCAGGTTTTAGAGAAACTTTTGCCATTGTATTGCAAGCGTCTCAAGCGCAAGGGTGTAACCCGGGAGATGCTTTTTAAAGAATACAAACAAAAGTATCCGGAAGGTTATAGCCGTTCCTCCTTCTGTTTTTATCTGCGCCGTTATCATGAGACTAACAACGTAGTTATGCACCTGGAACATAAAGCCGGAGATAAATTATTTATTGATTTTGCAGGCAAAAAGCTCTCTATAGTAGACAAAGAAAGTGGAGAAATTATTCCAGTAGAGATTTTTGTTGCTATCCTGCCTTGCAGCCAACTAACTTATGTGGAAGCGGTCGCCACTCAAAAGAAAGAAGATCTTATTACAGCCTGTGAACATACCCTTCAATATATAGAAGGAGTACCCCAAGTCCTGGTTCCTGACAACTTACGCTCTGCTGTAACTAAAAGCAGCAAGTATGAGGCAGTCATTAACGAAGACTTTGCCGATTTTGCCGATCATTATGGATGCAGTGTCATACCTACCCGAGCCTACCGTCCCCGTGATAAAGCATTGGTTGAAGGCGCCGTTAAACTTATTTACAGAAGTATCTATCTGCGTCTGGAAGGCCGGACTTTCCATGATCTTTTAAGCCTGAATGCAGCTATACGCGTGGCCCTTGAAGTTCATAACAACGCACCATTCTCCGGTCGTAGCTACAGCCGTAGGGATCAGTTTGAAGAAATAGAGCGCATGACCCTGCGCCCTCTAAATCCAATCGGCTACGAACTCAAAAAGCAGGTGATTGTAACCGTTATGAAGAATGGGCATGTAAGATTAGGGGAAGACGCTCACTATTATAGTGTCCCATGTAAATACATAGGCAAAAAAGTAAAGATGTTATATACTTCCCAGACAGTAGAGATCTATTACCGTTATGAGAAGATTGCAGAGCATATACGTTCATACAGTCGTTTCCGGTATACTACAGACAGTGATCACCTGGCTTCCCATCATAGAGCTTATACAGAATGGAATGCAGAACTTTTTATAAATCAGGGTATGGAAATACATCCCGATGTAGCTAATTATATAACAAAAGTTATAGAGAATAAGAACCACCCAGAGCAGGCTTATAAATCGGTACAGGGCATCTTATCTTTTGCACGCAGGGTTGGAGAAAAACGCTTGATAAATGCATGCCGTTGGGCAGAGAGTTACGGATTATATAATTATCCGGCTATTGAAACAATCCTGATGAACCGCCAGGATGAAGTACCCCTGGAGGAGGATCTTTCCTCAGATAAGCCCACACCGGACCATAAGAATATCAGAGGCCCTGAATATTACAGTTAAATAAACAATAACAATTTAACCATTAACAAATAAAATGTATATGGAGATGAACACAGAAACCCTTGAGCGTATGACACAAATGCGCTTACAAGGTATGTATTATGCTTTTAAAACCTCTCTGGAGAGCCATCAGAAAGAAGCGATGACAATCGACCAGTTTGTATCCTGGCTTATTATAAGTGAATGGGATGACCGACGTAACCGAAGTATATCCAGAGCCATACGCCAGGCTAACTTCCGTCATAAAGCATCTGTGGAGGAAGTCAACTACTCTGTTGAACGAGGCTTGGATAAGAACCAGATTCAACGGCTAGCTTCACTCTCTTTTATCCATGAGCATAAGGATGTCTTTATCACAGGCTCTACAGGCACTGGTAAAACTTACTTGGCAACAGCGTTAGGACATGAAGCCTGTCAAAAAGGATTCAGGGTCTTTTATACCAATACAGCCCGGCTGATGGGAATACTTAAAGCAGCCAAAGCCAAAGCAACGATATTAACTGAACTCAAAAAATTAGAACGGATGGACTTGTTGATACTCGATGACTTCGGTATGCAGCCTTTTGATGCTACTGCCAGGATGAACCTGCTGGATGTCATAGAAGACCGCTACGGAAAGAAATCAACAATTATCACTTCCCAGATACCCGTCAATAAATGGCATGAGCAGATAGGAGATAAAACAGTTGCTGATGCAGTATTAGACCGCTTGGTACACAGAGCTCTGAGGGTTGAACTCTACGGAGAATCTTTAAGAAAATTAAAAGTATAGAAATATTTATTTATGTAAATTAATGTAAAATAAATCCCGGCGTAAAATGATGTATTATCTTTACAGTAAATCAGTACTTAAAAACACTACTTTCATAATGAACTACAGAGGGTCACTTTGATCTGGATTTAGGGGACCTGTTTCATCGGATTATCCAGAAGTTATTTCATTCGGATTGAAAGCAACCGGTTGTTGGAAAATATCGGCTTTGACGGCTTTGCCGTTTACATAGCGTTCCAGAGAAAGAATTTCCGTTCCTCCGGCATCCATTTTAATAAGGCTTAGATTTTTCGCATCGTTGATATTTCCGAAACGACGGGTAAAATCATCATATAGTCGGTTAAGCATTTCCCTTAATGCGGGATTGGCTTCCAACCTTGTTGCTTCGTTGCTATACAGGTGGTGATAAGTGTCCCGTATTTCAATGTAAAGGGACGCTTTCGCCTGCTGTGTTCCGGTGAGCTGAAGCGGATGGAACATCGGCTGAAATCCATTCAAATCACGAAAATAACCGATACGATTATTTTCGTCCGTTACCAATGAACCTTCCCGGTAATGGGGCGGTATATCTTCCAAGAGGAAAGGAACAGGTTTCATGTGTTCCTGCTGTTCCCGTTCGGCTTCTTCTTTCAGCCGTTCCAATTGTTCTTCCCGACGGGCATCAAATACGGGATAGGCTTCGGCAGTTTCCTGTTGTAGCTTTTCCCGTTCTTGTGCGGTGTTGTGCGCCATTTCTTCCCGCCAGTCCATAAATGGCAGTTCCTTAGACTTACTTGCCTGTGATTTGGACTTTTTACCTCGTTTTTTAGGTTTGCTTACCTGACTGCGTTCTTCTTGGGTAAACCCGAAAAGGTCATAGAGTGTTATTAATGGCTCCTGCGTTACGGGCAGGGGTTTCGCCTCCGTAGTCGGCTCTTTTTTTATGGCAGGATCGACCATGTCGAAAAGAGTACCTGAATAAGTTGCCTGTTGTTTGGGTGGTTCCGGTTTGTTCTCTATCGCAGGTTTTACTGTTTCGGTTTGTTGAACTGCTGCCTGTACTGAACTTTCCTGTGCATGGGATTGGTAACGCTGCAAGTCCAAATGTTGGGAGAAATCTTCTTTCAGCATTTGCCGTAGGTCTTTGGCGATACCTTCCACTCCACCCTCGTGGGTAAAGACAATCGCAGGTTTACCGTATGGATCAGTATCTATCTTTGAACTGGTCTGCACAACCCTATCAAAATCACGGAACAGGTTATTAATGGATATTCCATTGGATAACTTGCGTGATTCGATAAAATCCTGCTGTCGTTGGTTCGGAACGATATTTTTATTATTCCGTTGCAGGATAATAAGATCGCTGCCGACTTCTGTTCCGGCATGGTCGGAAAACAGGTTATTAGGCAGACGGATAGCGGAAACAATATCGCAGCTATTCATCAGGTATTCCCGTATCGGTTTGTTTTGTTCCGAATTAAGTACGCCCTGACTGGTAATAAAGGCAATTATCCCGCCCTCTCTGGCCGACATAACACTTTTTACAAAAAAGTAGTTGTGTATCGCCTGTGTAGATTGTTTAACGGCGGGTATTTCATGGTTGGATAATAACGGATCGAATACCGAAACATCGCCAAAAGGTATATTGGATGCAACCACATCAAAATGCTGTGAGTAACGCCCTTCCATTTTTTCGTAACCCTCAATCCGAACTTTGTCATCAGGATAGAGGTGTGAGAGGATTTTACCTGTCAATAAATCCTTTTCAAAACTGGTTACTTTGGCTTTGGGTGCGGTATCTTTGAAAGAAGAAATAAAAGCACCTGTTCCGGCACTGGGTTCTAAAAAGCGTGTCGGTATTATGCCGCTATCCTTTAGTGCATCCGCCAACGCATCAATAACAGGCTTAGGTGTGTAGAATGCTGTAAGGATAGAAGTTTTCAGGGAACTAACATAGCGTTTGTAGACTTCCGGTGTGGGCGAACTTTCACGGAGTACCTCGTGGAGTTCCTGCACCAACGGAAAAAGCTCGACTTCGGATTTAGACCACCGCTGAATATCTTCGGGTTTGTCGGCAGGATTAAGGATTGCTTTAATCCCTCCAAAGCCTGAATATTTAGCGAGTATTTCCCGTTCTTCGGGAGTTGCCTTTTTTTGTTCCTTGTCGAGCCTTAACGCTAACTTTATTGCATCAATGTTCTGACGCAAATGAGTTCGCTTATTGTAACTCATTTTCGAGCAATATCAGGATTGTGCCGACAAGCTCCGTATAGAGC
>PPYE01207302.1_pt1 | contig 103934 bp, 100 predicted proteins | sample 1559881 | NCBI WGS metagenome assembly PPYE01 (sample SAMN08240022, study PRJNA423297) | Human gut metagenome, whole genome shotgun sequencing project.
CCCCCCCCGTTTAACTTTTAATAACATAATCCATTTCATTGCTTTACCTCCTGTACAATTGTGGGCAAGTCTTTCAAGTCGTTCGGATAACCTGTAACGGTCGTCAAAATGCAGAGATAGATCACACCGTATTGTTCATAATATTTGTCTTTCTTGAATGCCATACCCTGCACGTATGGAATAGGATCATCAAGCGTGCCTGCATGCTCAGCTTCAACGATCTTATACAGTGAAGCGGTTTCTATGCCAGGTTTCCAGTCGGTTTGCAGCTTGTGCTTTTGTGTCACCTCGAATAAAGTGTCGCTTTCTCCTTTCACTACACGAAGCCGGAAGCCTATTTCAACTTCCTTGCCAAACTCCGCATCTTTCTCACCCCAAATGGGGAATAAGACCTGCATTTCCAACGCTTGATTAGCGGTAAGGGAAACGCTGTTCACCATCGAGCGAGCAAAGGTCACTGCCTGCGCTTCCGGGGATTTAGCTATTGCCTTATCTGCTTTAGTTTGCAAGGTTGCCGTTGTTGTATGGATCATTTCAGGATAGCCTTCCACCACGATAGCTTCGACCTCCTCGGCTGTTTGGGCGGCATCGATACGGGATAACAAGCCGTCTGTCACCTTGCCGCATTGCTCCGAATAGTCCGCTATTTCGTCAAGAGCAACCATTAAGATATTCGAGGCGTAAAGATGACCGCCTACTTCGACTTCTTCCTGCCGCCCACACTTATCCTTCATTTGCAGGGTGTTCGAGACATATGCGTCTTGTTCATCAATATAATAATGATGGATGTCTTTGTCGTAGATTTCCTGCCGTTTGGCATCACGGGCACGCCAGAGCAGTTCTTCCGGAGTCGACTGCGGTTCAGGAGTGGGCTGCATGTGCCAACACTCCAACGGGGTTGCATCCGGATGTTCGTTGTGGTACTGTTCCTGTTCTTCGTTGAGTAATAAGTAAGCACCGTTTTCGTAATCTTTGAGAGTAGTGCCAACTTTGAAAGAAGGCTGGAGAACCGTTTCACGGCTCCAAAAGCCATTTTGTTTGTGTATGTATATCATACTATTCTATTGCTTTTGAGATTCGACAATATCCGATATTAGGGTGCCCCTTTCCTAAATTGTAATAGCCACCCGAGGGATTAGGCATTTTTTTTAACGCTCCCCTTATTGATGTCCATTGGAAGCCAGCTCCATCTATCATCAACGTATCCTTAAATACTTTACCTGAAAAATGATTGGGACGTCCTGTATGGCTACCCAAAGCATCTATGGCATCACATCCTTCGTGTCCGGAAATAAAACATGACCCCGTTGATCCTGTTTCCGGATTGACAGGATTGGCTCCACCACCTGCTCCGCCGTAATAACCACCTCCACCGCCACCACCTATACTTCCATTTCCATAGCAATTGCCTCCTTTACCAAATTCTCCATTGTATCCCGGCTCATGCTGTATTTTTGATATTCCTCCCGATGTTTGAGTTGCGCCTATATTATGATACACCTCTTCCGTAGCTGAAGTATTTAATGAAACACTATCATACCCTACTATTCCACCGGCATTAGGTCCTATATTTGACACATCATAGAATACTCCACCAGTAGATGCCCCAGAAGCAACCATCAGCCGACTTTTAAGGGATTCAGAATTATCCCAATTTCCGTTTATCAAACGCACATCCGTAGCACCACCACCACGTCCGGACCATGTTCCTCCTATCCCTGAACCATTGAAATCCGTTGTATTTCCACCGCAATAGATATATAATATTTGACCTTTGACCAAATGGATAATTCCTGCCGTATATGCCCCATTTCCTCTATAGTTACCAACTCCGGACGAGCCCCAGCATTCAATCTTATACCAACCGGTTCCAGGTGCTACAAATATTTGGCTATTCCCCGTATATTGATACAAGATCGGTTCCATATCAAAATTTATGGATAGCATCAATCGTCTTTTCATTTCTTTTCTGTTTTTAATTTATACTCTGACTATCATTATCCCGTGTTCTTTCTTCAAAGACACACCCGTCGGTTTCCCGTTCGGTAACGTAACACTTGACTCTTCCGACTGCCAACCGGAGCCATTAGGGATCGGTTGGTCGAAATCCGATCCGGAACTGTTCAAGATCGACAGATAGAACTCCTGCATTTCCGGTACACTTTCCATGTCGGAAAAATTAATCGCCTGGGGGGTGGACGATGTATAGACAAAACGCAAATTGTAAGGGGAAGACGGAAGAGCCTCCAGAGACTCGACATCGACATACTCCTTCAACCGCAAAGAGTCCGATACCTTCGTTTTCTCTTCATCGCTGTAATTATTGTCGGTATGGACATAATCAGCGTCTTTGACCGTATGGTCGTCGTTCTGTAGCTGGGATAGCCTTGTCGGGATCGAAGTCTGAACGTTCGCTATGCTTTGGTTCAATCCGGCGATGATCCCCTGTAATGTATCGCTGTCTTCTACGTTGGCAAGGAAAGCGATGATCTCGTTAAATGACTCGATGGCACTCGATGCGTCGCCCGAAACGAGCGTGTTGACCTGCTGTTGCAAGGCTGTCAGCGCGTTCCTGATTTCCGTGTCGTCGTAGCTTTCCCCGTCCTGTCCTTCGGCCACCACACCCGTATCCTCTTCGCCTATTTTCCAATGTTTGGTTTCCGGATCGATCGAAGGAACCGGAGCATCGTTTCCCCGAAGGTTCGGGGTATCAAACTCACCTCCGGCCGTCGTGATCGTCAAGATATAGGTTGTGGCATCATTCGTTTTAACCGTGACCTTCACCTCCTGCATGACGGCCGGCAGCTGGGCAAACGTATGAACGCCATCAGATAGCTTCATGTTGAATTTACCGTTTTCCAAACGTTCAAATAACCAGACTGATGCAGGGTAGACGGTTACGTTATCGGCCCATTCAGCCGTCGTCAGTTCGATCTGTTGATAAATAAATGCACCTTTCTTACTCATTGCTTAAATATCCTTGTTTTATCGTTCGTACTGATTCATTGTAATAATTGGCTCCTGTTAGATAAACATTACCGGGTAAGGCTGTACCGCTGCCGGATTCCTGCCACGAGGCTTTTCCCCCGGCAAGATCATAAAGCCGGTAGAATACATATTCGCCATCTTCCGCTACACGCACTTCGTCGCCGATACGAAAGTTGATGGTTGTACCGTCGGTATTGACATAGCTCAATGTCTCGGCAGTCGGTGCCATATCCAACGTCGGGATCTCCGGTTTGTTCTTGATGTAGTTCTTATTGACAGGATCGGTAACGTTCCAGTCGGGTTGTAGTCCACTGATGGCTCCTTCGGCGGCTTCGGCTGCACGATTGGCACGGTCGGCGGCTGTGTTGGCATTATCAGTTGCAGCTATGGCATCTTCCTTTGCCGTATTAGCAGCCAAAGCTGCCGTATCCGCCAGTCCTGCCTTTTCATTGGCCAGAGTAGCGGCAGCTTTGGCTGTATTTGCCGCCTTGTCTGCATTTTCTTTTGCCGTGTTTGCGGCTAAAGCTGCATCCGTCGCCGATTTTGTAGCAGTCTCGGCAGAAGCTATGGTATCATCCGCACGCTCTACAGCCGCATCAGCATTTTCGGCGGCAGTTGTAGCCGAGGATGCTGCTTCATTCGCTTTATCCGTTGCGGTATTGGCATTTATTGTTGCCGTGTCAGCCTTTGCTGCGGCATCATTAGCCTTTGCAGCGGCTGTATTGGCTTCAACAGTCGCTTTATCGGCTTCTTCCTTTGCCTTATTGGCAGAAGCTGCTGCGGTATCTGCATTCTCGGCAGCGGTATTGGCTATACCGGCTTTTTCCTCCGCCAATGCAGCGGCAGCAACAGCCAATTTGGTAGCTGCATCAGCATCTCCGGCAGATTGAGTTGCTTGACCAGCTGCGGCATTTGCTAAAGCTGCGGCATCATTTGCAGCCTTGGTTGCAGCATCTGCGCTCACCTTTGCGGTGTTTACGTTCGAAATAGCAGTACTAGCTTCCTCCTTAATTTGGGACATCTGTTCACGAACCTCTTTTGCCGCATCCGTTGCCGGCTTCATAAGTTCGGCCTTATCAGTCTCTGTCAGATCAGAAAAATGCAGTTTCAATTGATCCACTTCTGCTGGCGTCAGATCGGAAAACTTCATTTTCAATTCTTCACGGTCGAAAATATCCACGTATGCACTATCCGGCTCACCTTCGTATTTCATTTGAAGCGTACCGTTCAACTTTCGAAAAACCGGCTTCTCTCCTTTCGGCCCACGAATTTTCTCAATTTCCAACAGATTCTGCCAAGCACCATTAGCTCCCTGTTTCCAAAGGATGTATTTATCGTTTATCCCTAAAAACGCACTAAGGCCGGGATCGCCCTGTTTCCCTTTCATTGCAGAGGGCAAAGCACGCTTAGGCCTTCCCCCCTGAATGATCAGGATCATATCATTATCGGTTATTGTTCCGGCTGCCGGAAGCAAATTAGCCCTGATTATTTCAAATTCTTCTACCATATCAATTGAAAACTATTATTCTACCTTGCTCATCTGCCAATAACCCCAAATCCGGATCTTTCAGCACACGGTAACGAACATCACCGCCGGCATCTATCCAACTCACTACAGGAGCGACAACAGAAATAGTGAATCTCGCCCCTATCCGGTTCTCCAGCCAGACTTCCACAGAAAAGGACGGGCAATCCGTATAGTACACCTGAATGATACCATCCAACGTCTTAATATATAATTCCTGATTTCCTACACCGGATATCTGGCTAAAGAACGCCCGATAGTTATTCAGAAACTCTTCCACACTGCCGGCCAACATCCAAAGGGACAGTTTTATTTCCCGATGCTGGGTTTTGATTGTCGAAAGGTCTACCGTACGGCCATCGGTGAACGGCGCCTTAACCGCAGGATATTTCAAGATGTCCTCCTGGTTATCGTCCGATCCTATACCAAAGTCTGCAAAGTCTATCCCATTAATCGCATACTGCCCGCGAAGCCCGATACCGCCGGCCGGAGTTGCCGGATAAATGGCATGGTTGTCCTCGACAAAAGAAAGTTCAAACACAGATACGTTCTCCCCTGCATTAAACGGCACAGGCTGTTCGTGAGAAGAGCCGGCGTTGAACCGTAAGCGGTTGGTCAGACCGGCAATAAGATTGAATTCCCGATAGCCCGGTGCGGACAGATCAGCAACAAACTTTCCATACCCGGACCAGAACTGCTCAAGCGTTTCTGCCTTCATGAGGAATTTCAACTTGACGGTTTTAGGTTCGAACTCCACTATCGACAGATCGGGATCGATCCCGTCGGCTTCCGCCCAGTTGTTATATTTGACTGCCTTACGTTTGGGGTATTTCAGAAGATCATCAAAAGAACCTTCCAATAATTTACATCCCCATTCAGTATATATGTCTTTTCCGTCTATTGTCATAATACACGTGCTGTATGGTCTTTATGAGTTATTACCTTACCGCCAGCGTTCTTTACGAACACCACAGCATAGTTACTCGCATGAATCTCGGCCTCTGCTCCGTGCATCAGGATTACATTGTAGCGACCGATCGTATCAAAATGAAGGATTGCCTTAGAACCGGCCAGGAATACCTTCACCGGATTTGTCAGTTCCACATCCGTCTCGATATAGATTCCCATGCTTTCAGCCTTCTTGCCCCGGAACTCCCGTAATTGTACCATAGACGGGAAATTATTCTTTGTGCAGAACTCCGTACCCTGCGGTGTCAACAGGAGGCGCATAAGCTCTTCTTTGTTTTCCGTGCCATGCAACAACCGGCAGGCACCTAACCGGTTTGCTATCTCAAAAAACTCTTTATCCATAATGCTACATTTTTACTTTTACGTTAATTGTACCTTCCAAAGCATCAACCGTGCCTCTGGTGTTCTCCGATATCTTACCGGCAACCTCTTTGATCTCTCTCGTATTCTCGGCGATCCGGTCGGTATTCTTTTCCACTTTGTCAGATAATTCGCGTATGGCTTTCACATCTTCCCAACCTCTGGACTGCATATCATAGATCAGCTTCATTTGTTCCCGGATCGGTTGCATACTGCCGCAGATGTCTTCCAACAGGACACGGACGGCCCCGGTCTGACCGGCCAACAAGTTTATGCTTTCTTGAGAGGCTTTGGCATACGCGCCTTTCAGGGTATTTTCGGATATATCTTCTTCTTTCTCCGGCTCTTCCACCTTATCTTTCATTAGGCTATCAGCCCAACCGAACTGCCTGTCAATCTCTTTTTGCAGTTCTTCCGCCATATTATAGATATAATCCTGTTCCCAACCGGAAAGGACATTGTCGGCATAGAACTCCTTCAGCTTGTCACGAATCTTCTCCATTGCACCGGAAGATTCCGTTGCAGCCTTGATGGATTCTGTGACCATCTGCCGCATCATCTTCTTGACCGTGTCTTTCGCCGATTCTGCCCGGTCCTCACCGGAAGCCCACGCCTCGGCTTGCGCGTTTGCAAAACTGTCAATAGCAGATTTTAAATCTTCCCCGAAGATGGCATCCACGGCCTTCTCCTTATTATCGGCAATAGCTTGGTTAATCTCATCTATTTGATCCTGCCATTCCTTGATACGGTTGTCGTCGGTTTTCTTTTTATCCTGCTCTTCACGGATTTGCTGCTGGATAAGAAGCTTCTGTTGTTCCAAAAGTTTGTTCTGTTGATCAATCAATCGGGAAGCATCATTCGAATAAGCCTTCTGAATGGATTTATCCAGTTTTTCGTATGATTTATCCAATGTGTCGATCTGATCCTGCAACCGCTGGATACGTTTCTCGTTCTTCTTGTCATGAATCTTGGTAATGGCACCGGCCAAAGAAGTAACGACGCCAATGGCAGCACCGGCAGACGCACCGATCGGACCGAACATGGAACCGGCTTTCGCACCGTTCATGGCAGAACTTACAGTATCCATAGCCACACTGAGGCCCTCAGCTATCCCACCGAATACACCACCGAACGAATCACCGAGCTTCGAAAACGTATCAGAAAGGAACTGCCCGGCCTGCATGATCTCATTCATGCCTTCCTCTATCTCAGCCAAACCCTCTTTTAACTTCTTAGCATCATTTTCTGAGGCAAATACTTTTTTCAAGCCATTTGACACTTTATTAAAAGAGGTTTCCATTTGATCGGCTTCACGGCGGACATTTGCTATTTCATCTTTGATGGCCTTCAACTGATCCGGAGATTTACGAAGCACATCAAACTGTTCTTCAGTAATACCGAATGAATTATTAGATGAATATTCCCCTCTTTCAAGAAAAGACAAGAATTTTTCCGCTTCATCCGCAATGGCACGAATAGAAGTGATATTTTTTTTACTCATATCATCAAACAGCCGAGTGATAATGGATGTACTCTTTTGGGCTTCATTATCCACGTCTGCCAATTCCTTTTTCATACCTTCTGCAAGGGAAAGCCGTTCCCATTTCGTTGTGGCCTTTGCTATCTTCTCATTATAAAGTTCCGTGATAGCCTGACGCTTTTCCAAATATGAGCCATATTCTTTCAGATACTCGTTCATGGCGCGTTCTTCTGCTTCAATCTGCTCATGGATAACATCAGATGTCGCATTTCCTAATTTGGCCCCAGCATTGACTTTTGCCATTCGGATCTCAATCGTCTGCTCTTTGGTCAACTTCCCGCCTTGTGCCTCTCTCCATTCTTTTTCTCTTGCACGGATAGTATCCAACTCTCTGTCATAATCAAGGTTCAACTGGGCGATCTTCTTGTCGGAACCTTCTTTCATCAGGTCTATCTCGGATTGCTGATTCTGGCGGCGAAGGGATAAAAGTTCCTTTTGAAGTTTTTTCTGCTTCTCAAGTTCTTTCTGATCTACAGGTTTTACAAACTTCGTCTCTTCTTGTTCCGATTGGCTATTTACCAAAGCCTCTGCTTTTGTACGATCTTTTAATCCTTGTACAACGATCTCTACAGCTTTCTCATGTTCTATCTTTAGCTGCTCATTCCGTTTTCGCAACCGACGTAATTCAAGTGCTTCCGGGAAGCTAGTGTCAATCCAACTTTTTTTATCTAGTTGAGAAATCCGTTTACTATTTTTAGCCATCTCTTCTTCAATGGAATTCACAGTTGCACGTTGTTGTGCCATAGTACGATCATCTATCGACTTGGACAACATCCTGTTGACTTCAACCATATCCATTAAAAGGAATTTCTGTAGAGATAGATTCTTTAATTCATTTGGATAAAGCTCCTGTAACTTTTTATAGGCTTCAACCTTTTGCAAAGTGGATTTATTTTCATCTTGTAAAACACCTAACATTTCTTCCGTCTGACTTCTCATGCCATCAGACCACTCTCTCATTTCTGCGACTCTCTTATTATGAGCATCTAATGCTTTTTCCGAAGCTGTCGCCTGTGTCGCAAGTTTGAATATTGCATATCCCAGCGCAGTGACACCAGCGACAGCTAATACATACGGATTTGTAAGAGCTGCTTTTCCCGCCGCCAACATAGCAACAGCCTGTTTTTTTAAAGCACCAGTAAGCAGTGCTGTGGCTGTCGTGTGTTGAATCGTTGCCAATCTGCTAAGGGCAGATGATTTTACATACGAATGTTGAGCTACCTGAACCAGTAAAATAGCTGTTTTATATGAAAGAAAAGCTCCAGCTGCATTCTTTACCAACGATTCAAGGTTTGATATTGTACCTTCTATATCGTTATTCTCAAATGCTTCATTAAACGCTTTGGCTATATTGGAGACTTCTTTCAGAATCTTCTCTCCCAAAGGACGCAAATAGGCCTGTACATTATTAGCCAACAATGTAAGCTGATTATCTGCAGCATCTTTCATCTTCTCAAACGCAGCTTCCGTAGCCCCTAAAGAGCTTTGCAACTCTTCGAGATCACTCGCTGCCGACTTAGCATTCTTTCCGGTCAAAGCCAATGTAGCAGCCAATCCTTCATCCGTACCCAGCATTTCCTTCATCTTTGAGGCAGAACCACCGGCTTTCTCGTTAATCAACTGCAATGCTTCTTGGAAAGTACGTCCTTGGAAAGCAGCATCTCCAAGTTCCCCGGCAGTGCCCTGGATAGCAGCCCGGATTTGAGTCATTGCCTGTGCAGTCGGAGTTCCCTGTTTGGTCAATGAAGCAACTGCACCCAACACCTGATCGATACTGATCCCGTATGCGGCCGCAATAGGTGCAACCTGAGCTATGGAGGCTCCCAATTCGCCAAATGTAGTCTTACCCAATCGGACAGTTGTAAAAAGCTGATCCGAGACTGTACCGGCCTCCTCCGCTGACATCTTATAAGCATTCAGGATCGTTGTAATAGCATCGGCTGCCGTCTCGGTTTCTGTAAGCCCTCCCACGGCTGCTTTAGCCGAAACTTCTAGAATCTTCATACCATCTGCCCCATCATGACCGGCGGAAACAATGCTATAAAGTGCTTTGGCTGCTTCCGGAGCCTTGATCGGAATTTCTTGAGTAATGGCCATGACCTGATTCATAAAACCGGTCATATCATTTGTTACTTGAGTGGAAATAGTGGCAACCTCCAGCATGTTCTTCCGGAACTCTTTTTCAAAGTCGTATGAGCTTTTGGCAGCCTTAGCGAAGGCCGTTGCCGCACTGATACCGATACCACCAAATACGTCAAAAGATGTGATCTCGCCAGCCAATGTTTTGATAATTCCCATCGCTTCCCGTTTTCCCTCGTAAAAGCCAGAGTTATCAAATCCTGTCGCAACATATAGCGCTCCATCTCTATTCCTGATTCCCATAACGCGTTTATGGTAAAATATAAGTTCGAAAAAATAATTCTTACAAAATCTTCCACAATTGGGAATTTTATACTACTTTTGTGTTGTAGAATAAAAAGGAAAATGAAAATCATCGATTCTGAAAAATTAGAAAAATTCATTCGCAAACATGCAGATGCAGACAAAGCCATTCAAAAATGGATTGAAATATGTGAAGCTGCAAACTGGAAAAATCATTCAGAGTTGAAAAATGATTTTCTTTCCGCAGACTATGTTGGAAATGGTCGGTATGTATTCAATATAAAAGGAAACAACTACCGAATCGTTGCTGTGGTTGTTTTCTTTGCAGGTCGGATGGTTATTCGTTTCATCGGTACACATCCGGAATATGATAAAATTGATGTAAAAACTATTTAAAGAAAGAGGGCATATTATGATAATTAAAAATGATGCTCAATACAGAGCGTACAAAAACGCAATGGAAGTAATTATCGCAAAAGGTACAGAACTTGGCGATATGGAGCTTTTATCCCAGTCTGATAAAGATGAATTTATCAGACTTACTGATGCAATCTATGAATGGGAAGCTGCCTATCACCCATTACCGGGTAAAGTCTCCTCCTTAATAACGGACGAGATAAAAAAACAAATGGTAGATAAGAAGATTAAACAAAAAGATGCAGCAAAAATGCTCGGCATATCAGAATCTCGGATAAGTGAATTGCTAAATGGGAAACGTGCACTTAATCTAAATATCACTAAACGTTTACGAGATTGTTTCGGAATTCCAGCAGATTTTATACTTGATCATATCTAAGATAAATGGCACTGGTTATCAATCAAGCCTTCTCTCAGAATATCTTGACACATCAACAAAGAGAACAAAGCCCTGCTAACTTCACAGTCCGCAGGGCTTTCTTACTACCAAACAAATCAAAATTTATCACTATGACAAAACCTTTTCTTTACTCTCAATGTAATATATAACTATATCAATGAAACTTTCTTTATCCGTTTCACACGGCCAGTATCGAAGTCAACCATTTCAACCCATTCTCCATCTTCCTCTTTAATTGACGTATCTTCCGAATGAAAGTCTTTGGCCCTTCGGTTCATCAAATAACCGCGTTCACGAAGCATGCCGACCAACAAAACAAAGCTGCTATCCAATATTTGTTCATGAGAATAGCCGAAAGCCTCATTGCAGGTCACTAAGAACATGAAGCTGCTTTGAGGGCCTTCTTCTTCCATGTCTCGCTGTTTTTCTGAAGGGCTATTATCTCCACTTCGCTTAACGGGCTCACAGCTTCCAGCGCTATGATAGTACGAGAAAAAGGGTTGCAACCGATCCGGTATAAGATGGCATTCAGAAGGATGTAAATATCCTCCCATGTGCAGTTGTCTTTCAGAACTTCCCGGAACCAGGCCGGCATATCACCTTTCTTATTATGAATGCCAAGGCATACGATTTCAAAAATGAGCTCGTCATATTTGGCAATCAATTCGGCGACCTGATTGGAAAATCCTTTATTCTTATTAGCAATCAAAACCTCTCTATCTTCTTTGTCAATACAAAGCAATAGGGGTTTTATCCGGAACCAGGTACGGACGGTGATCGGGGTTATAACGATACTATCCCCTACCGTCTTTCCTTCCGGTAATGATTCAAGCCGGGTAAATTCAAAAGGAATGGTTACCGGCTGACAAGAAACGGATTCACTCTCCAGTTGAAGTACTTGCTTTACACTCATAGCTTTTCACTTGATTTTGTAATTTCTCAACTTCTCTCCATATAGCATTACTAATATCCCTTCCAGATGAAATACATAGTACTTCAGAATTTGGTTTTGTCAATTTGATAAACAAATTCTGAAGAAAATATTCATAGTTATCAATTTTACATTGCATCTTAGCAATCGTTTCTACAGCTCCTGCATCCATAATCGTTTTCGATTAAAATATAAAAGCCCCGGATAGTTCCGAGGCTTTCGATAACCTAAACAACAGTCCTTAATTATCCTGCTGCTTGTACGGCTTCTGTTTCTGCGCTTGTCTTCTCTCCGGAATACAAACCGTTTGCCGTAAACTTGACAAGAATTTTATCGCCTTCATTTTCCGGCTGGATCAAATAGCTGTCGCCGATAGCCCCTTCGATGTCTTGGGCTTCTCCCTGGCCATCCACTTTACGTTGCCATTGGAAATCACCAGTCGCTTCCGCTGGTGTCAAGGTGGCCGTAAGCGTTTCACCAACTTTGGGTGTGCCGGTGATTACAACTGCCGTTACCGGGGTAAGGGTTACATTCATTACCGCCCGGCTAAACGAAGATCGTTGTTGCCCTGCAGAGGTAATTGCTGCTAAACGGGTACATTTAACCAGCAAAAGGTCTGTTTGCTCCGAAGAGGGTGCCTGGCTCAAGCGGGCACTGACCTTACAAATGGCAAATGTATATTCCGTATACTTACCTTTGTACGGTGTCGTCTGCATCTTGAACGATTTACGGATATTGGGAATATCAATCGGAGCATTCCATTTACCCCCACTAATAGAACCACCACAAAACGCGAGCATTTCCTGAGCTGTCGGCGACGGGATAGCAAATTCAAAACTATCCGGGTCGCCAGCCTTATCGAATGACTCCCAAGGATCTTTCATCCCTTCCGCACGGAAATCGACAGAAGTCGCTTCATTGAAATTGAAAGCAACTGAGCCTTCATGAACGATCGGGCACTGTGTATAAATAGAGGCCGGAACACCATCACCGGGGTCACCATACCCTAAGAAGGATACGCCTACCGCCAAACTTCTTTCATTAGCCATATTCTTAATCTATTTCTGTTATTACTTCAAATCTAATATTCGTACAATCGAAGCCTTCTTTAGCTTCGCCAAGAGGCTCGGACCAAACAATCCGAGATTTCCAATACATGCCGAAAGGAGGTGTTATATTTCGTAGTGCTGACTTAACCTTTCGTACCGCTCCTTTCATTAATTGTCGGGCAGGCATACCGTTCGTTTGCTTCTTTACGAATACGTTGATATTGACCAGTCCTTTATTGACTACATCCGTTTCACTCAATGCAAGCATCCGGACTGTAATATGGTTCTTTGTTTCACCGCCCCCAGAACAATCTTTATACAGGATAAAACCGGCGACTACGGGTTCTACCGCATCATATACGATATCCACTATATCAAACTGATCTGCCATTTCAATATCCTTTCTCCGCAAGTTTGCTAAACAATATTCGACTCTGTTTCTTAATCCAATCTTCAGTATGCTCCGTAGCCACAGATATAACATCCAGGTTGTCGATTGCTTCTACATACTTGGCATAAGGCATAGCGGCTACACCAATCAATACCCAACCTCTCTTATAAAGAGGTATCAGCTCGGAAACCAAGCGTTTCGCTTCACGCATACCAGGATGACGTTCGGATCCTTTCTCTGATAATTCGTAGTTCTCGGTCAATATATCGCCATCCTTAACGATCACATAGCCGATTGAACTACGAAGGTTACCGGTATGATCCTGATAGTTCCCTTTTTTTCGAGCAATCTTCACGAACTCTTCCCCAGCACGTTGCAATAGTTTGTATATCCGTTCTTCCGCTCGATCCACAAAGTAATCGAACAAACGTTCTACCTCCCTATCGCTCCACATGGGAGTCAAACCACCTTTCCTTGCCATAAGCTATACATAGATTACAGAGTGAGTTTGAAACGATTCCCAGCAGATAATATCCACATCGAGAGCGATACTATTAATCCGGATATGCTTCGCATTTTCCACGGGACGGGCCTTTGTCGAAAACTCACCGTGTACGATAAATTCCTTCCCATCAGCATTCTGCTTCAACTGCTGTCCGCTATTGGATGGAAAGTATTGCCCAATGACTTCTATTTCCATCGGTTCTCCAGCAACCCATTCCCCTTTTACCAGAGTGCCGGATTGAATTTCCACAATCGCCGTATGTGAGTATCGCTTTACCATCTGTTACGTGCCCTTCCCTTTGGAACCTCAATCTTGTTTCCTATCAGCTCTGCTTTCTCCGGTTCTCCTCCTTCCCTGTACAACCGTTTCGCTGTGGCATCATACCAGGAACGGGGATAGGTAACTGAAAGCTTGTTTTCTGAAAAGTCCGGTAAACCGCCGACCATCACATAGAGGTCGGCAGCCACCAACTTTTGTTTTTGAATATCAACCGTCGAACTTTCTTCTGTTCCCTCAAGACCCCGGCCAGGGAAAACGACGTTATCCAAAAACTCTTCACAGTCGGCAAGACCAGGATAAGCAAGTATTGTATCTCGAATCGTCTTAGCCATGATTACTACTCTCCGTTTTCAGTATCCTGAATTGTCAGGTCTTCCGGATCAACGGTTTCACCCAAGAATGTTGCTGGGATATCATCCGTTCCCTCAGTATCCTCAGAATCGTTCCAATCCTGACCATCAACTTTCATGATAAACATCGCATCCGGGTCATTTATCACAGGAATAGCATTGGCTTCCGCTTTTGTCCACTCTTTGAACGGTTCCAGCTCAGACCATTTGGTTACCAATATCCAATCCTGTTTCACCATGAGAGCTATTTTCTGCAAAGTCGCAGAAGATTCGGCAGCAATTGGTCCATGCTGAATGTCACCCACCTTCAAATCCTCCAAGAAGCATACACGCTTACGTTCCCAGGGATTGATTGTTTTACGACGATGGGCACTGTCTTCGATACGGACAGCTGGATTCACGGTGATAATCTTCACCGGAATCTCCTGTTCGGCTAGATACTCGTTGATAAGATTCTTTGTCACCAATATCTTGGAGGACGAATTAACCCATGCCTTCAACGTGTCGAACGTTGATTTCTGCTTTTTCAGCAAAGAGAAATCAGCCACATGCATCACTACATAGCGGATCGTCACCCCCTCGGCAGAAGCAGCAACAACCGTATCTTCGATATCCTGCAAGCCGTTGGCAGTTGAAGCGTTGCTCCAATCTACAGAAGATTTACGTTGGTTCTTCTTCGGCATACCACACCCAACAAACTCGGCTGTTACGACACCACCATTATTCTTGGCTGACAGATGGAATCCGGCGCGGCTCATAAGCTGCATACACCACCATTCGAAGCGAGCACGAACGGAGTTATACACGAAATCCTGATCTTTGAAAGCCAGATTCAATAACGCCAACTGATCCGCGTCACCCTGTGCGTCACGTTCCAATTGTTTGTACTCATTGTAATCACTTTCGTTCATACCACGTTTAACGGCCGTCTTCGGAATATCACCGGACAGCTTGCTGATTACCTCACGCGTCTTCTGCGGAGCGGAAGAGTCGAAAGAGATCACATCTGCCATTACCGGAGCACCTTTCTCGCCGGTCAGTGTCTCCCACTTCAACGAAGTCTTTCTTTTTACCCCGAAGAAGTTCGGGAAAACGACCGGTTTCACATGGCGGGTATTCAAACGAGCCGCCATGTTCTTTTTATTTACCTGTTTAATTAAACTTCTTTCCATATATCTGATTTTAATGGATTACACAAAACGGATAAACGACATTAATGCCTTCAAGCCCTTATCTACCGGGAACGGCATACAGGATTCGTTTACCGTACCTCTTACCAATAATCCGGACTGCTGGTTGGCTACAGTCAAGTCAACTTTATTCATCGTGACGACCAATTCGCCATCATAAGGCAACTTGGCGGCTTTCGCAGCTTGCTTGTCTTTAGCCTGAACCAATACCAAACCTTTTGCAGCAGCACCTATAGTCGCTTCCAACGTAATCGTATCGAAATCCGCATTGCTCTTATCAATAGCCGTGATTTTATCGGATGCGCCTGTCAATGCTCCACCAACCGTCACGAAGTCACCCACACCGAACAGATGGTTCTTTGCCACCTTATACACTGTCGCATCGGCAGCAGCAGCTTCCGAAACCGTAGCTGTCTTCAATACATGAAACAGCCCTGTTTCCGGATCTTTTACTACAATTACAATCGGAGGCAGTTCGTCCAACGCCTTGCCATTGAACAAAGCGTTCTGTAAATCTCTGCGGTCAATCGTCCCGCCACCAATCACATCCTCAATAATCTTTTCAATTCCGGGAGGATACTGGAATTCTCTTTCTCTTTTTCTGTACATAACGTTACACTTTATTTGGATTATTCAATACCCAGGTTTACCACACCGGGATTATTCGTATTACTGTCGACATTCTGATCCATCAGTTTCGCCCAGTCCGCTTCAGAACGCTCCAGAAGATTTACAGAACCGGGAGCATAATCTCCACGGGCCACAGCATCATCGATAGCCTTTTGCTGGATTTCGGTATATTCTTCGGATAGCACCTTAATCTGGTCCTCGATGGACGTTTCAGAAGCCAAATCCACACGTCCCAGCCAGCTATCCGGAAGATTGGCATCTTTCAACTGCTTGCGGGCAGTTTCTTTCTTGGCCTCGTTTGCTGAGTTTGTAATAGAGTCCCCCACCTTCTTGGCCATATCATCGACGCTTTTCTTCATACTTTCCAGATAAGCTCTGACTTCCGGACTAAGACCCTTCAACAACTCTTCTTCTGTTTTCTTATCCTTGTCCTTATCCGGATCTTCTACCGGTTTACCGTCCTTCAATCCATGTTTAGCTTCGTATGCAGCGACAGCAGCGGTTTCAGCCGTGTTCTTCGCTTCATTCTCCGCTTCCTGGATTGCCGGAATGATATTCTCTTTGAACAGATCCACGAAAGCCTCCATTCCTTCGGCCTTCTCAATCTTGAACGTCTTCTGAATACGTTCCGCATACTTCTCCGGCACACCTTTTGTCTTACATGCCGCCTTTATTAAATCTAAAATTGTCATAACCGTTTTCTGTTTAAAATATAAGAGAGGGAAATAAAATTTCGGGTATAAAAAAAGCCCACCGGACAACCGGCAGGCTTTTTTCAAATTATTCCTATAAAAGTATGAATCAATAAATCACCAATTATCGTCATTTGAACTTTGTAATTGCTTGTCATAAGATTCAATTATGGAATTGAAGAATGAGTTTAGCTCCTGCATCATTTCAACAGCTTTATCCTTAGAGATTCCTTTTCCTAAGGATTTGGTTTTCTGATTTGTGCTGTTACCTGTAAAGGGTTGTATTTTGGGTATTTGATATTGACTTCCTAATCCTGCTTGGTAGGCTTCAGTACATTCAATATCATAGATTTGAATTCTGCATTTATTATCCTTTGATTGTAATTTTACAGAATATTTATACTCATACGAGTTTACTAAGCCCATTCCGGCTTTCTTCTCTATGTTTTTTATAGCTTTTAATTGAATAGTATATGAAGCATCATCTTGATTTTGGGTGATGTTTTTTGCAGAGTTCCAAAAATCAGCAACAAACATTTTTGAAAGCGAATATAACTCAGCCTGGGTTTTGCTGACTTCTATTACTTTTTCAAATTTAAAATCTTGAGCACTCATTGATAGTGCTATAAGAACAAACATTACAATAAATAATACTTTCTTCATTTTCATATTAAACTAGTCTATAATTTGTTACAAAGGTAGATAAAATTACTATGTAACCAATATTTGGTGTTTGGAAGATGGTAAATATTATTTTTTCGTTTCCTTTTGCATATTCAAAAATAAGTTTCCATCTTTGCAATGTCTTCCATACTACTAGGCGGGTAAGCTCGCTAAATTTTATTGCTGCGGGCATTTTTTATGTCTGTTAGTAAGATAATGATATCAACGGTTTTGTAACCCCGTGTGGAGCGTTAATGCGCCCACTGCCTAGTAGGTGGAAGACAACGGGTAGTGCAGAACCGTTTTTTATTTCTGTTTAACAAACAAATATATCAGTAAATGTCTTCCACTGAAAAAAATTGTTTGTCGGGAAATAATAGTACCCAACAACCAACGGCCCAACCCTCCGAAATGGGTAAGTACCCCACTCCAGAACTACAAGCCGCATTCAATACCGGCCGAGAGATAGGTAGAACCGAAGGAATGCTATACTACATCAAGCACGCTTCTGAAAACATGCAAAAGGAGGCAGAGAAATTAAATTCGAAGCTACAAGCGCAAAAAGTGAAAGTATAGAAGGTATCATCAACTGTCACAGGTAAAAGTTTTTCTGATTTATATATTATCTCAGAAAGACGTTACGTGGCAGTTGCGTCAGTAGGAAATTTAGAGGGCATTGGGTGTATTCTGTAAACTGCCACTTTACTACAGAATCCCCTTTGCCCTCGCTTTTTTAGAGAATATGACAAATTTAGCATTAAACACGAGAGAGATCGCGAAAGTAAACAATGTGGCTATCGTGGCCAGTAATGATCCAAAGAAGTTAGTTCCCATCAAACCAATTTGCGAGGCGTTGGGAATTGATTATGCCAGACAATTCCAAAAGTTGAAAGATGATGAAGATCTTGGTCCAACTATTGGCCTGACGCCAACAGTTGCGGCTGATGGAAAAATAAGAGAAATGGTATGCCTACCTATGGAATTCATCTTCGGTTGGTTATTTACCATCAATCCTAAAAATGTAAAACCGGAAGCACAAGAGGCTGTCCGAACGTATCGGATGCAATGTTATCATGTCCTATACGAATACTTCGCCTCTTATGCCAGCTTCGTTAATCAAAAACAGAAGCGACAAGCGGAAGACTGGGCCCGTATTCAAATTCTGAAAAAAGAGTTCCATGAAGCGAAGAACAAGTTGGCCAAGGCTACGAAGCAAATGAACATGACGGTAGACTACTCATTTGAGCAATGGAAAGCTAACGGGAAACAGCTTATTCTCGACTTTGACGATTAAAACTCCAAAATCGTTAGACAATTAGGAGATAATTTATATTTTTGCAAAAGAAGTGGTTTACATACAAGTCCTCGGATTGCAGTTCTGAGGGGGCTATTTGAATTCTTCTAAAAACATAAAGTAGTCTGATAGATTCAGCCGTGGATTGTAGTTCCACGTGTGATGGTCTATCGGGCTACTTCTTTTTTATTCCTGTTAATACCTTATCGCTATCCGATATACTGTAAAGGACTGCTTTCCCCGTTATATCTTCTCTGACAATGATCCAACTTTTCTCCCCTTTCAAATCAATTTCAAAAACATGAGAATATTTGATCATAGGATTATCCTTGTGGTATTCGGTGTACCCCTTATAATCCGATCCTGCAAATATCACTCCTATGTTTTTAATCAATTCGTTCTTCTCTTTTTTGAACTTATGAGGTTGATTCAAGAACTCTTTAATAGACTTTCCTGTCATTTTAACTTGTATCGGAAAATCTTTATGAGAGAATGGGCTATTCAACAAAGATCGCTTGGCCCAATTTTGTAGCTCTTTTGCCCTATCTTTTGAATATTGAATGGAAATACTATCCTTTGGTTTCCCATCCCCCAACAACCATTCCGCAAACTCCTCATGCTCCATCATAATCGGCGTAGCTATGCAAATACAAAACGGATGCCATCCTGTAAACCTGAAATCCTTCGGATATTGGCCGGCCTTACCATCACATACAGGACATGGACCGTGATTTGAAGGAGAACGTTCTACTTCTATCCCTGTTACAAAATCCATATTTTGCCAACGCTCATAGTCGGCAGTACGAAACGCTTTATTTGTTTCCGTTGCTGCTAATCGAAGGGCATTTTTATAAGACGAGCGATAAACACCCTGTCCCGGATGATAGTCTTTCATCGGCTGGGATGGAACCAGCTTCCCAGCCGTATCCCTTACCCGCCGGAACCTTCGTTCTGGATTATTAAGCAATTGCCGTATATCCTGACTGATTAAGGCCGCCGGACGACCGGAAGACAAACCCGAAGAAAGATAATACTCCAGATTATCCATAGCTCCGTCCGTTATATCCCAGACACGGGAGGATATAGTTTTGCCAAATTCATCTTTACGCTTCAACAGGGTATTCAGCGCATCGGCATTCCGGGAAAACAATTTTTCCCTTAGCGTAGTGGAGATAGCCATATCCTTAATATAGCCCGTTACCAGTTCATCCGCTTTCCTATTGCCTAAATTCCATACATCGGTAACTGTATTGGATATATTGCTTACGAGCTGCGTGTGTAAATCATCCAACAGACGTTCTATTTGCTTTTCAATAGTAGCATTACCTATCCATACACGGTCGCCGCCATGATCCGACCATTTAGCCAGAAAAGATCCTGCCCTACGAACAAACTCGTCAAACGAATACTTTATGCTGCCTTGTTGCCGGAACAGACGTTGCAGGAATTGTCGCTCATGAAATGATAGTTCTTTCATTCTCCATATCCCATTGTCAGACCAACCATGTTATTACGTTGCGCAGCCGTATCCTCCTCTTCCTTCATCAGCTTCATTTCTTCGTCCAAGTCTTCTGTTAGCGGAGAATGAGCCGTAACCGTGCGCTGAGCGTTAATCGGTTTGCCTCCATTGGCAATAGATAAGGTTTGCAGGGTTTCAGCCAAATCTTCCGGCAAAATGGAACCAAATTCCACATCGATCAGGTTGTTCACCAATTGAGGACGGTACTTGATGTTGGTAATATTGCATATCCCAGCCAACACGACCGACACGCAACGCTGAACCACCGGACCGAACGTTTCCATGTTCTCACTCGCCTTGATAGTTGCATCCATCAGCATGAATTTACGAGCGACACCGGACAGGTTGCCAATGCCTTTCAAGTTATCAAAAGAAAGATCCGGCGTAGATGTACCAGCAAATTGTTCGTTTTTCGTTTCTTCCAATTCTTTATCTACAGATGGCTGGGAGCCAGTCCATGTCAAATAATCGGCATCGCCATGATATTCCTTGCCAGATACTTCATCGACCTTAATGGGGAAATTAAGGTCTTTCCCGGTTGTTTCCTTAGAAGGTAAATCAGAATCACCATACGTTTTCAAGATTGGTTCCGCAAAGTAGTCGTTAGTGTCGGCCATACGGGATAAACGCATTTCCCGCGCATCCATGATACCGGCAACCTCGTCCCATTCCGGTTGGAAAACATCTGCATACACGACCGGAATCTTTCCAAATAGATTGGGAACCTCTTTTATTACCCAGCCACCCATTTCATCGATAGCCGTAATAATCTTATCTGCCGTCCAGATTGTACAGCTGTTCCGGATCATACCATTAGAGTTCACTTGGTAACGATGGATAAAAGCATCCATATCGTCATTATCATCGAAGTGAGGATAAAATTCAGAGAAAGTATTTTCATTATGGGGAACGGAAAGCGTTTTCACCTTCAACTCCGTAATCAAGTTGCCGTCTAATCCTTTGGAAGTATACGGATAGAACACAAGAGCAGCCTTACTTTCAGAAAGCACCTTACGAGCGAACGACTTCAAGACGGATTGCATTTTCAATCGGCGTTCCCATACACGTTTGAATTCTTGAAAACCATCGTTCTGATCAGTTCCCGTAATCGTCATTTGCCCGCCAAACAAGAAGGCGACAGAGGTACGCACTTCCTTTTTCGGGAAGTTGGTAACGATACGTGCTACATCTACGATCTTATCTTCCAACCTTAGCGGATTGCCCTCTTTATCCTTCAATGTCTCCGAATAGACTGCCAACCGTTTGGGTTCACGCCAGCCGACAGAGGTCTTACGCCGACGGCGCTCACCGTGGTATTCGTTGTAATATTCTCTTGGTTCCCGGTATTCTATCGTATCGGCACATAGCGTACTAACTACCTGCCCAAAATCTTCATTCGCAAGAATGTCGTTTATACTTGGCATAATCGTTTTATGCTAAAATATAAAACGAAAAAGCGCAATCACTTTAAATGATCACGCCTTTATTTAGATGAAAATATGACTACTTTAATATCCCAACATCGCAGCTGACCTCCCTATGGGATAATGTTCTTTCTCGTAAGCAATCACTATATCTGACATCATCATAAGTTCAACTGCATTTCTATCGTTTGCTGGTGTATTATCATCCACCAACGGTAACAGCTTCTCTATTCTTGCTTGCGCAAATTCATATTGTTTATGTGATATCATCTTCGTTTTGTCTACATTTGGAAGTAAAAGTAGCGATAATTTTGAATTATAAAATTATCCCCTCGGAAAAATTTTATAAAAAAATCGAATTATCGTCCTCTTGCCACCTGCCGTACCCGATTATTTTTGCACAACCCAATAAACTCTACATTCTCCGCAAGAATCGTCATACCATCGGGTGCATCATCATGTTTATTGCCACCCTCTTTTTTATAGGTGGTTAGAGCTTTCATAAACCGGTCATAGTCCGAACCTTTCTTATACTCGCCTTCTTCCAAGAAATAGCAATGCTTCTTAATCCAACCGGACTTCAACAAGATACGCGTTTCTTTATTGGCCGTAGTTGGTTTTGCCTGTATGATACATTTCTCATTCTTAGCCTTTACAGCCTTACGGACATTCAGAGCAAACAGACGACCACCGTTATTACTCTCGATGCGCATATTGTCGCAACGGGTGTCAAGTATCAAGGAAACCAATTTCGGTTCGGTAATCTCGACATTGTCTTTCGTAAACAGGACATCGGTAATGAAATACTTTGTACCGAATACCTTGACAATCGGTGCACAGAAATCGTCGTCTCCTTCGTCGGCCACATCGGTCGCACCGATCACGCCATCCGGCTGCTTACCTTCAATATCTGCCAGCTTGAAGCGGTTCAATTCCGATTTGGGGAACAGCAGACCGATTGCCTCAATTGGCTCCTGCATATACTCAGCACACCAAATGGAATCGTCCGTTTCATCTCGTAAATCCCAATAGTATTCCGTTGTGTGTACATCTTCACAGAAAGAACGGTCATTCTCATCCAAGGCGGCTATACGAATAATCTCGTCATACTTTCCCATTTCCTCCATGCGGCCAAGCACGTCCGTTGCCGACCAACGAGTACCAATATCAATAGAACAACAGTTCCCCTCGATACGGGAATCATGCGTTCCCTGCTTCCATGACCACACTTTCTCATTGTTTGTATCAGAGAGCGCATCTTCCAAGCTCTTATACAAGTCGTCCGTCATGGCCAGCATGGAAGCACCGAAACCGATTACCGTACCGCCCACACCGGCACCGAAGTAACTCACCTGCCGGGCTGCTTCCAAGCTCCACCCGTGCACGTTCTGTTTATCCCCTCGCAATTGTATATCCGGAAATATCTCTTTGAAACGAGAAGAGCGAACAATATCGCGTGTATCATAGGATAGTTTGTTATACAGTGTATCGGAACAACAGTTGCGCATAACCGACTCTTCCGGAAAGTGGCCAAGCATCCACGATATGAACAAGGATGATATATAGGACTTCCCAGCACGTGGCGGCATAGAGACGGCCAGCCGACGGATCACGCCTGATACATATGATTCATACACCCGCGTGAAAGCATCCGCCACCTCTTTCAGAAACAGACGCTTCGCAAAAAACTTGGGGTCGTGATATAAGCAATACGACCAAAAATCATTTTTCGCCTTCCGGCGTCTCAACACATCCGCCGCCTCTGCCATCAACAGCAATATCTCTCTTCTGTTTTTCTCCATAGATAAAATCCTCCAATTGCTTGTCGGTCATCCCCTCAAACTTACTTACAGGAGCAAGACCACTAATATTTGAATCCTGCCTGTTTTTCCAACGGTCCGGGTTTCCATTTGTCAAGGTGAAAATAATAGCGGCAGTGTCCGGCTGGATATACTTCTTGACTATCGTTTTCTCCTTGATCTTAGGCTTCTGTTTCTCTTTCCCATTCTCATCAACCACAGGCTTACCGCTATCGACATACGTAATCTTCGATTCTTCCACCTCATAACCCTGGATCTTCTTCAACAAAGATTTCTGGGCCTCGGTAACAAAGAATTGCATCCGCTCATCTTCCGCTTTTTTTATAGAGTCGGAAAAGTCGGATTTTGTTTTCATCCAAGTGTAGTAAGTATCCTTATTTATACCGACCAAATTACAAATCTCGGCAATAGTATAGCTATCCTCCCGAATGAGAGAACAAATTCGATCCACTAATTTTTGACTATACTTCGCCATTAAATACTATCCTCCTTTTTCCTCCTTGCTAAACTTAAACATAGAATCCGCCATATCAAGGCAATTCTCCAATTCATTCACGATAGCCTTCAACTCAATATATTTGCGCTTATCCACCGATGAAGAGACCCCTTCGCTATTTATCTGTCTCTCCAACTCCGCAAGTTGCTGGCGCTTGCGCTCCAATCTCTTCGCTAAAACTTCACGATAAATCATACACAATCTTATTTTCATGGCGAATCTCCTTCTTTTTAGTTATCCGCCAAATTTATCAATCTTCTTTGAACAAATCATCATCCGAGAAATCAAGTTCAGAAAAATTTTCTTTGATTTTACTCGGATCTCCTTTGTAGAACACTAATACATTTTGATGTAACTTACCTATCTTCCTACTGTTACTGAATTGCTTTCCCGCTCGCATAGCCAAGCTACTAATTGCATTAACCAGTATCATCTCATTGTAATAACATAGGCCTGCCTCTTGGAACGAAGCGATCGTATCGGGAACAAAACTCCGATATACACCTGTTTTATCCCGAACTTCTCCTACAACAAATACTGCAAAACGATCAGGTTTTAACAGTGAACAGCTTTTTCGGATGATTTCTTTATACGCTTGTAGAAACTCTGGATAATCCATTGTTGACAGGTCTTCCGGATTGTCACTATATACTTCCAGATCTGCATACGGAGGACAGCTAAAAACCAAGTCTGCCTCATAACCTTCTGCCAGGGCATCTATCTTTACACTATCTCCGCAAATCCACAGGGGTGCAAACTTATGACCACCTTTCCCGCCGAACTCCTCCCCTAAGACTTCAGCAGCATTTTTACAGTTGGCTTCGACCTGCTCCAACCTTAGATCAATACCCAAATAAGTCATATCCAACATTGATGCAACAATACCACGAACGGAGCCACCGGCAAACGGGTCTAGGATACAACCATTTGGAATATTAAACCACCGGTAAGCCAACTCACATAGTACCGGGTCAAAGATCGACGTTCCGTCCATAAACGGGATACCATGATCCCGGCAATACTTCTGCAATTCGTCCCACGACGGATCAACGCCCGTTTTTTCTCGAATCAGGTTCCGGGCTTCATAGACCCGTGGAGGCTGAGCGGATCGATTAAATGTGATTTCCTTCTCCCGGCCATCGTCACTCTTTATTCCGAGATCAAGCCAGGCACGTTTCCGATCTTGCCAATTACCGAGTTTAGAGTCAAGTACAGAGAAAGGCGGAATAATAAAACGTTCTTTCAAGCTACCGACGCGTCCCTTATCTGGCTTTACATCGTTTACAGAAACATCATCAATATTCAAATCATCAATGTTGAACTCCCAGGCTTCCAACTCATCGGCACCGAAATCTTCAACAATCGCGTCAAAGTCAAATACAGACGTATCAGAGGTATAATTGTCAGCTAGGGCAAGCGCCTTACGCCGAGAATCCTCTGTTGAGAGGTCTGTACGCTTGATAGCTATCAATTCTGTACCATCTGATTCCACAATTCGAACCGGTAAGCCCAATTCTCGCGCTTGCTCATACACACCATTCCCAGCTATAATGCAATCATTCTTATCGAAAAGGATAGAACGTCCCGCTCCACAATCCTCCAAACTTTTACGGATCAATCTCTTGTTCTTATCCGTGTGAATACGATAGTTCCGGGGATCATACTTTAGTTCTGCCATAACTTTTATTCTAAAATATAACAGGGGAAATCTATTACCCCAGATACTGCTGTAGTTCCCGAATAGCCTGTTCTACGCTACGAACAATCACATATTTACTTCCTGCCATCTCAACCTGGCGCTGATACTCCTTCTGCTCAGCCGACTGTTTACCTGTTGGAGTTTTGAACTCAATGCAAAGGGAGGCGTATCCTTTTTTGGGAATTAGCAAAATAACATCAGACACACCTCGTTTAACGCCTTGGCGCTTCATATTAGCCGCTTCTATTTTATGCCGGCTACCACCGTTCGGAACAGCAAAAAGAAGTCGATCCGGCAAGTTCGGGAAAAACAAAGGTACTTTATTGAAAAACTCCGACTGAATCCGAGCTTCTTCGTTGTTATGATGCTGTTTTGATTTAGGAGGGTTCTTTTTATCAGAGTAGCAATTATAACAGATATGTCCTTCTTCTATTTTAATCACAGAAACTGTTTCCCGACCACAGGCTATACATTTTTGCGTTTTCATATCTTAGTTTCATATAAGATATAAAGAACAGAAAGAAAGCCCTCTGAATTACAAAGGGCTTTCTTAACTCACATCTTTCGTGATTTGAGCTATTTACTGGTCACTTGGTTTTTCAGAACAACCACTATCCAGCCCCTGATCCAAGCAAGCGATAAAATGTTTCAAAGCTTCTTCCACTGTTAGGCAGTCCGGTGATTCGAAATAAATCATCGCTTCATTAAAGGCTTCGATAGCCTTCTCTTTCATCACTTCTTTATAGTTTGGTACCGCCCGTTCTTTGTTCTCTGGAAGGATCGGGATGGCCTAATTGCTGTAGTTACCACTGGGTTCCGGCTATAAAAGCATCATGGCAATATTTTTGACTATAATCAGATCCTCTTTTCCAAGGAAAAGATTCAACACATTCTTTAACAGTTTTTTATTTTCACTCATTTTAATTCTGTTTTATTTTCTATTTATTTTTACTATATTTACCAAATCAAACATTAATTTTCAAGAGATGAGTTACGCTATAATCACAGAAAATGACGAATCTAACTGGTCTGATAAGACTGGTGAAGTATATCATCATCCCAAACGCTACCTGAAATATATTCCGAAAGGGACAAAAGTGATCTATTATAAAGGACGACTGACAAACAATGACTATAAAAATCGTCGTTTAACAGAAGCGCCACACTATTTTGGTATTGCTACCGTTGGAAAGAATTATTTAGATCCATCATCTGAGAAAAATGATTATTATTCAGAAATAGTTGGTTTTCAAAGATTCGAACGTCCTGTCTTAATTAAGCATAATAATCAACACTTAGAAGATATTCCAGAAAACCTAAAAACCAATTATTGGAGAAATGCTGTTCGTCCTATTACTAAAGAGATATATGATAAAATTATCTTTTTTGCTGAAATCAATGAAAAAGATACACCTTCTACTATGGATAACTTTACCACAGTAATAAAAACAAAAGAAGGTGTAAAAAAGCAGGTTTATTCAACCAAATATGAACGAGATCCTAAATTGAGAGAACAAGCAATAAAAATACATGGTTTATCATGTATGGCCTGTGGATTCAACTTTCTCAAAACTTTTGGAGAACTAGGAAGAGGCTTTATTCACGTTCATCATATAAAACCTCTATCTACAACAGGGGAATGTATGATCAATCCAGTAACGGACTTGGTTACTTTATGCCCCAATTGTCATTCGATGATTCACAGAAAAAAAGACCATATATTAACAGTGGAAGATTTAATACAACTAATGAAACAGAAAAGGTAGATTAGTTTTAGTCTTGTATTCTCTGTAGCTTCTGAATCAAATGAAGAGCTAATGTCATATACTCTTTTACTTGAGCTTCACTTGGCAAACCATAGCCAAAATTCTGTATCCCCAGCAATGCATCACATCCTGAACATGAGCCATAATAGGTGTGTGATCAAATATTCGATGGCCCCCATTTGGGATAATTGTTTCTGGGTACACTAAGTCCATCTGACAGCTTATAAACCATAAGAAAACTATCATCAGTATAGGATATTTCAATGATTATTTTGCTTATTGTTGAATGGACAATGTTATCCCCACTCAGATAGCATACACTATCTCCTACATAAAATTCAGTATCGATATTCATACCTATTTAAGTTTTTAAAGCTTTCATGTATTCGCAATTCTCATCACATACCCCAGGTTTTAACGCACAATGGGGAATATTGGAGCCAAACTTATACTCGAAGTTATAACATAGCTTCTTATATGCCTCTCGCTTGGCTTTCTCTCTGTCAACAGCCAATAAACCAATGTTCATTTGTTTTCTCCTTTCATCAATTGTTCAATAGTAATAGGAATTACACGAGAAACAGCATAAAAAGCATTATTCGTCAATTGGCGTTGCCATGCCGAAAAACGGGGTGACCAACGAAAACCGTTATGTTTGAGATTTGAAATAACGTCTGGCTGCGGCTTTGTGTCGAAAACTATCTGCAATCTATCCCCTGAATAGTTTTTGATTACCCGCCCACCATCGAAAAATATTTCCGCATCTTCTTGGTTCTCTCTTTCGGCCTGCTTTACAATTGATTGATTGGCAAGCTCGACGAGCTTCCAGAATTTATGACGATTAGTAAAAATAGGCTTCGGAAGCTTTTCGTTGAGCTCTTTGATATATTCAGTTGATTTGACTATTACATCAACCTTTCCGTTGTTGGCAATACGTTCTAGCTTTCCGTACAGGCTTGATACAAATAAAGGTCGGTAGCTATATGTGTTTACACCCGTATCAATATCTTTCAACGTGGATGCAATATTGTCAATCTCACTTTTGACAGAAAGCCATTCTTCGGTATTCTTTTGTTCTTCCGGTTTTGCCTCCTCTATCCTCCGGGCTATTGCCTTGAGTACTTTTTCTCTCCATGTATTAAATTCATTTACAGCACCATCATAATAATTATTCATTTTTTCATTTCGTCTTGAAGGGAAACGGGCTGGCCCTGTTATCATGACGCTCATTATACGAGAATGTTTGTAAAATAAAGTACGAACCCATTCTTTGTATTTCATAATATAGTGCTCCTTCTCGTTTTCCGGCATATTTTCAAGGTCGGCATTCAATTCCTTTTCGTAATCACGAATATACAGAGCGGCTCGCTCTTCCGGGTTGAAACTCGTAGAATAAAAAGCGTCACAAGCGCATTTCCAAAGTTCTTCAAGGTTGACATCGTATTTCCAATCTGTAACAGCCCAGGAGCCTAAGTCTTTGTCATAAATAACAACTTCCTCGTTGTCGGAAATTCGAATTGCGATATGTGCATAGTCACAATGCATTAAATTCTCTCTTAACTTTTTCCCTCTCCAAGAAAAAAGCCACTCACCCTGTTCCGGGTTTGCTATATTTATCACCTTAGATGCACGGTGATAGTTCTTTTTTGACAGCAGAATCTGTTCGACATTGCCTGCCAGTATTTTATTTTCTTGCATTATAGTTCCTTGTTTTTTTTAATATTTACACCTTATATTTCCGTTCAAAATCATACTTCCTAAACTCATGGTACGCTTGTTCCAATGTTTTAGAAGTCCTATCGCCTTCCGGTATATCCCAGCTTTTAGAATTATTGATACTATCATCCATGGCCATAGCCCCCCTTTCTTTCTCATACCGGCCAAGCCATTCTAAAATAACAGCCCCGTCTATCCGATCATAAACCTTCCCATACAATCCCTTTTTCGCCCGATTAAAACATAGCTTGAAATCATCCGGCTTAAAGAAATAAAATTCCTCGATAATCAAATCAGCCGTCTGAGCAGCTTGAGTATCTTTCATCGTCTTTCCGACATTGAAAAACATAACTAAATCAATGATTATGTTTACCATAAATGCCCGAAGTTTCATTTCTCCGAATTTTTTGTTCATTACAGCAATGGAACAACTCGGAGATTGAAATACATCATTAACCGTTTTCGGGTGTAGGGCTTTGTAATATGGCATCGGCAAGGCTCCTAAGATGCTCAAGGCTTGCTCTGTTGTTTTCGGCATTAGTTCTGCCGGCAAGACTCCTGTTGTCGGGTCTATGCTGGCCTGGAGCTGTAATGCTTGTTGTTTGTCCATTTTGATATTTTTCTAAGTCACGCTTCGCCCATTTACGGAACGTAAGGTTTGCACTAACGTATTTTTTGAGTAGCTCTCGATAGTTGTGCATCGAGACAAGAGTATCCTGGATTAACTGAAGTGGAAAATCTCGCTTTATCCGTTCGAATTGCTCCTCAGTAAATGGCTCTTTTATCTTTGCCACATTAGGAGCATTCTCAGCAATCCATTGCTTGAACTTTTCAAAATTTTCATTTTTCGGTTTCTCCGGCTCCGGGTTGGGGTCGTGCGTGCGTACGCGCGCATCTCCCTCCTCTCCTTTACAATCCTCTCCTTTACTCTCCTTTCCAGCAAGAGTAGTTTCGAAAGTTCCCGACTGTTCGGGATTATTCGCGAATGTTCCCGAATTGCTTTGTTTTTTGCCGGAAAGAACGTTTTCTAATACTTCAGCCGGAATCTTAGACTTTTGCGGTTTGTCGATGCGCTCACTGGAAAAGTCCATCACGTAGTAGCTTTTGTTTTCGTATTTAAAAGGTACAAGGATAGAGTTTTCAATCAGTTCTTGCAGCCATCCAGAAACCTGCTGCTTACGAATATCTTCGCGAGCAGGAAAAACTTTCGACTTAATAATAGTTTCATTCGCAAGAATGACACCGCTATCATCAGCAAAGTTTTTCATGCCTATATAAAGCAGACAAGCCGGAAGAGATACGTTCGAAAACCTTTCATCTTCCCAAAATTCCGGTATGATTGTTCTTATTCTTGGCATATTATACAGTCAATTTTCAGAAATTCCCATTAAGTCAAACAATGTAGGAGCTTCTACTTCCATCTCCGCTTCCCGTAGATAAGTAAGCCCATCTTTCCAATAATCATAATTGAGTTCAGTAGAAATGCCTTTACGACCTAACTTGATAGCACAATAAGGGACAGTCCCAATACCTCCGAACGGATCAAATACCAATTCACCTTTATTCGAATACCGTTCAATCAGCCTTTCAACGATATCTAATTGAAGAGGACAGATATGGTTCTGCCGTTTTTTCTGCGTCTGTTTCGTGTTGAGCGTCCGCATCCGGGTAACATCGTCCCAAATCCAATCCTTTTTGCTCACTGGATCAACGGCCATAAAGGTCTTTGGCAACTTGCCATAGGATTCCAGCTCCTCGGCAAAAGCGACGTGCTCTTCGAAGTTGTAGATATGTTCTCGCTCGTAATTCCTGAACAGATACCGGACCTTATCGATACCGACTCCCTTCATTTCCTCGTAGCTTAACAAGGAATTGCCAGAAGATTTCCAGCTTGCATGAGCATCGATCTGCCAACGTGCAAGTGAGTATTCACTCTTATTTTTTGTCACAGGTAAATCAGCGTATGCGCGTGATGTATCTGAAGGTAACTTTCGGAACAGAAGCACATATTCCGGACAACCAACACCCATTTTCGAACCGTCCTTACACATTTCTGTATAGCCCAGTCGGTAGGTCTGGTTATTCTCCCTAACCACATCGGTGTCCACAGTGATACGCCCCATGTAACGAAAGCCATACTTCATGTAATGAAATACAGTCATTTCGCTGAACGGATCGATAGTCGGCATACCATCTCCAGTCGCATTACCGAACAAAACACGGTCTTTCACATGGATGCAGGCCAATCTCCCCGGTTTCAAGATACGCATCAGTTCGGGCGTGAGATAGTCCATCTGTTCGAAGAACTTGTCGTTGTCCTCATTGTGCCCGAAATCGTTATAGGTGGCCGTGTATTCGTAGTGGTTAGAAAATGGAATGCTGGTCACAATCAAATCCACAGAATTACTTTCCATTTTCTGACATTCCAATACATTATCGTTATTGATTGCTTTCCACAACTTACCGGATTTTTCTTCCCGGCTGGCGAACATCCAGCGCATCATCTTTTCCTCGGCCTGCAAACCAAACAGACCGTTTTCACGGACAATATCAGTCATCTTGGCCACCATCTCACGGTGTTGCGCCCATTTCTGCATGAAAGACTTATAAATCTCTCCCTCGCTTTCCGCATAGACCAGATAGAGGTCAACGGGGTGTTGCTGCATAAAGCGATATATACGGGCTATCGCTTGGAACTTGTCATTGAAGCGGTAGTCTATAAACATGATCGCTTTGTGGCAGTGGTACTGAAAGTTTAGACCTTCACCAAGCATCTCCGGTTTTGCTGCAAGGTATTTCAGCCGGCCATCTTTGAAGTCGGATATCACCTTGTCGGCTTCTTCATCGCCTTGTGAACCATAGACTGCCTTACAACCTGGAATCGCTTTGCATAGTTCCAGCCGTTCAGCTTCCAAATCATGCCATAAAAGGAAATGGTCGTCCTTGTTTTCCGGGCGATTGATTATTTCTACCACACGGGCAATCTTTTCCTGCATGTTATCTCGGCGTTCTTTTGCCGCGTCAGCAAGTCCGAGAGCAGCCTCACGAAACATCTTCACCTGTCCGTCACGATCAGCTCCAGCCGTAGAATTGTCCACATTCACGATCTCTTCATGTACACGGAGTTCAGGCAACTCATAGCCAGCATCCGGATAACCGAGGTCGGAAGGCTTGGTTAGGAACAACGCCCATGTAGATACCCACAACCAAAACTCTTTTTCCTTATGCGGATAAAGTGTCAAGTTATTCGCTTTCGTGCTGTCTCGCTGAAAGAATCGAGTAAGAGCCTGCCCGGTGTCCATCACACCAAGATAACCAGCATAATGTATAAGTTCCTTGTATCTGTTTGGCGAAGGTGTAGCCGTAGCGACAAACCTGTAAGGGACACCCACGAACAACGATAGAAACTCCTGATAGGTCTTGGTGCCGAATCCGCGCAACACGCTGGCTTCATCCAATGATGTTGCAGTAAAATAGGACGGATCTATTCTCACTCCATCCTCACCATCACGCACACGTTCGTAGTTTGTTACCATGATGTCGGTAGGAGATATCATCACATCTGCCATACTTCGGACATAAGTAACTTTCATGTGCAAGTGCTGTTCCGCTTGTGTTAGGAACTCGACCACCACACGCTTTGGGCAAACGATCAATCCTTTGCCTCCCTCACGTTTCAATATTCCCCGTAGTATTTCCAGTTGGGTGACTGTCTTTTGCATACCGAAGCTGGAGAATATAGCACGGCATCCACCGGCAACCGCCCAACGAACGGTATCTTTTACATGAGGATATAATGTCGGGGTAATTTCTTCCGAATTAATTTCAAATCCTGTTTGATGGCTGATGGCCATCTTATTTCTTAGAAATTCTATATATTCCATTCAACTAAATCTTTTACGCTACCAGTTTCTAACGAATCAGGTTCATATTCTTCTTTACCTGTTTTACTATCTGATTTGAACTCTTTCATAATTTACTGGATTGTCATAGGCATTAATAAATAGGTAAGTTCTTCAACCTCGGCTTGCTTCTCCGGGACAATGAGAATAGCGGTACTGGGAGTACCGAAAGAAAGTATCAAACGATCGCCATCAATACAAGAAATCATATCTTGTATCAAAGTCGCTTTCACACCAATAACAAACTCCCTTTCTCCAAATTCTACCGGAATGGTTTCTTCCGCAGAAGTGGAATAATCCAAGTCCTGGGCCGATACAACAAGCTTATCATAACGGGCACTCAGCTTTATAAGGCAGGATATTTTACTTGAAAATACAGACGTGCGCTTTATGGCTCCCAATAGTAATTTGGTATCCGTTTTCAGTTCAAGATTGTTGGCTTTCGGAACAACAGCCCGCCAATTGGGATAACGACCTTCCACATTACGAAAAGAGATTTCATAATCCTCGAAAGATATTTCCGACCAGTCGCTTCCTACTTTAATTACCAGTTCTTCTTCTGATAACGGGATTAACCCTTTCAACACTGATGCTATCTGCCGACTGATAACAACCGAACAGGTTTCCGTACAATGTTTGTTTTTTCTCTTAAACAAGCCAAGTCCATGCCCATTAGAAGAAACAAAGATGATTTCTCCTGGAGCCGTTTCAATAGATACGGAGTTCATAATAGGGCGCAGTTCGTCTGCAGCTGCAAAATTGATCACTTTGGAAATACCGTTATTGAATTCTTCTGCCGTAGTCCGGATTTCGTCAAGAATCTCTGTCTTTTTCTTTTGCGGGAAAGGTTTCGAATCATATCCGACTACCTCAAATTTACCCCCATGGTATTTAACCAAGATAGATTTATTGTCCGGATTGATATGAATATCGATCGGTTGCTCTGGTAGCGTTTTCAATCCTTCGAGAATCGAAGTCGGAACACATATTGAAATATTCTCATCAACCATGCAATCCAAACTAGTCATGATTCTTCCTTCGTCATTGGCAGCCGTAATAAACAATCGGCTATCCTTTACTTCAAACAAGTAGTTTTGTATTATCGGAGTCATGGACTTCGACGGAATTATTCGTGAGAGTTGCTGCAATTTGGCAAGCAACATGTTTTTTGAAACAGATATTGTCATTGTGCCTGATTTTATGAAAGGCACCAGGTAAGTCGTTATTTATTGGATGTTTACAGGAAAGAAGCTGTGCATATAAACACAAAAAGTTGGACTTCAAACTTTCGTCTAAAATCCAACTCGAATTCTCTGCCGCAAATATAGGGAGCTTTTTTATATCTACAAACATTTTGTCTTATTTTTTTGAGATATTTTTTGAAGGTAATCCAGAACCGCCCGATTTGATTTATCAAATATGGAGTAATCTATCTCTATGTATATATCTGCCATTTTATAGTCATTGTTCACATGACCAAGGCAGAAATCAACGTCCGCCTTTGCAACCCCTGCCTTATTGCGGGCAACACTCGCCCAGCTATGTCGTATCCAGTTCGTTGTTAGCTTACAATGCAGATTTAACTCATCTGCTATTTGCTCCAGGCCTTTATTAACAGCTTTCATGAAGTTTTTATGATTACAATACTTCCGATGGAAATAAGATAAAAAAGCAATATCACTATACCGTTTTATAAGAGGTTCCAACTCCGACTCTATCCTAATCGACAAAGGGAATCGATACACATTGTCCTCCGTTTCGGTTTTACTCCGTTCGTATTCAATTCGGCCTTTTGTAGTTCCTCGTATCTCATACAAGTCTTTTATATTGATTCCCATCATGTAGAACATTATCATAAATACATCACGTGCCATGTTTGCTCGTTCAGTCGAGAAGTGCCCGTCTCTTATACGAATGATGTCTTCAGCAGATATAGCTTTGCGTTCCCGGCGATATTTGGGAACCTTTACTTTAGAAAAAGGGTCATTTGGAATTCGGATAATATCATAGTCCTCGTTATTATAATATGCCTTTGCTTTATTCAACAGCGAACGAATCGCCCGAAGATAGTTACTGATAGCTCCAGGAGAGAGTGGCTTTCCTCCCTGGCCGGATATAGACAATTGCTGTTTGAATTCATTCAGCCGTTGAGCTGTAATATCTCTAACATCAATCTTTTTCCGGTTGTAGAACCAACATAAAGCATTCAAAGATGTTTGATACCATTCCTTAGTAGCTTCTTTGTCCGTTTTTTCTATAATACCGTTGCAAAAAGCAATAAAATCGATGAACTCATATTCCGGCTCCATAGCTGCTGTAATTTGCTCCTTAACTTCTATACAACTCATACGAGACACTCGCTCGACACCGAGCTTGATACAGACACCACGATATTTTTGAATCAGGTTTCCGAGTTCGTAGTTGAGCAGGTCTGCATCCCGATAGCCGGATGTAACCACCCCATCCTTCCCTAGGTAGTCCTCCTGTATGTAATAAGGAGTAGAAATATACTGAGATGCTTTATTATGGTAGATACGGATTTTGATGTTTTTTGTTCCGTCTGATTTTACATGTGAATTTCCGGCCAGAACGACCGCTTTAAAAGTTGCCATAGTACTTCATGTTTTTAATGTTTGAAACCAAAAACATATTGTACAGAATCGTTTAAAAGATATTTAAAAGAAATACCCTGCCTTATCGGCGCTTATTAAGGTAAAATAAGGACTTTTTGGCATAAAAAAAACGAGTCAATACATTATGCCCTTTATTAACTTTCAGAATGAACATATTGCAAACCAATCTGTTATATATCAAATGATGAAACAAAATTTAAATAATAAAGAAATATGACAATCGCTTATATACGTACATATTCAAATAAACAACAAACAGAGAGTCAGAAAAATGCAATCGAACAATTTGCAAAAGCAAAAAAAATTGAGATTGACAAGTGGCTGAAAGATGCTAAAAATTCTCCCAAAGGGAAAAACCGGCTCGAAGACGTGATAAAGAATTTGCAGGAAGGCGATATTCTTATCGTTGCCGATGTCACTCGGCTCAGCAGAAAACTGATGGAGATAATGCATTTGATTTTGTTGTGTATTGAAAAGAAAGTGACGCTTTATTGTATCAAGGAAGGCTATTCGTTTGAAGATGACGTGGACAGCAAGACGTTGGCATTCACATTCGGGCTTGTTTCCGAAATAGATAGCAAACTTATTTCCGCCCGTACGAAAGAAGCACTGACTGCCAGCAAGAACAAAGGAACAAAATTAGGACGTCCTTTGGGAAGTCCCAAAACCGAATTTCTCCTTTCCCAGAAAAATCAGATCGAAAGAGAACTGAAAGAAGAAAATGCGACATATGCCGAATTAGCCGATTATTATAAGGTCTCTTTAAGTGGTTTTAAGCGCTTCATCCGGGAAAATATACCGAACCTGCCTTCAAGAAGGAAAAAGAAAAACGATACCGAATAAATATAAAAAGAGCGGTGCGAACCCGAAATTTATAAATTTTCCGGAAGTACCGCTCTTTCTAAATAGACAATCTGATTTTTATTTCAAGGCATCGAGTACCTGCGACATCATTGTCCAGATGCTATTTTCATCTTGAGCCGTATAGATATTTCCATCGATCTCAGATTTGTTGTCTGTTGCCTTTCCCCCTTGGATAGCTGGCTTTGCAAGCGGATGGACAGCCACCATCTTTCCATTGATGGCACCTGCCATATCGAACAGCATCGCTCCGGCACAATGACCGATCATAATTTTTTCCTTCTGTCCGAACGCTGCAATAACAGCCATCAGGTCCTGGTTGTACGATTCTCCTGCATGTTGAGCAAATTGAGGTATAGCATCTCCGCATGAGAATACCATCGCATCGAAGTCATCTTCATGCCCTTTCAAATTTGCAATGACATCATCTACGACCAAAGCAATACCGGAGTTCGTACGAATCTCTTTCGAATTGCTGACAGCAAACACTTTATAAGAAATACCATTTTCAAAAAATGCCTCCAGATACTGAAACAATCCACATCCGTTTACCGGATTCACTGCCAAAACTGCTACTTTCTTTGCCATGATAATAATAATTTTAGTGATACAATAGTTCTTTTTAGTAAGTTTATTACCTTTGTGCAGCAAAGATAAGTAGTCTGATTCGGTAAAACAAGAACGCACCTATGAATAAGCTACTTACACGAGTGTAACTATTGTTGAGACACAAGACACTACTAAAACAAAAAAAATGAAAAATTTTCATCCGACAGGAAATTGTCCAATCCGGGACATCTTGTGCAGGCTCGGTGACAAATGGTCGATGCTTGTTATGATCACGCTAAACACAAATGGAACGATGCGCTTCAGCGACATCCAAAAAACAATTTCTGACATTTCACAGCGTATGCTGACTGTCACACTCAGGACATTAGAAACCGACGGGCTTGTTTCGAGAACAGTCTATGCCGAAGTCCCGCCCAGAGTTGAATACCAACTTACGGAAACCGGTCAAACGCTGATGCCACATATAGAAAATCTTGTCGGTTGGGCATTGGAACATATGACGGTTATTTTCGAAAGCCGGGAAAAGGCAGGGCAATTATAAGGATAGTCAAAATCTTTTGCGCAAAGTATTTTACGATGTATTTTATCTCTATCTTTGCGCAAAAATTAAAATATTAATCATCTTGGCAAGAAATAAGAAGCAGTTGCCTTTATTGGAAAAGGTAACAATAACAGACGTAGCCGCAGAAGGAAAGGCTATCGCACGAGTGAACGACATGGTGATATTCGTACCTTTTGTCGCCCCCGGAGATGTCATCGACATACAGTTGACACGTAAGAAACATAGTTATGCGGAGGGAAAAGCAGTATATTTTCATGAATATTCACCCCTGCGTGCTGTGCCATTCTGCGAACATTTCGGCGTGTGCGGTGGCTGTAAATGGCAGCATCTCCCCTATGAGGAGCAGATTCGTTACAAACATAAACAAGTAATCGATAACTTGACGCGCATCGGTAAGATCAAGATGGAAGAAGTTCTTCCGATCAAAGGGTCCAAACACACGACTTTCTATCGCAACAAGCTCGAATTCACGTTCTCCAACAAGAAGTGGCTGACGGAAGAAGAAGTGAAAACCGGAGCCAAGTTCGATTGCATGAATGCAGTCGGTTTCCATATTCCGGGGATGTTCGACAAGGTCCTCGACATTCACAAATGTTGGTTGCAAAACGACATATCGAACCGCATCCGTCTGGCGGTCAAAGAATATTGTCTGACACACGAAGGTTATCCGTTCTTTGACCTTCGCAATCAAGAAGGATTGGTGCGCACATTGATGATCCGCACAGCTTCGACAGGCGATCTGATGGTGGTATTAGTGTTCTTCTACGAAGATGTGGAACGCCGTGAAGCGCTTCTCTCTCATATCGCCGAGCAATTCCCTGAGATCACTTCGTTGATGTATGTCATCAATGGAAAATGCAATGACACGATCACCGACCAGGATGTTCTTGTGTTCCGCGGAAAAGATCATATCATCGAAGAGATGGAAGGGCTTCAGTTCAAAGTCGGTCCGAAATCATTCTACCAGACTAATAGTGGACAGGCTTACGAACTGTACAAAGTTGCCCGTGAGTTCGCCGGACTGACCGGAAATGAAATGGTTTACGACTTGTACACCGGAACCGGCACAATCGCCAATTTCGTCTCCCGCCAGGCAAAGAAAGTGATCGGCATCGAATATGTACCCGAAGCAATCGAAGATGCCAAAGTCAACTCTGCACTGAACAAGATCGAAAATACATTGTTCTACGCCGGTGACATGAAGGACATCCTAACACAGGATTTCATCAACCAACACGGCCGCCCGGATGTTATTATCACAGATCCACCTCGTGCCGGTATGCATGACGATGTGATCAACACGATCCTCTTTGCCGAGCCGGAACGTATCGTTTATGTAAGCTGTAATCCGGCAACACAGGCACGCGATCTGAGCTTGCTCTCTGTGAAATATGCCGTCAAGAAGGTGCAGCCGGTAGACATGTTCCCGCATACGCATCACGTGGAGAATGTTGTTCTTTTGGAAAAATTAAAGAATTAAATAGCTAATGAAAAAGGTCATCCTCTTGTTTTTTGTGACGCTGTTGTTGTCCGGCTGCAATCGTACGAGGCAGGAACAAGGACAGGAGGATGACGATGTGACAATCGACCTGCCACAACTGAAAGCACAAGGCGAAATAACCGCTGTCACGCTATACAGCTCGACTTCCTATTTTCAGTATAAAATGCAACCGATGGGGTATGAATACGAACTGATCAAGGATTTCGCCCGCTCGGAAGGACTGAAACTGAATATCAAAGTCGCAGAAAGCCCAACGAAGTTGATCGAGATGCTGGAAGCAGGCGAGGCAGATGTAGTCGCCTACCCGATCCAGATCAGCAACCGTTTGAAAGATAAGCTGATCTATTGCGGACAGGAGGAACAAGACTGCCAAGTATTGATCCAGCGGGCCAACAAGGGCGACAAAATAATCACCGACGTGACGGAACTGCTCGGAAAAGACGTTTATGTAAAACCGGGGACCAAATACTTCGAACGGCTGAAAAACCTCGATGTCGAACTGGGTGGCGGTATCCGGATTCATGAAGCGGATGCCGACACGGTAACGACAGAAGACCTGATCGGCATGGTCTCGCAAGGAGAAATCCCTTACACCGTAAGCGACGAGAATATAGCTCGCCTGAACAAAACTTATTTCTGGAACCTGAACGTTTCTCTGAAGATCAGTTTTATGCAACGTTCCTCATGGGTCGTACGCAAAAGCAGTCCTGAACTGGCTAAGGCGATCGATGCCTGGGCATCCGACAAGGCGGGAACGCATGTCTACAAGGCTTTGACGAAACGTTATTTCGAATTAAGCAAACAACCCATCACCGCTGAACTGCCGGAAGTCAGGAACGGCCATGTTTCACCTTATGATGAACTCTTCCGCAAACATGCCAAAAATATCGGATGGGATTGGCAGTTGCTTGCCTCGATCGGTTATCAGGAGTCCCGCTTCAATCCAAACGTAGTCTCATGGGCCGGAGCAGAAGGGCTGATGGGGATCATGCCGAATACAGCTAAGGCTTTGGGTGTGACGCCTCATGAACTGAAAGACCCCGACACTGGTATCCGTACAGGTGTGGATTGCCTGCGCCGCTTCCGCCAGGGATTTGGGAAAGTGACCGATCCGGTCGAAAAGATCAAGTTCACACTGGCAGCCTACAATGCTGGGATCGGGCATATTTACGACGCGCAACGGCTGGCTGAGAAATATGGCAAAAATCCATATGTTTGGGATGACAATGTGGCCGAATATATCCGGCTGAAAAACGATCCGGAATACTACAACGATCCGGTTTGTAAACACGGTTACCTGCGTGGTTCGGAAACTTTCAACTATGTTCGCGAAGTGATGGAGCGTTACAACTACTACTTGACAAAAACAGGTCAAAAAGGTTAAGGCCTGATATTTTCTTTGATCATCTCTTTTACCAACAGCATCACTTTCGGATAACTAAGCGGGATGCCATCCAAAATCTCTTTTATCTCACTCGTACTAATAGAGAATACGGTTTTTACTGCCTGATATTCAAAACATATATTAATATCTGGATTGCCGGTGATCAGCATGGCAACCGTTCCCGGAAGATCACCCCAAGGCGGGCAGTCGATATGGTTGGAACAGAAAGAGGCTGTCACCACCGTTCCCTTTCCCGGCTGGGATGTTATGGACACAGCTCCGCCGGTCTGCTCTGCATTCTGGATCAGGAAGGGGATGCCAAGTCCAACTTTACGGGTCGTGCGGGTGGTGTAGAACGGATTTGTGACACGGGCAATAGTCCCGGCATCCATTCCCAAACCGTTGTCCGCAATACGGATCGTGATTCTGAGATCCCGTTCTTCTATGAACAAACCTATTTCCGAAGCTTTTGCCCGGATGCTGTTTGTCATGATATCGGTGATATGGAAAGATAGATTATTCATGCCGTTACAATCATATGACCGTTTTCCTTCCGGAAAGCCATCGACAAATGCTGGAAATCGAGTGCATCGGCTTTCAACAAGGAATATTTAGTACCGATCTGTCCGGGATAATGAGCATCGGAAGCACGGTAGACCGTATACTGTTTCAAATAATCATGTGCTGCCATCAGCTTCTCAAAACGGACAGCGTCATTGAACTCGATTGCATCCAAAGGTAGGGAAGGGTCGATGAATCCTAACTGGCTGATCAGGCTGAACGAAGGGCGTTCGACATGCGCCGCAATAAATAACCCACCCGATTGTCTGACGACAGCAGCGATTTGGCCGACACTCCTGTCAAGAGCGGAAATCAGCAGATAAGGAACCTCCCCCACGATCTCGTTCCGGCCGTTCACCCAGACCTGGTCACCAAAACGTTCGGGGTCGTTCGGGACAGTCGGCAGATGCTCTTCCAGATATTTCTGAAAAGCGGCACGAGCCTGGTCATCAGAAAAAAGGGCAACACAGTGCGCCTCTTCGCGTGTTGTCACCTCTGCACCGGCAAAGACCACCAGTCCGTACTCTTCGCCTAAAGCCTGGATTTCGGGACATTGCAACGTGCTGTTATGATCCGTGACGGCAATCGCATCCAGTCCCTGTTCAAGGGCTGTTTCCACAATCTGCCGCGGACTCATCTCCAAGCTTCCGCAAGGCGAAAGACAAGTGTGCAGGTGCAAGTCTACCCGGAACTCTTTCATGCCTGTTGCAAAAGGTGATATATTTTTCCCGTTGCCTCGAATGCGGAAAGCTGCGTTCCGAGCAAAGGCACGTTTTCTTCTTTTCCTTTATCAAGCGTCTCCTCGTCCGGCGAAGCCCCGTTAACGATCAGGACGGCGGCTGCATCTTTCAGGGTGGCGACAGCTAAAATATTCTGGTGCGTCTGCATCGTAATCCACAACATCCCTTCGTCAATATGTCCCATTACATCACTCAACAGGTCGCTGGTATAACCGCCGGAAATCTCCGCGTCCAACCCTGCCTCCCCGCAAAAAACGGTTAAGTTCAATTCTTTTACCAAATCACTGACCTTCATATTTAGCTCCTTTCTTATAACAATCTTTATTCAACCGGTCTTTTCCCCACGTCTTCTCGATCAGGCGGAAAGCATGCTCCTTATCCAATTTCCCATGTTTTTCCATATTACGCTGCATAAAGACACAATCGCTGAACTGCGCTTCATGGCGGACGATATCTTCTGCCAACGTCTGGCAATTGGGCGAACCGCAGGCCCCGCAGTCGATACCGGGCAAGTGACACATCAACTTGCGCACCTGCTCCATCTTTTTCAGGACTTCTTCGATACTTCCTTCGTATCGCAGCTTCGGGTTGGGCTGAAGCGGACGAATGGTGATGTGCTGCTTCAGATAGGACAACGCTTCCAAGCGGTCGGAATAGATCAGCGGAGCCTTATCACGCTTCATCGAACGCTTCATTACCCGCTCGGCAGTAAGGAAACGGTTAGCAACAGCCAGCACACCGCCCGCGCAGCTCCGGTCACAGGCACGCAGTTCCAGGAAATCCACATTGCGGACTTCGGTTGTCGATTCCATCCGTTCCAAAAACTCGATGACATTGTGTATCTCATCGATCGCCAGGCAACGGCCGGAAAAATGCTTGGCTTCTCCTCCGGTCTGGCTCCAACGCATCTCCTTTTTGGTTAGGGACGGTGGGAGAATACATTTGGGTTTATAATCCTTCGGACGGTTTTTCAGGATATGGTATACCTTATTATATAATGTATCCATATTGATCACGCCCTTGATCGTAGACGAATAGCCTTCCGCACCTTTCAAGGCCGCGATTTTGGCTGCACAAGGCGTCACATAAAAGATACCGATTTCTTCGGACGAGAAACCGTCTTCTTCCAGCATTTTATGATAATAGGTAGCTGTCGCATTAACCGGCGATTTCACCAACAGGATATTATCGACCAAAGCCGGAAAGCGCACCTGTATCAGCCGGACGATAGCCGGACAGAACGAACTAATAACAGGCTTTTCCTCCGCTTGTTCCATCTGCCGCAACATCTCGCGGTGGATCATATCTGCCGTAAACTCGACCTGAAACACATGGGTGAACCCCAGTTCATATAGTGCACTGAAAATCTCCTCCTCCGTCGTGTATTTGGAAAACTGCCCGATAAAGACCGTCGGAACCAGCACGACACGCGCCTTATAGTCGAAGATTTTCTGGAAGTCATCCTGTTCCACATAGATAGCTTCCGCCGGGCAGGCTTTCAGACATTCGCCACAGTCCACACACCAACCTTTACGGATGGAAGCTTTCCCTTCGCGAATGCGGATCGCACCGGTCGGGCACTTTGTCATACAATGGGTACAGCCGACACAACGGTCATTGTCTATTTTCAATGCGTGGTAAAACTTCGTTTCTTCCATGGCTATCTGGCATTTGCGGAGAAATAGGTCAGCATACGAACGGTCGTACCCTCTCCCACTTTGCTCTCGATCATTAATTCATCTACATTCTTCTTCATATTGGGTAGTCCCATACCTGCACCGAAGCCCATCTCACGAACGGCAGCCGAAGCAGTGGAAAATCCTTCCTGCATCGCCTGGTCGATATCGGGAATACCGGGGCCTTCGTCTTGCAGAAGAAGGCTGATCCTGTCGGCTTCGATATCGGCCAACACCGTCCCACGCCAGGCATGGGCAACAACATTGACCTCGGCTTCATAAAGGGCGACAACCACCCGCTTGATGATGCGCGGATCGATGGATAGTTGTTTCAACACCTTCTTTATCTGGCTCGAAGCAGAGCCGGCTTTTGAGAAGTTGCCTCCTTCCAGTTCAAATCTGAATTGCATATCTTCACCTCCTTTACTTAATAGATCGGCGGAAGGCCGTTGCAATAGAGCTCACCGACCGTGTGATACATAGAGTGGTCCGTTTCCATCAGGATCATATCGTTTTCCGCTGCCAGTTGCAGCATTTCAGGAGTCACCTTTTTCCCCCGCACAAACAGGATGCAAGAAACATCCGCCATCTCTGCCGTCCGAATCGTCTGCATATTGCATAAACCTGTGACGAGCAGCACTCCGTTGCAATCCAGTGTCAGGACATCGCTCATCAGGTCGCTGGCGAAAGCGCATTGCACTTCGTGGTCTTCCCGGCCGCTTCCGCATACGACTGCTGCGCCGGTAAGCGCCATTATCTGCCGTATCTTCATGTTATATAAAGGTTATATTTGCCGGGACAATGTAAGAAATAGTTATAACTTTGCAAGCGAAAACAGATAGAAAGTTACAACTAAATCATGAAAATATGGGCGTAGTAATAGGTATCGATGTCGGTGGAAGCACAACCAAGATTGTCGGAGTGGAAAACAAGACTATCAAATCACCAATGTTCGTCAAGGCGACAGATCCGGTCACCTCACTCTTCGGGGCTTTCGGTAAATATATCTATGACAACGGAATCACCTTGCCGGAGATCGAGATGGTAATGCTGACAGGTGTGGGAAGTGCCTTTATCGACCAGCCACTATACGGCTTGCCGACAGCCAAGACAGATGAATTCCTTGCCAATGGCCTCGGTGCCCAATATGCCGCTTCGCTGGAGCGCCTGATCGTCGTAAGCATGGGAACGGGAACCTCTTTCGTCAAGGTGGATGGACAGCATATCCAACATATCGGCGGGATCGGTGTCGGAGGCGGAACCTTGCTTGGACTCTCTCGCCTGCTCCTGAAAACGCAAGACATCCACCAGATCTCCGATATGGCTTTGAAGGGAACTCTGACGAATATCGACCTCCAGATACAGGATATCTGCAACCGGCCTCTGCCCGACCTTCCGCTGGATGCCACCGCCTCCAACTTCGGAAAAGCGGACGGCAACGCCTCTCCTGAAGATATCGCTTCAGGGATCATCCACATGGTCCTGCAATCGATCGGCCAGGCCGCCATCCTGTCAGCTCTCAACAGCCCGATACAGGATTTCGTCTTGATCGGTAACCTGACGCAGCTGCCTCAGTGCAAGGAAATCTTCCCCAAGCTGGAAGAAATGTATGGTGTCCGTTTCCTGATCCCCAAGTATTCGGAATACAGAACTGCCATAGGAGCCGCCCTTACCTACATAAACGGTTCGACGGTTCATCCGGTCCGTTAATTTCCCCGACCGGATTACCATTTTGTCATCTTTATAAAGATAAAGTAGTGCATTATGAAACGTTAAAAAATATTACCCGCTATACTAATTCCAAATAGATGCACTACTAATTCGATTTTGATGGGGTGGTAGTGACATTTTGATAAAACCAAAATCCGGATTTTTAAGAGCCGTAGGAGGCGTATAAAAAATAATACACCCCGGATATGTACGGATTACAATTTATTCTTATCTTTGATAGCATTAAATTAAATTTATAATATCATGTTCGCAAAAGAAACTTATATCGCCCGCAGGGCTAAATTAAAACAGACGATAGGTTCAGGCCTGTTGTTATTTTTAGGCAACGATGAGTCCGGCATGAACTATGCCGATAACACATACCATTTCCGCCAGGATTCCACTTTTCTGTATTTCTTCGGACTTCCCTACGCCGGACTGTCCGCCATCATCGACATAGACAACGATCGCGAGATCATTTTCGGCGACGAATTGACAATCGACGCGATCGTTTGGATGGGAACGCAGCCGACACTGAAGGAAAAGAGCGAAGCCGCCGGTATCATCGAAGTCCGTCCGTTCAAGGAAATCGAAACATATCTGAAGAACGCGCAGCAGAAAGGCCAACCCATCCATTATCTGCCGACTTACCGCGCCGAACACCAGATCAAGCTATTCCAATGGTTAGGTGTCGTTCCTGGAGCCGAAAAACCGTCCGTTCCTTTCATTATGGGCGTAGTCAACCAGCGTAACTATAAGAGTGAAGAAGAAATTGCTGAAATAGAAAAGGCCTGTATCGTGACAGCCGATATGCATCTGGCCGCCATGCGCACCGTTCGTCCGGGTATTCGCGAAAGCGAAGTGGCCGCCGCAGTCGCCGAAGTGGCTTTGGCAAACAATTACGAACTCTCCTTCCCGATCATCGCGACGATCAACGGACAGACGTTGCACAATCACGACCATAGCAATATGATCAAGAGCGGTGATATGCTTCTGCTCGATGCTGGTGCCGAAACGGAGATGGGATATGCCGGTGACATGTCGTCCACGATTCCTGCCGATGCCAAGTTCACGTCTCGCCAACGTGAGATCTACGATATCCAGGTGGCTGCCCACGAAGCGGCTGTTGCGGCCCTGCGTCCGGGTATCCCGTTTGTCGATGTATATGAATTGTCCTGCAAAGTGATTATGGAAGGCTTGAAAGATTTGGGATTCGTGAAAGGCGACCCGATGGAGGCCGTAAAAGCCGGTGCCCATGCCATGTTCATGCCTTGTGGTCTAGGACATATGATGGGGCTGGATGTCCACGATATGGAAAACCTGGGCGAAGTGTACGTCGGCTATGACGGCCAACCGAAAAGCACTGAATTCGGACGCAAGTCTCTCCGCCTCGGACGTAAATTGGAACCGGGCTTTGTCTTGACTATCGAGCCGGGGGTTTATTTTATCCCCGAACTGATGGACCTTTGGAGAAGCCAGAACAAGTTCACTGAATTTATCAATTACGACAAGTTATTCACATACAAAGATTTCAGCGGTATTCGCAACGAAGAGGATTATCTGATCACCGAAAACGGCGCTCGCCTGTTAGGTAAAAAGATCCCTGTCCGTGCAGAAGAAGTAGAAGCGATAAGGAAATAATACATCACAATTCTAATAATTTTTCATGATATAGGCATGGATTTGCATGTGATGTGCAGTCCATGCCGAATTTTACTCATTTTTGTAAACTGTGATAAATGACACGAGTGATGTCTGCCATAATACGGGCATTGGTTTCGTCCGATTCTAAAGAATTTTTTATCAAGACCGCAATGTAACATCTTTCTCCATCAGGTAAATAGATAACGCCGGCATCTGTTTCACTGATCTGTAAGCCATCCGAAGTACGATCCGAATGTCCCGTCTTATGTCCGATCTTGACATTGGGAGGCAGACCGGCTTTCAGTTTATTTTCTCCGGACGAGCAGTTGAGCATGGTTTCTTCCAGAAATGCGAAAGATGTTGCAGATAAAATCTCATCCGTATATATTTTCTTTATCAATTGTACGACTGACAAAGGTGAACTCCAATTATTATAGCTATTCATGATATTTTCGTGCATGCTATGTTCCGTCTCAGTCAAATTCAGTTTCTTGATGCCCAATGATTTGATGAAAGTATCCACCTTTTTTATCCCTCCAGCAAAATCAATGAGCCAGTCACACGTGTTATTGTCGCTATAAATAATCGTATACGTTATTATATCACGCAATGATATGTGTATTCCTTGATTGGGATATTTGTTTCTCAAAGGACTATATGTGTTTTCATGCATTTGTTCACGTGTTATGTACACCGTACTGTCTAAGGGAATATGTTCCCTATCCATCTTTTTCAAAGCAGCCACAGTCACATGAAACTTAAAAAGGCTCATTAAAGGGTATTGCTGATTGTCGGATAATGTAAAGATCTTGTCTTGATATAGGATTGCCACACCGACTGTCGCTTTTTTTTCTTGGATAACTTCCTTTATATCTCCAATTTGAATTTGGCCGAACGCCATTATGGAGTAAAAACTGCATACCGCAGACATGAGGAATCGCTTCATTAATGCACAAGTTTGAATAATAGATGAACAAAGATACAGAAAGTGTAGCTTATTTTAAAGAAAATGTTTTTTACTTAAAAGAATTATTTGTTTCTTCGCTTCATAATTACAATCATAATGGAACAAAAAGACGAAATAATACTGATAAACATAAATGGTACGGATCGTCCGGGAGTGACCGCCGCCCTTACCGAGATACTGGCCAAAAATAATGCGGTTATCCTGGACATCGGTCAAGCTGACATCCACAACAACCTCTCTTTAGGCATCTTGTTTCAAAGTAGCGAAGGCAATTCGGGGGATATTCTGAAAGAATTACTCTTTAAGAGCTACGAGCTCGATGTGAATATACGTTTCAACCCGATCTCCGAAGAGGCTTATAACCAATGGGTTTCCATGCAGGGTAAGAATCGGTATATCATAACGATCTTGGGCCGGAAACTGACTGCCCGGCAAATTGCCGGTGTCACACGTATTGTTGCCGACCAAGATATGAATATCGACGATATCAAGCGCCTGACGGGACGTATTCCTTTGGACGAGAATGCCCGTACGCCGAAAGCCAGCGTGGAATTCTCCGTGCGCGGTACGCCGAGGGACAAGGAACAGATGAAGGCCGATTTCATGAAACTCTCCGCCGAGCAGGAGATGGATATATCTTTTCAGGAAGAAAGCATGTTCCGACGCATGCGCCGCCTGATCTGCTTCGATATGGATTCGACACTGATCGAGACGGAAGTGATCGACGAACTGGCTATCCGGGCCGGTGTTGGCGATCAAGTGAAAGCCATTACCGAAGCGGCCATGCGGGGAGAAATCGATTTCTGTGAAAGTTTCCGCCAACGTTGCGCCTTGTTGAAAGGTTTGGATGTTTCTGTTATGCAGGAAATTGCCGAGAACCTACCGATTACCGAAGGGGTGGACCGCCTGATGCGTATCTTGAAAAAGGTCGGTTTCAAGATTGCGATCCTTTCCGGAGGATTTACCTATTTTGGTAACTATCTGAAACAGAAATACAACATCGACTATGTCTATGCCAACGAACTTGAAGTGGAAAACGGAAAGCTGACCGGACGTCATGTCGGCGACATAGTCGATGGGAAACGCAAAGCGGAGCTGCTCCGTCTCATTGCACAAGTCGAAAATGTGGATATTCGCCAGACGGTCGCTGTCGGAGACGGTGCCAACGATTTGCCAATGATCAGTATTGCCGGTCTCGGAATCGCTTTCCATGCCAAGCCGAAAGTAAAGGCTACGGCCAAACAGTCTATTTCAACGATCGGTCTCGACGGCATCCTGTACTTTTTAGGCTATAAAGATTCCTATCTGGATGAAAAAATGTAACTACAAATAATAAGAGAAAAATGATCAGACACATCGTAATGTTCAAATTGAAGGAGTTTGCAACTCCGGCCGACAAACAGGCTAAAATGCAGGAAATCAAAACGGGATTAGAAGCATTGCTCGATAAGATTGACGTGTTGCGCATGATCCGCGTAGATTTTAACGTGAATCCGGCAGAGACATGGGATATCATCCTGACTACAGAGCTAGACACACTTGAAGATGTCAGTACGTATGCCAACCATCCCGAACATGTAGCCATATCCAAAGGCATCATCGGTCCAGTCAAGGCAGACAGGGCTTGCGTCGATTATGAATATTAACAAGCGAAGAGCATCATGAAAGACTTTGATATTGAAGAGCGAGTAAACCGTGCAGTTCGGAATTTTGAAGCAGGTTATAATTGTGCACAGTCTGTCTTTCTGGCTTACTCGGATGTCTTTGAGTTGGAAATGGAGACAGCCAAGAAAATGTCTGTCTCTTTTGGAGGAGGTGTAGGCCGTATGCGCGAAGTTTGCGGAACAGTCAGCGCAATGGCTATGCTGGCGGGGTTTAAATATCCGGTTCAGGATATTACCGACCAGGAAGCCCGCACCAAGAATTATGCAATGGTGCAGAAAATGGCTGACATATTCAAGGAGAAAAACGAAACAATCATCTGTCGCCGCCTTTTGCCTCCTGAAGACGCAGCAGCTACGACACCGGCACCGGCCGCCCGTACGCAAGAATATTATCAGAAGCGCCCTTGCAAAAAATACGTTGAAGATTCGGCTCGCATTGCAGGAAGAATGCTGAAAGGAGAATTGGATTGATGGCTTATGCCATCAATCTGATTTGTGTAACAATACCTAAACTCCGAATATCGTTGAATAAGTTCGTATAGGAGGAAATCGCCTTTACATTCACTTTGTATGTGATAACGGACCGGTCCTCTTTATAATATGTCTCGAAAGAGACACTCACGATAAAAACGCCTTTACTTTCCAATATTTTACGAACTGCCTTTAAATCGGGTGTTGCCGTAGAGCAGGTGATAGTCAGTATCTTGTTGACACCGTTCAAGAACATTCTTCTCTCCAAATGTTCCAGGCTGACCAGAATGAAAAGTGTTATGACAGTTGCAATAACAGCCGGAATATACATTCCGGCTCCCACTGCCAAACCTATTACCGCCATTACCCAGATACAAGCAGCCGTCGTCAGTCCATGCACGCTCCCGTGGCTTTGGATAATAGCCCCTGCTCCGAGGAAACCGATACCCGAAAGCACTTGTGCCGCAATACGTCCCGGATCGCCATTCAAGAAATTAGGATAACATTGCGGAATCCAGATAGAGACCAGCATGGCAGCAGTCGACCCCATACAAATCAATGTAAAGGTACGCATTCCCGCTTCCCGTCTTCTAAATTGGCGCTCTATCCCAATAACTGCTCCCAAGAGGAAACTGATCAGCAGCTTTACGGCTGCCGTGTAGGGGGTAATAACCGTATTGTGTAATATGTCGTTTATCTGTTCTAACATACTTATCACATTAGTAACACGCAAATATAAATATTTGTTTGATTACTTGACCTCTGTAATTTCAATCACATGACTATTTGTCGGCCGGCTTGAAAACACAGGAATGCCGACATTCATCAGAAATTCTCCGGAGAACGTTTTGCCATTGCAGGCCAATTTGGATTGTGTACCCGGAACCAAGTTGATTTCCTTCAGTTCATAACGGGCATCCTTCTTCAATCCCTGTAAACGAAGAGGTTGCATCGATTCTGCATATCTCGGATGGATATCGAAGGCAAACAGGACAGCTTTGTCTGCATTGCCGCTGGCATACATAACGGCAGCATGCTGGCTTTCATAAGGCGATTGCAAACGGTATTGGTCGCCGTCCAGAATGACATCGTCCAGACGTTTGAAGTTAGCCACCGCTTCCTTGCAATATTGTTGGTCCGCCTGGTTCATTTCATGGATACGGATATCAAAACCTAACTTGCACATGCTGGCTACGTCCGTACGGAACTTAACCGGCTGTTTTCCCCAACTCGTTACGTGGGCAGCCATGCTTTTAGCGGGGAAGAAGTGGGAATACCCCCACTGGATAAAGATACGTTCGATGGCATCCGTATTATCACTTGGCCAGAACTCAGTGAAATACTTCAACGCTTCATAGTCACAACGGCCACCACCACCGGAACACAGCATCATCGGCAGATTCGGATATTTCTGTTTGATCCGTTCTAACACATTATACAGGCCGCGTACATACTCAACATATAAATGGGATTGCTGGTCTTTCAGATACGGAGAGTAGATATTCGTTATCGGGCTGTTACAATCCCATTTGAAATAGGCGATACCCGGATATTTCGTCATCAGATTGTCAACCACACCATATACATAATCCTGTACTTTCGGATTAGTCAAATCCAGAACCATCTGGTTTCTAAAGTAATACTCGTCACGATTCGGCAAATGGATCACCCAATCCTTATGTTTCTCATACAACTCGCTTTTAGGGTTTACCATTTCCGGTTCGATCCACAAACCGAACTTAATGCCTCTGTCCGTCGCTTCCTTCACCAGCTTTCCGATACCGTTAGGCAGCTTGGTAACGGTTTCTTCCCAGTCTCCCAATCCCTGATGGTCACTGCTGCGGGGATACTTATTGGCAAACCAGCCATCGTCAAGCAAGAACATATCGACTCCTAATGCAACGGCTTCATCCATAATATTCACCAACTTGTCTTCATTAAAGTCAAAATAGGTCGCTTCCCAGTTGTTCAGCAATGTCATACGAGACTTCTCGCCGTCTTTCAACTGATATTTGCGTGCCCAACGTTGGAAATCACGACTGGCTTTGCCCTTTCCTTTGGCACTATAGGTAAAAATAAATTCCGGCGTGCGGAATACTTCGTTCGGCTTCAACGAGTATTCCGATGCATATGGGTTGATACCGGAAAGGATACGCAGACCATTCTCGTTGTCTACTTCGAACGTAAAACGGTAATTACCAGTCCATCCGATAGTGCCAAATAATACATCTCCGGCATTCTCTTCCGCTTTCCTGTCCAGAGCAAGCAAAAAGAACGGAGAACAAAACATGTTGGCACGACTTCCCAACTTGGTGTCCAGCATCTTCTTACCAAAAGCCAGCTCGGTTTCCTTCATATTGACTTCGTGGGCCCAATCTCCTGCAAATTCAGTCAGAAAATACTTGCTGCCATTCAGATGCAATAAAGAGGAAGCATAATTATAAAGGGTTACAGGTTTCTTCTCCTGATGTGAAATCTCCGCATATTCCTTGATGATGTTTTCCTTTGGATAAGCGATGAAATGCAATTTTACTTCGACCGGATATTTATCATCTTTCAAAAGAATGACCGTCTCGTTGACTCCCGGCTGAAGCTGTTTGTTTTCATGGGAGACATATTTCAGGAGCAATGACGGGTTACCATCATTATGCAAAACACGAATAGCCGGTTCGAAATAATCTTCCATACCATGTGTCAGATAGGCTTCATTACCGAGAGGTAATTGTACGATATCCGAATCAAATGACAGTTTTTGTCCCAGATAAGATTGATACAGGCGGCCATTTTTATCATTAACCTTATAAATAAGGCTAATGTCATCGGTCGTAATTGGAATTACAGTTTTTCCATTTGCACTCAGCGTCGCTGATATCGCTATTAGACATAGCAAAAAAAGATGTCTGATCTTCATGTTTTTCTTCTATAATTTATTAATTAGATATTACAAATCCAAGGTTTATTTTATATACGAACAAAGATATTATAATTATTGGAATAATGATATTCCAAACGAATAAAATTACAAGAAAAAAGCCTGTAAAACACATAAAATAAGTCGTTTTACAGGCTTTTCTTTAATTTGTTATTCCGAAAAGGATTATCTCATCCTGTTTTTATACTTCCAAAGCTCCGATCAGTTCGCGGACAGACGAAAAACCATGTCTGTCACAATAGTCGTTCATCCCTTCGATAACCTTTATACCAACGGCTGGATCTACAAAATTGTAGGTCCCGATCTGGATTGCTGTAGCTCCGGCCAGCATGAACTCCACCGCATCTTTCCAGTTCGAAATACCTCCCAGACCGATAATAGGAATCTTCACAGCCTTATAAGTCTGCCATACCATCCGCAAGGCAACCGGCTTTACGCAAGGACCGGAAAGACCACCGGTTATTGTAGATAATACCGGTTTACGCTTCTCCGCGTCAATGGCCATCCCCAGCATAGTATTAATCAATGAAACAGAGTCTGCTCCCTCGGCTTCGACCGCTCTGGCAATCTCCGTAATGTCGGTCACATTAGGGGAAAGTTTTACAATAAGGGTCTTCGGATAAACCTTGCGGACAGCTTTCACCACTTCGCTTGCCCCACAAGTCGTCACGCCAAAAGCCATACCTCCCTGCTTCACATTCGGACAGGAAATATTCAGTTCGATCGCCGGAATCTTGTCTAAATCCGCTATCTTCTCAGCACATTCCACATACGTTTCCACAGAGGAACCACTCACGTTTACGATCATGTTCGTGTCGATGTCCTTTATCTCCGGATAGATATGATCGACAAAATATTGCGCCCCCTTATTCTGCAAACCTACAGCATTCAACATTCCTGAAGGGGTTTCCGCCATACGGGGATACAAATTCCCTTCGCGTGGCTGGATCGTTGTTCCTTTCACAAAAATACCACCCAAGCGGGAGATATCCATAAAGTCCGAATACTCAATGCCATATCCGAAAGTACCCGACGCCGTCATGACCGGGTTCTTCAATTGCAAATTACCGATGTTTACGTTTAATTCAGCCATGTCAAATTTTCAATATTAAATACAGGTCCTTCAGTACATACACACACATGATGCTCATCTTTGGTCTTCTCCACACAGCATAAGCAAGCTCCTATACCACAAGCCATTGTGTTTTCAAGAGAGACTTCGCATGTAATAGAGTTTGCATGGGCATATTTGGCAACAGCCACCATCATCGGCTTAGGTCCACAAGTGTAAATCCGGTCGAAATGTACATCTTTCAAGATGGAATGATTGGTCACATATCCCTTTTCGCCCAATGAGCCGTCTTCTGTTGTAACATACACTGTTCCAAACTGTTCGAACTGTTCCAATTGTAACACATCTTCCTTAGAACGAGCTCCCAAAAGGAACGTAGGTGTGTAACCGGCTTTTTTCAGGATGGCCCCCAAATACAACATCGGAGCTGTCCCGACACCACCACCGATCAGCAGTAATTTTTGTTCTTTATCGGCAGGCAGCGTGAAACCGTTTCCCAAAGGCAACATGATGTTAACTACATCACCCGGCTTATACTCAGCCATCCGGCGTGTTCCGTCACCGACCAACTGGACGAGCAACCACAGTTCATTGGTCGCTCTGTCGACATAATTAATTGAGATCGGACGACGAAGAAATGTTGTAGGAGAGTTATCCACACGTACCTGTACGAACTGTCCCGGCAGCATTTCCGGCAGGATCTGATCAGATGTTAGTTTAAGCAGGCAGTAATTTTTGTGAAGGCTACAGTTTTCAGTCACCTTCATGTCAAGCATGTACTTCTTCATATAATATGATTAGTCTAATTCTATACAAAGATACATGAATATGGTATATAAACCAAAACAAGCTATTCTTTCTTGTTTTTTTCAGAAATAAAAGTGTCAAATGTATTATCGGAATAAAATACCATTATTTTACTTACTTTTTTAGTAACTGTTTCTTGTTGTATAATTTGCTCAACAACAGGCTGTTTGATGCTGTTTACAGGTGTATCAACCCTCATTTCCTTGCGATATTCAAGAGCAACTTGCCCTCCGGATGGATTTATCGCCGTATTTGAGAACAAATCGGGCTGTATCGGCATACAATTTCGTTCCATTTCGCCTTTACCGAAAAGAAGCCAGTCGGAATCCACATAAGCGAATCGATCCAGAATTTTTATTAGGACATCCAGACTTACATTATTTCTTCCGTTCAAAATATGTGACATCGCTGAACGCTGAATACCGATTGCTTCTGCAAATTTAGAAGGAGTCAAGCCTTCACGCTCCATGATTTGGGTAATACGTTCTATCATCTTAGTAATTCCTAATTTGTTTACAACAATACTGTCATTATGTCTGTTTTTATAGAGAAAATATACACAAATCAATGACGATACAAATATACACTATAATTCTCAATTGTGCAATTTAATTGTATAAACTTAAACGTATACTTTTGTAACCATAAATGACATTATTGTACTGTTATAAATGTAAATCCTACAGAAACCAACTAAATACAGGTTAAATCTCAACTTTAATAAAGAACTACTATTATCTGAAAACCATATTATTACCAATCACGCAAAACTTTCCCATCTCTATATTTACAGCCATTTGTATAGTCTTGTGATCAACATATTAATGTATCAAATCACATATTTCACATAATAAACTGAATATATTTTACTTATATAGAATAAAACAGCATTGTCTAAAATAAGGATGGCTGGTTAAATTTATTACATTTGTAAATAAATACATTTGTAATATCCGTAAACATCCGTTTGCAAGTAGAACAAAAAAATAACTCGATTGATCTCTTTATGGAAGTTTACAACTGTAATATCATTAATATTGTTTACAAATTAGTACAGATTGTTTTTTCAGTTATTTTTGAAACTGCCAAAATGACACTATCACTATTCTTTCCTTCAACCCTCAGTATTTTTTACCAAAAGTTTCTATTTTGTCAAAAATTATTTTGTCATTTCGACAGACAAAAAGAATAATCCTATGCAAATAGATATGTTAAAAAATATTACCCGCTATAGAAATTTTATTTTCATGCTATGGAAAATGAATTTTCATGAGGTGGAGTGACATTTTGATAGTTGAACGTGGAGCTTATCTACTCCTACGCTGCGTTTCTTATGAATGAGGGGCCGAAAAATAGAAATATGAAAATCTCAGATATGAAAAATCAAGATAAAGTATTGAAAGACAAAAGAAAAAGGGCGTTTTTTCTGTTCAACTTTTCAGTTATTCCAGAAAAAACGCCCTCTCAGATAAAAATATACTTTCAAAAACCTGTCAATGCAGGATTTTATAGAGCAATTCCTTTAAAAGTTCGGCATCGGAAACAGAAGTATTTTCCACTCCTTTCGAACGGGCATCCGTCATACGGATCTCACTGATCAGGTTGAACACTTTCATCGCCGAGTAGTTTCGCATCCCTAAAAGATAATCCTTCACCTGAAATGTTCCTCGAAGTCCGAGTGCCGCCATCAAGCCGGCTTCGGAACGATCCTTCGTATAATAACAAATCAGGAGGTTCGAGAAATAGTTAAATAATACAGGAAGGGTCATCTGAATCGGATTGCTTTTCGGGTTCTTCTCGAAGTATTGAGCAATACGGTTCGCCTTCAAGACATCTTTCATGGCAAGTGCCTTTATCAGTTCAAAGTTATTGTATTCTTTACTGATTCCGATATTTTGCTCCACCAATTCCGGCGTGATGCGTTTTGCGCCTTTTTCAGGCAGGATCAGTGCCAGCTTATCCAATTCCTTACTCAGGCGGCTTAAATCGTTTCCAAGGAAGTCAGAAAGCATCTGGGCCGCCTTTCCGTCTATCCCTATCGAACGCAGTTGCATGAATGAAGCGATAAATGCCGGCATCTTGTAGTCAGGAATCTTTTTGGACTCGAACAACACTCCGGTTTTGTCCGTCGCAGAAGCCAGCGCCTTGCGGCGATCTAAGTTTTTATATTTATAATTGACAACCAAAACGGTTGACATTAATGGGTTCTTAACATAGTTCGACAGAAGCTCGATATCACGAATTAATTGAGCCTCCCGGACAACCACTAACTGATATTTTGACATCATCGGGAAACGGCGGGCTGCGTTAATTATAGATGCTGCATCCGCATCTGCTCCGTACATGATAATCTGGTTAAAATCCCGTTCGGATTCTTCTAATACATTTTCGAGTAGCAGGTCTGTTATCTGATCCATAAAAAATGGTTCGTCACCCATCATTATATAGACAGGAGCGAATTTTTTTGCAACGATATCCCGACATATTTCCTCGTATGTATATTCTTTTTTTGCCATATTTGTGTGTGATCTCAATTAAAATTACCAACTGAAACGGATGTGACGAATCGTCTTCTTTCCATCAATAATCTGGCGAAGCGCTTCCACTCCCAACATTACATGCTCTTTCGCAAAATTCCGGGTCACCTCACGATCGCTGGCTTCCGTTTTCACCCCAGCTTCTTCCATAGGCTTGTCAGAAATCATCAATAAAGCTCCTGTCGGGATCTCGTTTGCAAAGCCTGCCGTAAACAAGGTAGCCGTCTCCATATCGATACCGGTAGCGTGTGTACGACGAAGGTAGTTCTTGAAATCACTGTCATATTCCCATACCCGCCGGTTCGTCGTATAGACGGTTCCGGTCCAGTAGTCTTTCCCCCGGTCACGTATGGCGGACGAGATGGCACGCATCATCGAGAAAGCCGGGAGCGACGGAACCTCTGCCGGCAGGTATTCATTCGAAGTTCCTTCTCCTCGGATAGCCGCAATCGGCATGACATAATCTCCCAGGTTGTTCGCCTTCTTCAATCCTCCGCATTTCCCCAAAAAGAGGACGGCAGTCGGCTTTATTGCCGATAGCAAATCCATAATTGTCGCCGCATTCGCGCTCCCCATCCCGAAATTGATAATCGTGATGCCATTGGCCGCCGCGTTCGGCATGGAGTTTTTCAGTCCCAAGATCGGAACATTAAAGTGGTCGGCAAACAGTTCCACATATTTCGTAAAGTTGGTGAGCAGGATATATTTGTCGAAATCTTCCAGCTTCCGCTCCGTATAGCGCGGCAACCAATTCTCGACAATTTCTTGTTTTGTTTTCATAAATCACTACCTTTGATGGTCTATTTTTACAGAATAAAAGAACAAATATAATAAATGCTTGCATTAAACTTACCTGGTTTCGCACCTAAAGTAGCAGAAAAAGATGGAAAGCGTACGATCTTCGATCCTGTACGGCAAAAATATGTGGCTCTCACTCCCGAAGAATGGGTACGTCAGCATTTTGTCAATTACCTGATCACCCGAAAAAGCTACCCGAAAGAACTACTGGCAAACGAAGTGCTGGTCAAGCTGAATGGAACATCCAAACGTTGCGACACGGTTGCTTACAACCGTTTTCTGGAACCTCTGGTCATCGTCGAGTACAAAGCCCCCCATATAAACATTACCAACACTGTTTTCGACCAGATAGCCCGTTATAACATGGTGCTACATGTCGAATACCTGATCGTCAGCAACGGCTTAAATCACTATTGCTGTAAAATTGACTATAATAACCGGACATATACTTTTTTGGAAGAAATACCTGCATACAACGAATTATAAACCTCGTTCTTACCAGGTGATAGAGTGGGTACTACATAAGCAAAACAACACAGGTAAACAACAAACTCTAACTAAATCACAGAACAGATGCGGTCTGATCTCTATATATCATAACGGAATCGGAAATCTGCATATTGACCGGTCTGTCGACATACACGGAATTACTATCCTTTATAACAGGCCGGTCAGTTGTTTTCTTCTCATTGAAGATAAGTGAATAACCTAAGATTACTGCAAAAAAAGATAATATCAACGCTTTCATATTCTATTACAATTTTAATATCATATACAAGTATGATGTATTCAAAACGCAAAACGCTGCACTATATTACAAAAGAAATGTATTTTCTTTGTAATTCTTTCGTAACAACTCGCCCCTTGCCTTTGATTTTTAAGGATAACATGTTCATACTTAGAATAGTTTAAAAAAAATCGGGAAAAGAATAAATTTCTTTCCCCGATTCTATTATTATCATGTTTGAATGACTTGTTATGCGCCGAAGTCGTCGAAATGCAACATTTCACGCGGCACACCCAGATTGTCCAGCATATTTTCCACAGCCTTTGACATCGGGCCCGGACCACACATGTAGTATTCGATATCTTCCGGAGCTTCGTGATCCTTCAGGTATGTATCGTAGATTACCTGGTGAACGAAACCGGCCGTATACTTCACTCCTGCCGCATCGGCTACAGGATCCGGACGGTCGAGCGCCAGATGGAATGTGAAGTTCGGGAATTCCTTTTCGATTTCCAGGAAGTCTTCCAAATAGAACACTTCGTTCAGGGCGCGTGCACCGTAGAAATATGACATCTTGCGGTCCGTAGTCTTGAGTGTCTTCGTCAGGTGCATGATCTGAGCACGAAGCGGAGCCATACCGGCACCACCACCGACCCACATCATCTCTCTCTTCGAATCGAAGATCGGATGGAAATCACCGTAAGGACCACTCATCGTCACCTTGTCACCCGGTTTCAGGGTAAAGATATAAGAAGAAGCGATACCCGGCATCACATCCTGGAAGCCCACTTCGGGTTTCGGCTTGAACGGCGGGGTTGCAATACGAACCGTCAACATAATACGGTCGCCTTCAGCAGGATAGTTAGCCATAGAATAGGCACGGATAGTCGGCTCGTCGTTCTTACATTTCAGTGTGAACAAACCGAACTTTTCCCATGCCGGCAGATATTCATCGCCGATCAGGGCTTTATCGATATCCTTGTTGTAATCCATCGAGTATGCCGGAATCTTGATCTGTGCATAAGAACCTGGCAAGAAGTCCATGTGTTCACCCTTAGGCAATGCCACAATAAACTCTTTGATGAAAGTAGCCACGTTCTTGTTGGAGATAACTTCGCATTCCCATTCCTTTACACCGAAAACTTCGTCCGGAACCTGAACAACCATATCTTCCTTCACTTTGCACTGACAGGCCAGACGCCAATGTTCCTTAATCTGCTTACGAGAGAAAAAGCCCTTTTCTGTCGGCAGGATTTCTCCACCTCCTTCTAATACCTGTGCACGGCACTGGCCACATTTACCACCACCACCACAAGCAGAAGACAAGAAGATACCACCACTCTGCAAACCAGCCAGCAAAGTGCTTCCTATAGGAGTCTCAATATCTTTTTCTCCATTTACCTTCAGGTCTACATTTCCTGACGGTACCAATTTTGCTTTGGCCGCCAACAACGCACCCACCAGGATCAGCGTAATCACCAAGAAGATTACGGCACCTGCTGCGATTGTAAGACTGCCAGTCGTCATTAATAAAGTCATTTCTGTAATAAGTTTAATGCGTTAATATTATATCTTAAGACCTGAGAAGCACATGAATGCCATCCCCATCAAACCAGTGATGATAAAGGTAATACCAAGACCTTTCAATGGTTTGGGGATATCCGAGTATGCCAGCTTTTCACGGATGGCAGCCATACCGACGATAGCCAGCATCCAACCGATACCAGAACCTAAGCCATAAACAGTAGCAACACCTACGTTAGGAAATGCCTTTTGTTGCATAAACAGAGAACCACCCAGGATAGCGCAGTTTACAGCGATCAGCGGCAAAAAGATACCCAGAGAAGCGTACAAGGCCGGAGCAAACTTTTCCACTACCATTTCCACCAGCTGCGTAAACGAGGCGATGATGGCGATAAAGATAATGAAAGCGAGGAAGCTCAGGTTTACACCAGCGAATTCAGCACCCAGCCATTGCAGAGCACCTTCCTTCAATACATAATTTTCAAGCATATAGTTGATCGGTAACGTACATACCAAGATGAACGTTACAGCCATACCTAATCCCAAAGCAGTCTTTACGTTCTTGGAAACAGCCAGGAAAGAGCACATACCCAGATAGTATGCGAAAATCATGTTGTCTACAAAGATCGAGCGGACAAATGTGCTTAATAATTCTTCCATTCTATTATTCTTTTAATAGTTAGCATTAATTTTCCTGAAGTTCCTTGTTACGAGAACGGTGAACCCAAATAATCACGGCGATCACGATCAACGCCATTGGAGGCAGGATCATCAAACCGTTGTTCACATAACCGAAGTCATAGAATGCCTGCGGAATAACCTGGAATCCCAGCAACGTACCAGAACCTAAAAGCTCGCGGAAGAAACCGACGATCACCAGGATCAATGCATAACCTAAGCCGTTACCGATACCGTCGAGGAACGATTCCCACGGGCCGTTACCCAGCGCAAACGCTTCCAGACGTCCCATCAGGATACAGTTAGTAATGATCAGACCCACAAACACGGAAAGCTGTTTGTTTACGTCATAAGCAAACGCTTTCAGCACTTCACTCACGATAGTCACCAACGCTGCTACCACCACCAACTGCACGATGATACGGATACGGTTAGGAATCGTATTACGCAGCAGTGAAATAATCACGTTGGCAAAAGCCACAACAGCCGTTACTGAAAGACCCATTACAATAGCCGGCTCCAGTTTTGATGTTACAGCCAGCGCAGAGCAGATACCCAACATCTGGACGATGACCGGGTTGTTTACGCTAAGCGGGCCTAACAGAACTTCTTTATTCTTTTCAGATAATAATCCCATCTTCTACTTAATTTTGTGAGGTTAAAAATTTAACATAACCACTCAAACTGTCGAACAGCATCGCACCAACGCCATTACTTGTGATTGTACCTCCGGAAATACCGTCTACATAATCCTGGCCGGCAACGCTCTTACCCGGCTTAACGATTGCGATAGACTTGAATGTACCATCCACAAACAGTTTTTTTCCTTTGAATTCGTTGCTAAATTCCGGTTTTGAAATTTCGGCACCCAGACCCGGAGTTTCACCCTGATGGCTGAAGTCGGCACCATAAACCGTATTCTTATCGCCATCTACAGAAAGATACCCCCACAGCGGTCCCCACAAACCGGCACCATGCAAAGCCATGATGTATTTGGTCTGACCGTCTACATTTGCAACGAAAACCGGATACTGGTGTTCGGCAGCAGCCTTTACCACATCGGCGGCAAACGCATCGCCTTCTACCTTTTCACCGTTTTCATTTACCAGAAATGCTTCTTTGATCAATTCCGAATATTTGGCTTCGGCTTCATTGGCCGGAACCGTCACGTTGATAGAGCGCAGGATCTGCTGTCTCTTGTCGTTTTCTTCGTTTTTCTGCTGGAAAGTTCTAAGCGATTGCGAAGTAAAGGCCAACACAACTGCAACCAGAACAACCATTACGGAAGCATAAACAACAGTGTACACGTTACTGTCTCTATCCAGTCCCTTTTTCTTGCCGGCAACAGCCTCGTCTTTGATCTCTTCGAATTCAGAAGCAGGAACTCCACATACAGGACAAACATCCGGAGCTTTATTTCCTTCGTGGATATATCCACATACTTTACATTTATATTTTGCCATACTCCTTCTTACTTTATTTGATTACACGTTTCAATCTGCGGTTGATGTTAGCTTCCACTACATAGTAGTCGATCAGCGGAGCAAATACATTCATCAACAGGATAGCGAGCATCATACCTTCAGGATAACCCGGATTCAATGCGCGGATAATGATAGCCATAGCCCCTACTAAGAAACCATAGATATACTTACCTGTTTCCGTACGGGCAGAAGTGACAGGGTCGGTAGCCATAAACACAGCACCAAATGCGAAACCACCCAGGAACAAATGATCCAACGGAGATACGCACATGGCCACCGTTGTTCCGATCATATTAAAGATAAGCGACATAACCGCACCACCCACAAATACGGAAACCATTGTTTTCCAGCTTGCGATCTTTGTGAAAAGAAGGATAACCGCACCGATCAGGATTGCCAATACGGATGTTTCGCCGATCGAACCCGGAATCAGACCTAAGAACATATCCCAAGTAGTCATCGGGTTACCCAGCACGTCTACAGCCTGGAACGAACCGATCAGTTCTTTACCTGCGATAGCAACCTGTCCCAGCGGAGTAGCCCCCGAGAAACCGTCTACCACCTGTCCGCCACCAATGCCGAACGTGTCAGCTGTACGAACAAATACCTGGTCACCGGACATGGCTGCCGGATATGCGAAGAACAGGAATGCACGTGTAACCAATGCTACATTAAATACATTATAACCTGTACCACCAAACACTTCCTTAGCAAAAACAACAGCGAATGCAGTAGCTACAGCAATCATCCACAGCGGAGTGTCGACAGGAACGATCATCGGGATCAGGATACCGGAAACCAGAAAACCTTCCTGGATTTCTTCCTTTTTCACCTGGGCAACAGCAAACTCGATACCCAGACCTACCACATACGAAACAATGATTTTAGGCAATACGGCCAGAAAACCAAAAATAAAAGTCATGAGAAATCCCGGATCAGCCCCTACTGCAAGGTTATGCTGATAACCGACATTGTACATACCAAAAAGCAAAGCGGGCAACAAAGCAATGATGACCACGGTCATCGTACGCTTCGAGTCAATATAGTCATGAATGTGTACGCCTGATTTGGAAGTTGTGCTCGGAACAAACAGGAATGTTTCGAAACCCTCAAAAACAGAACGGAACATCGCCAGCTTTCCGCCTTCCTCAAAGTTAGGCTTAATCTTGTCGAGGTAATTCCTTAACGCTTTCAATGTATTCTAATTTTTAATGTTATTAATTCATTTCCTTGTATAATACATCCAGACCTTGACGAACGATCTTCTGAATTTCGAGTTTGGACGTATCGACGAATTCACAAAGGGCAAAATCTTCGGGCGCTACTTCATAGATACCCAAGTTTTCCATCTTATCAATATCGAATGCGATAATAGCCTTCAACAGATATTCAGGCATGATGTCCATCGGGAACACGCTATCGTATTCGTTGGACATGATCATAGCACGCTTGCCTCCTTTGATACGGGCGTCTATCACATATTCCTTGTTCTTGCCCATCAACCAGGCAGGGAATGAATGGCTCACACTGAATTTTCCGAAGCCGGGAGTCGCCCAACCGAAGAAGTCGTGTGTTTCGTCACCTTCCGGGATAACCGTAATCTGATTGTCATAGGCCCCCAGATAATCATCTTTCATTACCTTCGTACCGCTCAAGACGTTACCGCTGATAATACGGATATCTTCATTGCCTCTCATGATCTTTCCGTCAACCAAGCTGGAGATCGTACAGCCGGCGATTGCCTTAACGTATCCTCTCTCTGTCGTTTCGGAACCGGTTATCACAACCAAGCGGCTGAAATCGGCGATGCCCTTATTGAACAGACGTCCGATTACAATCACGTCGGCAGGATTGACCGTCCAAACCACTTCGCCTTTATTGACAGGCTTGATATGATTAATCTGTACTCCCACATTGGCTGCAGGATGCGGACCTTCCACTTCTACAGTTTCAACACCTTTCACACTAACGGAAGAACCTTTGCGGATACCGACATATACCTTACCGTCGGTAAGTTTTGCAAGTGCATCCAGCCCCGCCTGAAAATCGGCCTCTTGTCCTTTCACGATAAAATCGAAGTTCGGAGCTAACGGTGCGGAATAGAATGCAGAAACAAAAATGTCACGCGGTTCGTCAGCAGGCGAAGCGACGATGTCGTACGGACGTTGTTTGATAAATGGCCACATACCAGCCTGCTGGATGGCCTCCTTTACCTCTTCTCTTTTCAGGGAAGCTACATTTTTCTTACCGAAATCTTCATACTCGACCTGCGCTTCCGGCTTGACGACCACGCTGAGCACTTTGCGCTTCTCTCCTCGATTTACGGCAGTTACTTCGCCACTGACAGGCGAAACAAACTTGATCTCCGGGCGGTTCTTATCGATCATCAATACAGAACCGGCTTTGACTTTTTCTCCTACTTTGGCAACAACTTTGGGTACAATACCGTTATAATAATCGGGAACGATAGCGTAAGTATCGCTTTTCCCTCCGTTTAACAGTACGTCCGAAGCTTTGCCCTTCAGATTAATGTCTAAACCCTTTTTAATCTTAATCACATTTGCCATGATACAACTAAAATTGTTTATATGTAATTTTCCCGCAAAAGTAAGCAATTTTTTATGCTTTAAAGCAGGGAATGGAAAATAATTAAAGAAATAATTCCATAATTTTGCACCGACAAAGAAAGAAATATGAAAATGAGAGTGTACAGTTTACTATTTATGATGTTTTTTGCCCTTTCCATCGGGGCAAACGCACAGGTGAAGTTCTTCACCAATGTCAATAGCAAGCAGATAAAAACGCTTCAGGTGAAAGTTGCCGGAGAGTTGATATCCGAGCCTTACATAACGTTGGGAGGAGAAGAACAGATCGAAATCAATTTCGACGGTTTGGGGAGTGGATACACACGATATGCTTATAATGTGGTGCACTGCAATGCCGACTGGACACAATCCCAACTGAGTCCGATCGAATATATGAATGGCTTCCAGGGAACAACAATCGACGATTTTGCCAATTCCATCGGAACTACTACCCAATATTCGAACTACCGGCTCCTACTTCCGAACGACGATATCCAGTTTAAGGTCTCCGGCAATTATGCCATCCAGATTTATAACGAGGATACGCCGGACCAGATCATTTTGACAGCCTGTTTCTCTGTGGCAGAACCAGTTGTCAATATCTCGGCTTCAGTGAGCGGAAACACGGATATCGACACTAATCAAAGCCACCAACAGGTAAGCTTCAACATTAACAACAAAAATTTCCCGATCACTTATCCGCAGACGGATCTGAAGATATTCGTTTACCAGGATAACCGGCGCGATAATGCCGTGACAGACTTGCAGCCTATGAGCATTCTGGAAAATCAAATATCCTACACGTATAACCGCAACCTTATTTTCCCTGCCGGGAACGAGTATCGCCGCATGGAATTCCTAAGCAATAAATATAATGGTATGCATGTCGAAAATATCTCTTTCCACAATCCTTACTATAATGTGGAACTTATGACCGATTACAAGCGGGATAAAGGCACTTACCAATATGATCAGGATCAGGACGGCCGTTTCTTCATCCGCTGCAGTGATTGTAACGATCCGGATACGGAAGCGGATTATTATATCGTGCATTTTACGCTTGCATGTGATCCGCTACCCGGCGGGAGTGTCTATCTGAACGGAGAGCTATTTAATAATGTATTGGATGAAAAAAGCAAAATGGGCTATAACTTCGAGACGAAGCAATACGAAAAAGCGGTGCTCCTCAAACAGGGAAGTTACAATTATCAGTATTTGTTTGTTCCGACTGATTCCACTATCGGCCAGACAGGCCCGATAGAAGGTAATTACTACCAGACGCAAAATGAATATAGCATCTATGTCTATTACCGTCCGATGGGTGCCCGCTATGATCGGCTGATCGGTGTCACGACTGTCAGGAACGAGATGCAGGTATTCTAAGTCTACGAACAATTCGTTCGTTTTTTACCACGACTTCCGAATCCCTGAAAATTTATTTTCACCAGCAGGAAAATAAATTTTCACCGGCGTGAAAAAGAATTTTCATGCCGGTGGGAAAGATTATTTACTTCATCCGCCTTCCCACTATATAGGTTGCCAGAATATTCCTGTCGTCTCCAATAGTTTGCAGACCGAACAGTTTGTTTTCCAATGTCCACTTCTCATGGTGTTTCAGATAATCCATGCGTACCTGCTGTGAGGGTGTGACAGCATAATCTATAACAATGAAGTCCGCTTTCCGACCTTTCCCGAAACAGCCGATTTCATCGTCCAAATGAAGTGCCTTGGCTGCTCCCAACGTACATTTATATAATGACTCGAATACAGACATCGGATATCCATTAAGTTGCTGCACCTTATATGCCTCTCCCATCGTGCGCAGCAAAGAAAAAGAAGTTCCGGCTCCGACATCCGTCGCCAATACGGTTTGCATACCGACACGATTGGCTTGTAGCATATCAAACAAGCCACTTCCCAAAAAGAGGTTGGATGTAGGACAATGCGCGATGACAGAACCGGCTTCGGCCAGCCGCCGACATTCCGAATCAGACAAATGAATACAATGCCCGAAGACAGAGCGGTCCGTAACCAATCCGGCCCGCTCGTATACTTCCAGGTAATCTTGGCAGTCAGGGTACAAGGAAAGCGTGCTGTTGATCTCATCTTTATTCTCGGAAAGATGTGTCTGTATATAAGTGCCCGGATATTGTTCGTGCAAACGTCCGGCTGCAATCAGTTGTTCCGTTGAACAGGATATAGCAAAACGAGGTGTGATGACATAGCGGTTCCGTCCTTTTCCATGCCACGTTTCAATCAAGGACCGGCTTTCGGATTCCCCCTGTTCCGCCGTATCGGTCAATCCTGCCGGAGCATTCTGGTCCATCAGCACTTTTCCGGTCAACATACACATATTATATTCCGACGCAACAGAGAAGAGGGCGGTGACGGATGCCGGATGTACCGTTGCATAAGCCATGCAAGCCGTCGTTCCGTTCCGGAACAGCTCTTCTATAAAGGAACGGGCCATCCTGTCCGCATGCTCCGAAAGAGCAAACCCCTGTTCCGCTGGAAAAGTATAATCATCCAGCCAATCCAGCAACTGCTTCCCGTACATACCGATTATTTCAGCTTGTGGGTAGTGGATATGGGAATCTATAAATCCAGGCATCAGGAGTTTACCTGAATAATCAACCTGTTCGTAATCGGTATAACGGCCTTTGACCTCCTTAAAAGGCCCGCAATCGATTATTTTTCCATCCTGTACGACCAATGCCCCATCGGGAAAATACCGGTAAGCATCTTTTCTATTTAACGGAGAATCGATAAAATCAAAAACTTCTCCTTTGTATAATGTCAGTTCACTCATCTTTTTTCTCTTTTATAGGTTCGACATGTAAGATGATATGGGTTGTCGGACCAAATTTCAAACGTAGCTTATTTTCTATCTCCTTCGTCAGTTCATGTGCCCGGCTTACGGTTATTTGCCCGTCTACCCGGATATGTACTTCTATTGCAAAATCATTACCGATTCTGCGTGTACATAGATTATGCGGATTCCTGACCTCCGGTGTCTCATTTATTATAGAGAGAATCTCATCTTCGACCTCACCCGGTAAAGATTTCTCCAACAAATCATTAATTGCAGGTACGACCAACTGAAAGGCCACCTTCACAATCAATATGCTGACGATCACGGCTGCTATCGGGTCCAACACACGCCAGTTATCACCTAAGAGGATAGCTCCTCCAATACCCAACGTCGTCCCTATAGAAGAAAAAGCATCCGAACGATGATGCCAGGCATTCGCAATTACGGCCTGGCTATTTTCTTTCTTCCCGACATATAACGTCAGACGATACAAGGCTTCCTTTACCAGAATAGAGACAATGGCGGCAATAAGTGCGATCTTACCAGGGCTTTCCAACTGTTCGTTCCTAAAATAAAATCCGAAAATCTTATTCGCACCATCCCAGAAAAGACCGGCTCCAACACACATCAGGACAATCCCGATGATTGTAGTAGCCAAAGTCTCGTACTTCCCGTGCCCATAGTCATGGCCTTCATCTTTCGGTTTGGACGATATGTTAATGAAGAGCAAAACAATTATATCTGTCACAAAATCGGATAAAGAATGGACGGCGTCTGCGATCATGGCGCTACTGTGCCCTAACACACCTGCTATAAATTTGAAAACCAATAGCAGAAAGTTGGCAAAAGATCCGGTCAAGGTCACAGCCATGATTTTTCGTTTTCTAATATGTTCTTTCATCTCTTTAGAACCTGTTTTTATGTTTTCAAAAAGACAAATATACGGATAAAAACCGTTATTGATATCTGTCCCCATTTAAACAGCAGACTATCTTTCGATTAAAGATTATTAATATCGCCAGTAAAACTGTAACCAATAAAAATCTTACCTTTGTTGTCCATATCCGAGAAGGAACAACGTTAAATACATGGTAAGATTTATCCGTTATATAATATTAATAGCTCTGTTACAAGTAGTAGCAGGAACTTTTCTATCATACGCTCAGAGTTTTACCTCGGCATCCGGTATTGTCAAAGATTCGATTACCGGTGAACCACTCCCGTTCGTATCCGTCTATTTTGACGGGTCGACTATCGGAGCTATGACAGACGACAATGGGACATTTACCCTCCAAAACAACCAGGGCTACACCAAACTAGCCGCCGCCTCATTGGGCTACGATACTAAATTCATCGACCTCAAGCCTGGTAAAAAGAATGACAATCTGGAAGTATTGTTGAAACCGACTGCTTTCGAAATCTCGGAAGTCGTAGTCAAACCCAAAAGAGAAAAATATACTCGCAAGGATAATCCGGCTGTAGAGCTTATCAAGAAAGTTATTGCACACAAGAACGATAACCGGATCGAAGCAAAACCAGAATATCAAACGGAAGTATACGAAAAATTAAGCCTGTCGCTGGATAATTTCAATCCGAATCTCGACAAGAACAAATTTTTGAAAAAGTTCAAATTTATCAAAAACTATCTGGATACATCCGAGTTTAACGGCAAACCGATCCTGACCGTTTCCGTTCGTGAAAACCTATCGGATTTCTACTACCGGAAAAGTCCCAAAGCGGAAAAGACAATTGTCAGAGCCAAGCGTATGCAGGGAATCGATAAAACATTGGATGACGGTGGCGGCATAACCTCCAACCTGGAAGAGATTTTCAAGAGTATCAATATTTTCGATAACAACATTCCTATCCTATTGAACCGGTTCGTCAGCCCGTTATCATCGACATTAGCGACCACATATTACCATTACTACATCATGGATACGCTTGATGTGGGAGGAGATAAATGTGTGGATCTGGCTTTCGTTCCGGCAAACAGCGAAAGCTACGGGTTTACGGGACGGCTTTATATAACGCTTGACGGTAATTATGCAGTCAAGAAAGCGTTGTTGAACACACCGGCAAAGATCAATCTGAACTGGGTGGACAAGCTCCGTATCGAGCAGGAATTCAAACAGATGCCGGATAGTACCTGGGTACTTGACCAAGAGAATACCTTTGTCAATTTCTATGTAGTAAAGGGTACGCAACAGCTCTATGCACACCAGCTCAGGGATTACGACAATTATAATTTCAACGTTCAAAATGCAGATTCCGTTTTCGGCCTTTTAGGAGCATTGCATATCTTACCGGAGGCGACAGCACAGCCGGATACGTTCTGGATGCATAATCGTCCTATCCCGCTGAAAGAAAAGGAAGATGCGCTAAAAGACTTATTGGGGCAACTGCGGAAAGTCCCGGCCTTCAATGCCATTATTAAAACTGCGGAAATCCTGATAACGGGCTATATCCCGACAGCAAATGACAAGAAGGTAACCAAATTCGACTTCGGTCCGATGAATACGACCTTCAGTGCGAACCATCTGGAAGGTTTCCGTATGCGTGTGGGAGGAATGACGACTGCCAACCTCAGTCCGTATTGGTTTGCAAGTGGCTATCTGGCTTACGGTACAAATGACCGCAAGATCAAGTACAACCTGAAATTAACGCACAGTTTCACTAAAAAAGAATATCACGAAGGTGAAAATCCGGTCAATAACTTGTCGTTTATCCAGGAATATGATGTGTACACCCCAGGCCAGGATTTCCTTTTCACAAGCAAGGATAACATTTTCGTTGCCTGGAAAGTAGGTGAGCCGGTCACCAAGATGCAGTATATCCGCAAAAGTGTATTGCAATACGAAAAAGAATGGCTGAACGGCCTGACATGGAAGTCCTGGATGATGAACCAGAACAACGAGGCGGCAGGGACGCTTCAATATATCAAACGGGACGAATCCGGGAATTTATACCATATAAAAGATTTTACGACATCTGAAATCGGAACACAGCTGCGTTTCGCTCCGGGTGAACGCGCTTATAACGGGCGTTCAGGAAAAGAATCCGTATTCAACTTGTCCAAAGACGCACCCGTATTCAAGCTCTCTCATCAATTAGGTATCAAAGGCGTGTTAGGCGGCGATTACAATTACAACCATACGGAGATCAGCGCCGAGAAACGTATCTGGCTTTCTTCGTTCGGACATATCGACGCACAGGTTAAAGCGGGCAAGGTCTGGGATAAAGTACCTTTCCCCCTGCTGATATTGCCGAATACGAACCAATCCATCACCATCCAACCGGAAGCATTCCACATGATGAACGCATTAGAGTTCGTGACCGATCAATATGTATCGTTCAATGCTACTTATTATATGAAGGGCTGGCTTCTGAACCGTATTCCGGGCATCAAGTGGCTGCGTCTGCGTGAAGTTCTTTCCTTTAATATGATCTATGGCGGACTGACGGATAAAAACAATCCGACCTTGACCCCTGGACTTTTCTTGTTGCCGGAAGGGACACAGCCATTAGGTAACACTCCCTACATGGAATGCAGCGTCGGTTTGGAAAATATATTCAAGATCCTGCGCATTGATTATTACAGACGCTTAACCTATCTGGACCACCCTGACATCAAAAAGGGAGGTATCCGTATTGCGCTGAGATTCACTTTCTAATATGTGATTTATTTGAGAATGGCAGATCCGAACAGTTCACGTTTACACCATACCCCTAATCCCTGGGCGCTGACACCTCTGGTTGTTTTTTTATTATCTTACCTTGTCGTGTCAATTATTGCAGGTGATTTCTACAAGATGCCTATTACCGTAGCCTTTGTTATTGCCTCGGTAGTGGCCATCGCCATGTCCAAAGGGGGCAAGCTCAGCAACCGGACCGAACAATTCTGCCGTGGAGCGGCCAACAGCAATATTATGCTGATGGTATTAATCTTCATTCTTGCCGGTGCTTTCGCCCAAACAGCCAAAGCGATGGGGGCTGTCGATGCTACCGTAAACTTGGCCATGTCCATCCTGCCGGGCAATTTGTTGGCAGCCGGAATCTTCCTTGCCGCCTGCTTCATTTCCATTTCCGTCGGAACATCCGTCGGGACAATCGTTGCTCTGGCTCCTGTTGCCGTAGGGATCGCCGGCAAAACCGGAATACCGGATGCCCTGATGCTGGGTGTCGTAGTAAGCGGAGCCATGTTCGGAGACAACCTCTCTTTCATATCGGATACCACTATTGTTGCCACCCGCACACAAGGTTGTAATATGAACGACAAGTTCAAGGTGAATATTCGAATCGCCCTTCCGATCGCTATCCTGACCGGTTTTCTCTATGTACTGATCGGAAATGGGGTCGGAAGCGGATATGAAACAGGGCCGATCGAATGGGTCAAAGTCCTGCCCTATCTGATTGTCCTGATAACAGCTATCTGCGGTGTGAATGTCATGATGGTCCTGATAGTCGGAATTATCCTTTCCGGTATCGTCGGATTGCTGACAGGCGGGTTCGACATCTGGGGATGGAATGCTTCAATGGGACTGGGCATCACGAATATGGGTGAACTTATCATCGTGACTTTACTGGCCGGCGGAATGCTGGAAATGATACGATATAACGGAGGCATCGACTGGATCATCCTGAAACTCACTTCCCGCATCCGTTCCGCCAAAGGAGCAGAAGGGAGCATTGCCGCGTTAATCAGTTTTGCTAATCTTTGTACTGCCAACAATACCATCGCCTTGATCATGGCAGGTCCGATAGCCAAAGATATTGCCGACCGTTTTAAAATAGATCCGAGACGCAGTGCCAGCCTGCTGGATATTTTTTCCTGCTTTATACAGGGCATCATACCTTACGGCGCACAATTGTTGATGGCAGCAGGTTTAGGGCATGTCTCTCCCATTGAGATCATGCAGTATTTATATTATCCTTATCTTTTGGGGCTTGGCGCATTATTGGCTATCGCTTTCAATTATCCCCGTAAATATAGCTTGAACAAGGTGTAAGACTATTCGCCAAGGAGAATTCAAACCTTCCATGCATGATTTAAATGCGGAAGTCCTGCTTTATTGCTGTTCAGATGATGTTTCTTTTCAAAATATCCAATCCTTCATGATATTATCTTTGATGAAAATATAGTTTTTCTCCAAAATTAACAATACATTTGCAGTCTAATTTCATGAATCAAACACATTATAATGCAAAAAACGATGGAATATTGGCAGAAAGATATTGAAACCATGAATCGTGAAGACTTGGCAAAGCTACAGTTGGAGCGATTGAAAAAGACAATTGAAGCAGCCGGAAATTCTCCTTTCTACAGCAAGATTTTCAAAGAAAACGGCATTACGGCCGACAGTATACAATCATTGGACGACTTGCAAAAGATACCTTTTACGACGAAAGACGACCTTCGCAACAATTATCCGTACGGTATGGCAGCTATTCCTATCAAAGACTGTGTCCGTATCCATTCATCGAGCGGCACGACAGGAAACCCCACGGTCGTGTTGCATTCGGCCAAAGATCTGGACCAATGGGCTAATCAGGTGGCACGATGTATGTATATGGTAGGTATCCGCAACACGGACGTCTTCCAGAACACTTCCGGCTACGGAATGTTCACCGGTGGATTAGGATTCCAATACGGAGCCGAAAAATTAGGTTGTCTGACCGTACCGGCAGCAGCTGGAAATACCAAACGGCAGATCAAGTTCATCACGGATTTCGGTACGACTTGCCTCCATATCATTCCCAGCTATGCGACCCGCCTGGCAGAAGTAATGTATGAAATGGGCCTCGATCCCCGTCGCGACACCCAACTGCACACCGTTTGTATCGGTGCCGAGCCCCACTCGGAAGAGCAACGCCGCCGGATCGAACAATTGTTAGGCGTAAAAGCATATAATTGTTTCGGGATGTCGGAAATGAACGGTCCCGGCGTCGCATTCGAATGCACGGAACAGAACGGTCTCCATATCTGGGAAGATAATGTAATCGTAGAAATTATCGATCCTGTCACACTGCAACCGGTAAAAGAAGGGGAAGTCGGCGAAATGGTCCTGACGACCATCAACCGCGAGGCAATGCCTTTGTTCCGATACCGTACCCGTGACCTGACCTGTGTCCTTCCGGGCGAATGCCCTTGCGGACGGACGCACAAACGCCTGGCACGTTTCAAAGGCCGCAGCGACGACATGATCATATTGAAAGGGGTCAACCTCTTCCCTATCCAGATCGAAAAGATACTGATGCAGTTTAAAGAACTGGGTAGCAATTATCTGATTACAATCGAAACGGTAGGAAACAATGACGAGATGCTGATCGAAGTGGAATTGAGCGACCTGTTTACCGACGATTACAGCGTTTTGCAACGTCTGACAAAGGAAATCACCCGCCAGTTGAAGGATGAGTTGCTTCTGACTCCCCATCTCAAACTGGTCGCTAAAGGCTCTCTGCCGGTACAGGATGGAAAAGCTGTCCGGGTGAAAGACTTGCGTAAACTTTGCTGAACTCATAAATCATACATCTAAAATCATAAATCAACATGACAGTCAATCAGATTTCTATTTTTCTGGAAAACAAATACGGTAAGTTAAGCGAAATCCTCGCTTTGCTGGCCGAAGAGAAGATACGGATTATTGCCGCAACAGTAGCAGACACATCCGAATACGGCATTCTGCGCATCATAGTCAGCGATCCGCAAAAGGCTTATAAAATACTGAAAGGCAACAATGTCAGTGCCAACCTGACCGATGTGCTGGCAATCGTCACCAACTCCTGCGCAGGCAGTTTTGCCCAGACATTGTCTTGTTTCACGAAAGCTGGCGTCAGTATCGAATATATGTATTGCTTCTCAGCCAACGAGAAATCAATCCTGATCTTACGCACGAACAACCGGGAAGCCGCCCGCGAAGTGATCCGCCGTCAGAATCTGGAATATATTTGTGAAAGTGATTTGATCAAATTATAAAAAGCAACAATACATGTTCGGAATAAGCGACCCTGGCATCTGGCTGGCCTACTTGTTAGCCCTCGTCTGCCTGTTTTATTCCATTTGGTTCGGAATAACCCATTGGAATAAAGACGACGAAGATAATACAAACCCACAACAGCCGGAAAAATGAGCACACTGACTTTAGGTATCGTAGTAATCATCTATATGTTCATCCTGGCCTGGCTGGGATACATTGGATACAAACAGACGAAAAATGCCAGCGATTATTTGTTGGGGGGACGGAAAGTGAATCCCATCATCATGGCCCTTTCATACGGGGCGACCTTTATTTCCGCATCGGCCATTGTCGGTTTCGGAGGGGTTGCAGCCACATTTGGTATGGGAATCCAATGGCTTTGCTTATTAAATATGTTTATGGGCGTTATCATCGCTTTTATTATATTCGGGCGGAACACCCGTAAATTAGGCGAAAAGTACAATGCCCGCACATTCCCGCAATTATTGGGACTACACTATAATTCACGTGCCATACAGATATTCATTGCCGCCATCATCTTTATCGGCATGCCGCTGTATGCAGCAGTCGTGATGAAAGGAGGTGCAGTGTTCATCGAACAGATGTTCCACATAGACTTGCATCTGGCACTGCTTATTTTCACGCTTATAGTAGCGGCCTATGTAATCACAGGAGGTATTAAAGGCGTGTTATATACAGATGCTTTGCAAGCCGTCATTATGTTCGCCTGCATGTTGTTCCTGCTATTTTGGTTCTATCGGGTGATGGATATGGGCTTTATCGAAGCTAACCGGAAGCTGACGGAAATCGCCCCGCTTGTCCCTGAACGTTTTAAGGAGGTAGGACACCAGGGATGGACGGCCATGCCGGTGACCGGTTCTCCACAATGGTATACCCTCGTAACCTCGCTTATTCTGGGAGTCGGTATCGGCTGTCTCGCCCAACCTCAGTTGGTCGTACGTTTTATGATGGTGGAAAGCACCAAGCAATTGAACCGGGGCGTTCTGATCGGTTGTGTTTTTCTGATCGTGACCGTCGGAGCCATTTATCATGTCGGGGCATTATCGAACCTCTTTTTTCTGAAAACAGAAGGCGTGGTTGCATCGGAAGCCATCAAGGATATGGATAAGATTATCCCGCTGTTTATCGACCGGGCAATGCCGGAATGGTTCAGTGCCGTTTTCATGCTCTGTATCTTGTCGGCAAGTATGTCTACACTCAGCGCCCAGTTCCACACGATGGGAGCTTCTTTCGGGGCAGACATATTCCCAAAACTGGGACATCGACAGAATGCTAACTCGACGATGGGCGTACGCATCGGAGTACTTTGCTCCATTCTGGTAAGTTATATAATCTGTTATACGCTGAGCGCAGGAGTCATAGCACGCGGGACAGCCCTGTTCATGGGGATTTGTGCCGCCACTTTCCTCCCAGCCTACTTCTGTTCCCTTTTCTGGAAGAAGGCGACCAAGGAAGGAGCACTGGCTAGTTTATGGACGGGGGCGCTGGCAAGTTTGTTTGCTATGCTGTTTCTTCACAAGGCGGAAGCCGGAGCGGTCGGCTTATGTAATATGCTGTCTGGGCGTGATGTTTTGATCGATATCTATCCCTGGTTCGCCATCGATCCGATCCTGTTCGCATTGCCTTTATCCACCGTTGCGATGGTTCTCACAAGCCTAATAACGTATAAAAAGCAAGAGATCTGAAGGTATTAGATTTTATTAAAATCAAAAGAACAAAATTTAACACTTTATCTATTGACAATTATAGAAATATCCATACATTTGCAATGTGGTTTTTTCATAATAGTATTAGATTTAAAGTTAACAAAGTTGGTTAGGGGTTGTCGTGAGACAGCCTTTAATTTTTTATATACATTCCAGTCCTTTCCCTCTCCATACTGATAACTTGTCAGTCAAAATGTCATTTTGTTCGTTTGGCATTGTTTTTGTAACTAAACATTGCGTGAATAATTATAGTTATAGGAAACAATAAGTATAACATCAAAATATTTTATATCGGATTATGGCAAAACAAGGAAACATCGGTGTTACGAGTGAGAACATCTTCCCTATCATCAAAAAGTTTTTGTATAGTGATCACGAAATTTTTCTTCGTGAATTGGTATCTAACGCAGTTGATGCAACGCAGAAGTTGAAAACACTGGCTTCTGTCGGTGAGTTCAAAGGAGAACTGGGAGATTTGACTGTACATGTCAGCTTCGATAGCAATACGATCAAAATCTCCGACCGCGGTATCGGTATGACTGCCGAAGAGATCGACAAATATATCAATCAGATCGCCTTCTCCGGCGCAGAAGAGTTCGTTGAAAAATACAAGAACGACGCAGCCGCTATCATCGGTCACTTCGGACTTGGTTTCTATTCTTCTTTCATGGTTTCCAAAAAAGTGGAGATCGTTACCAAATCATATAAAGAAGGAGCCGTTCCTATGAAATGGAGTTGCGACGGCACACCCGAATACACATTGGAAGAGACGGAAAAAGAAGATCGCGGAACAGACATCATCCTGTATATCGACGACGAGAACAAAGATTTCCTGAACAAAGACAAGATCAACAGCCTGTTGACCAAGTACTGCCGTTACCTGCCGGTTCCCATCGCATTCGGAAAGAAGCAGGAATGGAAAGACGGCAAATATGTCGATACCGACGAAGACAATATCATCAACGATATCCAGCCGGCATGGGTTCGTAAACCGACTGATATGAAAGATGAAGATTATAAGAAATTCTATCAGGACCTGTATCCAATGTCCGACGAACCTCTGTTCTGGATTCACTTGAACGTGGATTACCCGTTCCATCTGACCGGTATCCTGTATTTCCCGCGCATTAAGAGCAACATCGATCTGCATCGCAACAAGATCCAATTATACTGCAACCAAGTGTTCGTCACCGATTCGGTTGAAGGTATCGTTCCTGAATTCCTGACATTGCTGCACGGTGTGCTCGATTCTCCGGATATCCCGCTGAACGTGTCCCGTTCTTACCTACAGAGCGACCAGAACGTGAAAAAGATCTCCAACCACATTATGAAAAAGGTGGCAGATCGCCTGGAAGAAATGTTCAAGAACGACCGTCCTCAATTCGAAGAAAAGTGGGACAGCCTGAAACTTTTCATCCAGTACGGAATGTTGAGCGAAGAAAAATTTTACGATCGGGCAGCCAAGTTCGCCCTCCTGAAGGATGTAGACGGCAAATATTACACATTCGAAGAGTACAAAGCTCTGACAGAAGCCAACCAGACAGACAAGGAAGGCAACCTGATCTACTTGTATACAACGAATGCCAATGACCAGTACAGCTATATCCAGGCTGCAAAAGACAAAGCCTACAGCGTGCTGATCATGGATGGTCAGCTGGATGTCCATGCTATAAGCCAGATGGAACAGAAGTTCGAAAAGACACGTTTCGTCCGTGTGGATAGCGACACGATCGACAATCTGATCCGCAAGGATGATGTCAACAAGGTAACACTGAATGAGGACGAAAAAAATGCTCTGCAGGAGATGTTCAAAAGCCAGTTACCGAAGATCGAGAAGACAGATTTCATTGTCACATTCGAGGCGTTGGGCGAAAACTCAAACCCGGTCATGCTGACACAAAGCGAATATATGCGCCGTATGCGTGAAATGTCTGCCATGCAGCCAGGTATGTCGTTTTATGGAGAACTGCCGGATAACTACAATCTGGTGCTGAACACAGACCACGAACTGGTTAAGAAAATCCTGAGCGAAGAAGAAGCGGCTTGTGCCGAAAAGCTGAATCCGATCCTTTCCGACCTGAAAGGCTGGAAAGCCCGTCAGTCCGACTTGCGCGAAGCCCAGAGCAAGAAGAAAGAAGAAGAAATCACTTCTGAAGAGAAGGAAGATATGACGAATACGAACAAAAAGATTGACGAACTGGTAGAACAGCGCAACAGCATCCTGGCCGAATATGCTGGTGGAAATAAACTGGTCAGCCAGTTGATCGACCTTGCCCTGTTGGCAAACGGCATGTTGAAAGGTGAAGCATTGAGCCAATTCATCAAACGCAGCGTTCAGATGATCGGTTAAACCGAGGCCGAAAAAAATAACAAAAGGGTGTCAAAGTCCCCATTCCCGCACTTGATATGGGAATGGGGACTTTGACACCCTTTTTTATTTAGACCAACGGCCGGCACCAAGTTTCTTCGCAAGATTAACAAAACGGACTAATTTTATGTTGTATTTTATATATCTCAAACTCTTGTAGTCTGAGAAATAACGACTACATTTGAATTCATTAAGCAGAGAAGATACAAGTATGAAAAGAATAGCTGTACTGACAGCCCTGTTGTTTGCGGCCTTACAAATAGGATATGCCCAGAAAGTAGGCTTGGTTCTGAGCGGTGGCGGTGCGAAAGGTGCCGCCCATATCGGGGTAATCAAAGCTCTGGAAGAAAACGGAATACCTATTGATTACATAACGGGAACATCTGCCGGCGCGATCGTCGGTAGTCTCTATGCGATGGGATATACACCCGAAGAAATGGTTGAACTGATGCTCTCCGAGGAGTTCAGCTACTGGCAAACCGGAACGGTGGAAAACGAATACAAATATTATTTCAAACGCCCCGACCCGACACCGGAATTCGGCCATTTCTCTATCGACATGACTGACTCTTTGCAAGTAAAAGCCAGTTTCTTCCCACAAAGCCTGATCAATCCGATCCAGATGAATCAGGCGTTTATGGCTCTGTTTTCGCAAGCTACGGCAAAAGCCGGCTGGAACTTCGACAATCTTTTCGTCCCGTTCCGCTGTGTGGCCTCGGACATTTACAGCAAGAAAGCTATTATCTTCAAGAATGGAGACCTCGGAGACGCCGTCCGTGCATCGATGACGTTTCCCTTCTTTTTCCAGCCGATCTGGAAAGACAGTGTCCCCATTTTCGACGGTGGCATCTATGACAACTTCCCGGTCGGCCCAATGAAGGAGGCTTTCCATCCGGACTTCATTTTCGGCTCGACAGTGGCAGGCGGCAACAACAAGCCTTCGTCCAACCCTTATAACCAGCTTGAAACGATGATCATGCAGAAAACGGAATACGACGTTCCCGAAGACGAAGGTATGATGATCAAATTCAGCTTCCCCACCGTCTCTCTGCTCGATTTCCAAAAAGCACGAGAATTGATGGATATCGGCTACAAACGGACGATAGCAATGATCGACTCCATCAAAGCGCGTGTCCCCCGACGTGTGGAACTTAGCGAAGTCAACAAACGCCGTGAGGCCTATAAGCAAGGCCTCCCTCCTCTGATTTTCCAGAATATATATGTGACAGGCGTAAATGAATCGCAAAAAAAATACATTGAATCCCAATTACACCGCGACATCAACCATGAGTTCTCGATGGAAGAGTTCAAACGCGCCTATTTCAAAATGCTGACTTATTCCAAGATCAAAGAAATATTGCCCCATGCCGTTTATAACCGGAAGGAAAAGAAGTTCGACCTTTATCTTGATGTGAAGATGAAGGAAGAGATCACGGTCGGATTCGGAGGTAATATCTCCTCCTACCAAGCCAACCAGCTATTCCTCGGACTGGGATACCAGTATTTAAGACGGTATGCCGCCGATGTGAATGCCAATTTCCAGGTCGGCAACTCATTCAGCGGTGTAATGCTGAACGGCCGTATCTATTTGCAGACAAGAATACCGACCTATCTGAATTGGCAAGGTGTATTTTCGGATAAAAAATATTCCGAAAGTCAGTCTTTGTTCTACGAAGACGTACTACCGGCTTTCATCCACCAGAAAGAATTGTACACGAAGGTCAAGTTAGGATTCCCATTCCTGAACCGTGCCAAAGCCGAGATAGGTTTTGCTTATGGCCGGCTGAATGATTACTATTTTCAGACCTCCAACATGACATTCCCGAACGCGACCACCGATCACAGCTGGTATGATCTGTTTGCCGGTTCGCTCAGCATCGAGCGTAACTCGCTGGATTATAAACAATATCCGATCTCCGGGCGAAAACAATTCTTAGTGGCACAATATGTAACGGGTACAGAAAAGTATATGCCGTCTCCCATTACGGATATGGGCTCATTCGACCGGAAAGTCCATAGCTGGCTGCAAATGAAAGGTGAATGGGAACAGTACAAGACGATTAGCCCGCATTTCAATCTTGGTTTTATGAGCGAACTCGTACTCTCCAGCAAGAACCTGATGAACAACTATACAGCTTCCGTTTTGCAAGCGCCCGCCTTTACGCCGACGCCGCATAGTCAAATTGTCTTCAACGAAGCGTTCCGCGCCAACCAATATGTAGCATTCGGATTATCGCCGATCTTGAAATTCAGCAAACTGTTGCACTTCCGCCTCGACATGTACGGTTTCGCGCCATTATACGAGATAAAGAAAGAAGAAGTATGGAACAACAACACATATACAGCTATCCCCTATTACGGGAAATTCCTTCATTCTTTTAAGTATATGGGAGAAGCAGCCCTTGTTTTACAACTGCCCTTCGCCAGCATCAGCCTGTATGCAAACGGATACAGCTATCCGGCAAAAAATTTTAATTTCGGCTTGAATATTGGTTATCTGATATTTAACCCAAGGATGCTTGATTAGTTAAAAAAAAGATATCAAAAAGGCTTGCAAATATAAAAGAAAGTACTACCTTTGCACTCGCAATCAAGAAATAATGGCCGCGTAGCTCAACTGAATAGAGTAGCTGACTACGGATCAGCCGGTTACAGGTTTGAATCCTGTCGCGGTCACCATGGATTGGCTGCCTTCGGCATGTCAGGGCAAATATTTCACGCCCCATTTATCAGCACGAACCCGGCTTTCTGTCTGACAGCAATCACGGAGCGCAGTAAGGAACTGTCAAAAGAACGTTATCCTTCAGCTCGTATTGTGCGCAGTTTCGAGGAACTCGTTGCTTTGGATGAGTTAGAACTGGTCGTTATCAACACGCCGGACAGTACGCATTACGAGTATGCACGGAAAGCACTGGAGGCTGGGAAAAATGTGATTGTGGAGAAGCCTTTCACGACAACAGTTGAGCAGGGACAAGAATTGGTCGACCTCGCCCGATCCAAAGGGCTGGCTATAAGTGTATATCAGAACAGGCGCTGGGATTCGGATTTCCTTACAGTTCGGGAAATACTGGATAAGGGGCTACTTGGACGTCTTGTTGAGTTCGAGTCGACTTTCCCTCGCTATCGCAACTTTATAAAGCCGGGAACGTGGAAGGAAACCGGAGAGTTGGGCGGTGGCCTGACCTATAATTTGGGGGCTCATGTGATTGATCAGGCGGTTCAGTTGTTCGGTGTGCCGGAAGCGGTTTTCGCTGATATCGACATCATTCGCACAGGTGGCATGGTAGATGATTATTTCGTGATCCACCTGCTCCGTCCGTCTAAGGCACCACATGTCAAAGTCACCTTGAAATCCAGCTACTTGATGTGCGAACCTGAACCCCGCTTCGTCTTACATGGTACGGAAGGTTCATTCGTAAAATATGGCCTTGACCGCCAGGAAGCGGATCTGAATGACGGACAAATCCCCGGCATTCCTGGCTGGGGAGTTGAAGACGAAGGCATGTGGGGACTTCTTCACACAGAAAAAGACGGCAACGTCGTCCGTCGTAAATACCCCAGCCTTGCCGGAAATTACGCAGGATTTTACGACAACATCTATCGTCATCTCCGCCACAACGAACCGCTCCTGACGGATGCCGCCGGCGTATTGCCTGTCATCCGTCTGATCGAGGCGGCCTGGGAAAGCAGTAAAGAAGGAAATGTGGTGAAGTTATAAGGATATTTCGATATTATTTTATCCCCGCATAGATTTTTTATCGTAAATTTGCCAACGATCCCCTTATAAAAAAGAAGGGGACTCATTGCAATAACCAATTTTACATGTAATGAAAAGAGACAATATCATTTTCGACATCATTGAGAAGGAACATCAGCGCCAGCTGAAAGGCATTGAACTGATTGCTTCCGAAAACTTTGTAAGCGACCAGGTGATGCAAGCCATGGGTAGCTGTCTAACCAACAAATACGCTGAAGGATATCCCGGCAAGCGCTATTATGGAGGTTGCGAAGTAGTAGACCAGAGCGAAACTATCGCTATCGAACGGTTGAAACAGATTTTCAATGCGGAGTGGGCCAACGTACAGCCACATTCAGGAGCACAGGCTAACGCAGCCGTATTTCTGGCAGTCCTGAATCCCGGTGATACATTCCTCGGTCTGAACCTGGCACATGGCGGCCATCTTTCTCACGGTTCTCCAGTAAACAGTTCCGGTATCTTATACCGCGCTACAGAATATAATGTAAAAGAAGATACAGGTCGTGTAGACTACGACCAAATGGAAGAAGTTGCCTTACGTGAAAAGCCGAAATTGATCGTAGGTGGCGGTTCCGCTTATTCCCGTGAATGGGACTACAAACGGATGCGTGAGATTGCTGACAAGGTCGGTGCCCTTCTGATGATCGATATGGCCCATCCTGCCGGTCTGATCGCAGCCGGACTGCTGAATAACCCGTTGGAATATGCTCATATCGTAACTTCCACGACTCACAAGACTTTGCGTGGTCCACGTGGCGGTATCATCCTGCTGGGTAAGGATTTCGAAAATCCCTGGGGTAAGAAGACACCGAAAGGAGAAATCAAAAAGATGTCTCAATTATTGGATTCCGCCGTATTCCCAGGCATCCAGGGAGGCCCTCTGGAACATGTGATCGCCGCTAAAGCCGTAGCTTTCGGTGAAGCATTGGAACCGGAATATAAGACTTATCAGGCCCAAGTAAAAGCAAATGCGGCTGCTATGGCAAAAGCATTTATGGACAAAGGTTACAAGATCATCTCCGATGGTACGGACAACCATAGCATGTTAATCGACCTGCGCAAAAAGTTCCCAGAACTGACCGGCAAGGTCGCAGAAAAAGCACTTGTTGCCGCCGATATCACTGTAAACAAGAATATGGTTCCGTTCGACAGCCGTTCGGCTTTCCAAACTTCCGGTATTCGTGTCGGAACTCCGGCTATCACGACTCGCGGTGCTAAAGAACCGCTGATGGCCGAGATCGTCGAATTGATCGATACCGTGCTGGCTGCACCTGAATGCGACAAGACTATCACTGCTGTTCGCGAAAAAGTAAACAGCATCATGAAGGAATATCCTATCTTCGCTTGGTAAAACGATAAACGATGAGGGTGTGCTAAATATCGGTATTCATGGGACGCAGACAACGCAGACGAACGCAGATATTATTAATTATCAGCAAAATAAATCTGCGTCCGTCTGTGTATTCTGCGTCATCTGTGTCCAGTGATATCAAATTGACACACCCTCTTTCTTTCTAAATCAATCAAATCACATAAATAATTTATGAAAACACTTTTATCACTTTGTGCAGGCGCCGCACTTTGTATCCTTGCGTCGTGCAGCGAAGGACCTACTAAACAAATGCCTTATAATCAAGGTATCAATGTAATTCCGACGCCAGTAAGCCTCGTCCAAAACGAGGGCAGTTTTAAACTAAGCAAAAACACAGCCTTCTCCGTCTCTACTCCGGAAGCTAAAACAGTTGCTGAATATTTTGCCGCCCAAATGAATCTCGCCACCGGCTATCAAATAACAGTCAGTGACAAGGCAGGTTCAAACGGTATTACATTGGTAATCGATGGAGCACTGGATGTAAACGACGAGGGCTATACATTGGATGTAACTCCACAAAGCGTGACAGTTAAGGCTAAGACCCCGCAAGGTTTGTTCTACGGTATGCAAACATTCATGCAATTGCTTCCTGCCGAAATCGAAAGCCAGGCGGTCGTGAACGGTATTGCTTGGACTGCTCCCTGCGTAACGGTAAAAGACGAGCCGCGTTTCGAATATCGCGGTATCATGCTGGATCCTTGCCGTCATTTCATCCCGGTAGAGAACGTAAAAAAACATCTCGACGTATTGGCACTGTTCAAGATCAATCGTATGCATTGGCATCTGACGGACGATCAGGGCTGGCGTATCGAGATCAAAAAATATCCGAAACTGACTGAAGTAGGTTCCAAACGTATAGATGGTGAAGGGACGGAATATAGCGGTTTTTATACGCAAGAGCAAATCAAGGAAGTGGTAAAATATGCTGCAGATCGTTTTATCACGATCGTCCCTGAAATCGAACTTCCGGGACATGAGTTAGCTGCGATCTCCGCATATCCTGAATTGTCTTGCAAAGGCGAACCGACCACTCCGCGTATTATCTGGGGTGTAGAAGACATCGTATTATGTGCCGGGAAGGAAAAACCATTCGAGTTCCTGCAGGATGTTTTCGACGAAGTCGCTCCTCTTTTCCCTGGCGAATACATTCACATCGGTGGTGACGAATGCCCGAAATCAAGCTGGAAAGAATGCCCGCTCTGCCAAAAACGTATTCGCGAGGAAGGTCTGAAAGCCGACAAAAATCACTCTGCCGAAGAAAAGTTGCAGAGCTATTTCGTTCAGCGCATGGAGAAATACCTGTCCGATAAACATGGTAAAAAGATCATCGGATGGGATGAAATCCTCGAAGGCGGCCTCGCTCCTTCCGCAACTGTTATGTCTTGGCGTGGTGAAGAAGGTGGTATCACTGCTGCAAACATGGGACATGAGGCAATCATGACTCCTGGAAGTGGTGGTATGTACATTGACCAGTTCCAAGGTGACCCGAAGATCGAACCGGTTTCTATCGGCGGTTATGATCCATTGTCAAGGGTGTATGCATACAATCCGACACCCGATACCTTGGTTACTACCGGAAAGGCAAACTTGATCAAGGGGGTACAAACAAATCTGTGGTCCGAATATATGTACAATACAGACCTGCTGGAATACCGCGCCTACCCGCGTGTGCTGGCATTGGCTGAAATAGGCTGGACTCCATTGGCACGTAAGGATTATAAAGACTTCGAACGTCGCTTGGATAATGCCTTGGTTCGTTTGGATGAGCTTAACATCAACTACCATATTCCACAACCAGAACAACCGAACGGTTCATGCAATTTCGTCGCTTTCACCGACAAGGCCTCTCTGGAATTCAAGACTACTCGTCCGATCAAGGTGGTTTATACGATCGACGGAACCGAACCGACGCCGGAATCAACTGTCTATTCCGCTCCGATCGAATTCACAGAATCCGGCGTTCTGAAGATTCGCTCCGTATTGCCTTCCGGCAAGATGAGCAAAACTCGTACAATCACGGTTGAAAAGCAATCCTTGGCTCCCGCTAAGGAGGTTGCCAAGACTACTCCGGGATTGGAAATGCAAGTGACCGACGGTATGTTCCTGAATTCTTCCAAACTAGGAGAGGTAAAAGAATGGAAGAAATCGGTTATCAAGGATTTACGTGAAATCACCAGTGTCGTCAAAACAAGCGAATCAATGCGCGGTGTCAAGCAATATGCTGCCATAGCAACCGGTTATGTCAATATTCCTGAAGACGGCGTTTATTATATTTCATCCGATAACGAAGAAGTATGGATTGACGGCAAATTGTTAGTGAACAACGGTGGTGAAGTGAAACGCTTCTCCCGCCACGACAGTTCGGCTGCATTGTCGAAAGGCTTGCATGAGATCAAGGTGGTATTCCTGGGGCATATCATTGGTGGTTGGCCTTCAAACTGGAACGACGGTAGCGTGAAGCTCCGCAAAGCCGACACCGATAAGTTTGTTAAGATCACTCCTGAAATGTTAGTCCATTAATCAATACGATATCAAAAGAAAAAGGCTGCTTCAGAATAAGAGGCAGCCTTTCTTATTTTATCCGGTAAGCATCCGATAGTTAACGGACAAGCATCGATTGGATATGCGACAGGCATCGGTTTTAAGTCCGATGCCGTCATCCCATCAGTCGATCTTCAGTTTCATTATCGTAATCGAGTTCGGAGGAAAATTGTATACTCTGGGACCACTCAATGAGAAGGATATTTCTTTTGTCTTCGGTACGACCACATCAGGTTTGTCATAGGTATTACGCGCTTCGGGATCTCCTGTGAGCTGAATAATCTCCGCCGTATTTTTGACACTGACACCTTGCAAGTTCAGTTCCGTTTTCTCTTCGTGCTGGGTCGTGTTGATCACTTTTAGTATAATCGTATGCGTTTCCTTATCCAGCGCTGCAGTGGAGACCAATGAAGGTATGCCGGGAAGTATCGTCTCATGGACCAGCGTGTCATTCACGAAACAACCGATTTGTTCGCCTTTGCAAGCGATCTTCACATTATACCAACGATTGCTTTGGAAGGGATAAAGGACAGGTGTACGCAACGTGTCCCTCACTCCTCCCGCCTGGCGGTAGAACTCGACAGCACCAGAACCGATCGTCAATCCGATATAGTCATTCTGTTCTCCGGGCAACCCGTTGTCACGCACACGGAATTGGATTTGTCCACTCCCCTTCGTCCTCCTGATATCCGCCGAGAAGGTGTAGTCATAGGCAGACGGATCACCTAAAAGAATGTAGTTCCACCTGTTTGCAACCGGTATCAACGTACCCTGTCCAACTGTCCAGCCTCCGGTCATGACAGTCCCTTCCTTAACCGGCAAGTTATCTATTTTCACCTCCTTAAACTCATAGCTATTATCGAACATTTCGATACCGGCACGTCCGAAGGTAACCTGGGGTTTCTGATAGGTGCGGACTTCAGTCTTTAACACCTCGTCTCCCCTGTTGCTGCCAAACATTTGCAATAGATGGTAAGAAGGAGAAAGAGCGATTTGTTCACCGTCAAAAAAGATAGCCGGATAACGATCCATCTTGTATTTCGTATTCCCCAAAACCGGGGCATAAGCTAAACGCTTCACGATCTCCTGTCCGTTCTCTGCTCCTGCAAGAAAGCAAGCCTCCCCGATGGCAGCTCGCAAACTTCCGGGAGCAGCCCCGCCGGACAAGCTGAATTCTCCGATAAAGGCAGGAGGCATCCGGCGCGTATACCGTCCGGCAACAAAACGGTTGTGATTAGAGATCAAAAATGATTCACTCGAATAAAAATGAGTATCCGACCATTCATTCCTGCTCTTCCCTCTTACATCAGAACTACTTATCACCGTAATGTCTGGATAAGCCTCCTGGATCGCTTTTTTAAACAACTCAAAACGCTTGGTATATTCCAGTCCGTAATTTTCACTGCCGATCTCCACATACTTCAATCCGAAAGGTTCCGGATGTCCATGAGCAGCCCGCAAGGCTCCCATAACGGAATCGGCCGGTTCATTGGCATAAGCGATAGCGTCCAAGGCATCCTGTACCAATTTCCCCATCGCCGTTATATCTTCATAACGCGGACGGCGGCTTTGGTTGGTCACACCGCTATTAATGACATAGACTGGTTCGGCATCCAAATCTTCACACATCTGGAGATATTCATGATAGCCGACACCGTTTGTCGTACCGTATGCCCATACATTCCAAAAATGTTTACGTTCGGCAATATCTCCTACCGTCTCACGCCAAACCGGATAGGTCCCGGCCGTATATCCTTCTACAAAACTTCCGCCAGGGAAGCGAATGAACGCAGGCTTCAATGCTGCAATCAGCTCCATCAGTTCCGGACGCAATCCGTTCGGACGGCCTTTCCATGTCTTTTGTGGAAGCAGGGAAACGACATCCAGCCAGAAAACAGCCGAGCTGTCAGTCGTTATCGCCAGCACGGCTTTATTCGTATTCGAGGTTGCAGTAAAAGTATGCCTGTACTTCCTCCATTCATAGGCTGGTGCCACCCGGAACACTTCGCTGAAGGTTGTCTCACCGGTAGAATCGGCTAAAGTCAGGCTTACAGTTTTCGGAACCATAGAAGCGCCTTTCATATAAAAAGACAAATCATATTTCTCGCCTTTCCGAAGCGGTATCCCTCCATATCCTTCGGCGATGACACCTCCTTTTCCCGACTCAGCCGAAGCGGACACCGAAACCAGCAGAGAACGCCGGTTCTTGTCATTAATCAATTCCTTAGTGTCAGGATACATATAAGACGTCGCAGAAAAGCGGCGCCACCCCGGCACCGAATCAGAACGTAAGAAGGGAATAACCCATCCATTCGGGGTAGTCAGAACCCGGCGGACAGGATCGTATGGGCAATTCAAGGGAGGAACTCCATCTTCAAAGCTCCGGTTTTGTATCAGTTCCGCATAAATACCGCCATCCACCGCATGGTTGATTTCCTCAATGGTCAAACCATACAGTTCCTTATTCACAGGTATTGTCAAACCATCCCCCTCTACCAGAATAGAAGATGTTACAGGCATTTCCGGCTGACACCCGGCTAATATGAGTGCTAAAAGAACCAAATTCACTTTCATGGTGCAAACTTAAAGAATAATTTCAATAAAAAGCCCCATCTCATCCTATATCAAGCGTTTTAGCTGTGTACACTTAATATATAAAAGAAATATTTTTCAGAAATGGAATTTATTTTAGGGAAAAAGACGATTATATCGACAGAATTAAATACATTTGTATCATTGATAGTATTTGAATATCAAGAAAAGTACAGAATCGAATGGAAAACTTAGCATCACAATATACTGTATTAGTGGTAGACGATGTGCCAACTAACGTTATGCTTGTGCAAGCGATACTGAAAAAAGAAGGTTATACGCTACTGACGACAGACAGCGGAGCTAAAGCGCTACGCATTGCCCAGGAAAGGCATCCCAATCTTATTTTGCTCGATATTATGATGCCGGAGATGGACGGATATGAGGTACTGCAGCATTTGAAAAGCAATCCGGAGACCAACAACATTCCTGTCATTATCATGTCAGCCTTGAGTGATATGCAAAGTATTGTAAAAGGTTATCAATTGGGGGCAACAGAATATGTAACAAAACCTTTTCAACGGGAAGAATTGGTGAAACGTGTCGCCCACCGTTACGAACTGTTCAGTATTAAACGTATCAAGCAGGAACTTGAAAACACGATTGAATCCCGCGACACGCTCTATTCCGTTATTGCACACGATTTGCGCTCTCCACTCGGCTCTTTGAAGATGATGAATAATGCCATCCTGATGATGGTCGATAAGAATCAGGTTAGCGACGAGGTATACGAAATGCTTCAGATGATGAACAAGACATCGGAAGAGATATTCCAACTTCTCGACAACCTCTTGAAATGGGCGAAGAACCGCCTGAACAAACAGAACATTTACAGACAGCAAGTCGACATCAACAGCATAGTCAACAGCACTGCCGAGATATTTATTCCGATGGCTACCCAGAAAGGCATATCCATCACACTTGAAGGTCTGGATAAAGAACTGATGGGATCGACAGATATCGATATGGTAAAGACAATCGTCCGCAACCTGGTTTCCAACGCAGTCAAGTTCAGCTACGAAAAAGGGGTGATTGCGGTATCAACCAAAACAGACGGGGATTTTGTTGTTGTCAGTGTGAAAGATTCGGGTAAAGGGATCAAAAAGGAAGACCAAGGTAAGCTGCTGAAGCAAAACACTCATTTTACTTCTTATGGGACGAATAACGAAAAGGGGTCCGGCTTGGGACTAATGCTGTGCAAAGACTTTATCGAACAGCTCGGCGGCAAGCTGTGGTTCGATTCCGAAGAAGGGAAAGGCACCACCTTCTATTTCTCCTTGAAAGCGTTGAATCAAGAATAACAAAAATAGCATATATAAAGCAAAAGGAGGTGTGTCAAAATCCCCTTTTGCTTCATATAATATTATCCGGTAATTGCTTTCCGGCTTCCTTTTTGGGGATATTTACGAAACAGACTCCACCATTTCAATTTTAATACACCAAACAGTGCCTCCCCAAAGATAGAGGAGTTCATCTTAGAAGTGCCTAATACACGGTTGATAAAGATAATGGGAACTTCCACAATTTTATAACCACACTTATACGCCGTAAACTTCATTTCTATCTGGAACGCATATCCTTTGAAATGAATACGGTCTAAATCAATCATCTCAAGCACCTCTCGACGATAGCATTTGAAACCGGCTGTCGTATCCTGTACTTTCATTCCGGTAACAAAACGGACATATACGGAAGCATAATAAGACATCAACACACGTCCTAATGGCCAGTTCACGACATTCACACCGTTGCAGTAGCGAGAGCCGACCGCGACATCACCACCCTGTTCCGTACAAGCCGCATATAATTTAGGAAGATCATTCGGATTATGACTGAAGTCTGCATCCATTTCAAATATAAAATCATACTTATGCTCTATAGCCCACTTGAACCCACAAATATAAGCCGTACCCAAACCTAACTTACCTTTACGTTCCACCATGAAAAGGCGTTCGGGGAACTCTTTTTGCAACCGTTTTACAATATCTGCCGTACCATCGGGCGATCCATCATCTATAATCAAAATATGAAATTCTTTCTCTAACCCAAATACAACCCGAATAATATTTTCTATATTCTCCTTCTCGTTATACGTGGGAATAATAACAATACTGTCTGACATAATCCTTCTAAATTTGTAGGGCGAAGGTACATATTTTAATTGATTTAATACTACGCATATCTACTATTTTGAACAAAAACTCTACCTTTGCGAAAAGAACATATCACATTGGAGGTACAAGATTTACTTAGACAATATGCCGCCCATCCGCAAGTGGCAGCATTAAATACCCTGTTAAAAAGCAAAACGTCCCGCAATATATTTCTGAAAGGGCTGAACGGTTCAGGGGCCGCAATGACAATAGCTTCTCTTTTTTTTAAAAGAAGGGGGAGCTACGTGTGTGTGTTAAATGACTTGGAAGAAGCCGGTTACTTTTATCATGACCTGGTGCAGCTCACCGGAGGCGATGGAATCTACTTCTTCCCCTCTGCCTACCGGCGTGCTATCAAATACGGACATGTGGACCCTGCCAACGAAATCCTGCGGACAGAAGTTCTCAGCACATTGCAAGATCCAACTGTTCCCTTCGTCATTGTCACCTATCCGGATGCATTGGCAGAAAAAGTGATCTCGCGGGAGGTCCTGAAAGAAAACACACTGAAGATCAGTGTCGGTGAGAAGTTGGACAATATGTTTGTTTCCGACGTACTGGACGAATACGGTTTTGAACAGGTAGATTACGTTTATGAACCGGGACAGTATGCGATGCGTGGCAGTATCTTAGACGTGTTCTCGTTCTCGTATGAATTTCCCTATCGTATCGACTTCTTTGGAAACGAGGTAGAGACGATCCGTTCGTTCGATGTAGAGACACAGCTCTCCAAAGAAAAACTGGACAGTATCTATATCGTGCCCGAAATGACAAAAGGAAACCGGACCAACTCGTCCCTGCTGGATTCACTGCCGTCCGAGACACTACTCGCCAGCAAAGATCTGGCATGGGTAAAAGAGCGTATCGGCAGTATCTGGAATGAAGAGCCGATCATCGGAGATGAAGAATCATTTGCCGACATCGAACAACTACGAGCCAAATTGATTACCGGAGAGGATTTTTTACGTACGGCACTTGGTTTCTGCCGGCTCCATTTCGGTACGCGGGTGACGGGAGTAGCCGATGCCACCCTGACTTTCTCAATGGAAGCACAACCGATTTATCATAAAAATTTTGATTTAGTAAGCGAATCTTTCCATAAATATTTAGAAGACGGCTATACATTATATATACTGAGCGATGTAGAAAAGCAAGCAACCCGTATCCGGGCCATCTTCGAAGATCGGGGAGACAATATACCTTTTACTTCTGTCAACAAAACTATACACGAAGGTTTTGCCGATGAGACTTTGCGTGTCTGTCTTTTCACGGATCACCAGTTGTTCGACCGCTTCCACAAATTCAACCTCAAAAGCGACAAGGCAAGAAGCGGAAAGCTCTCTTTGTCGTTGAAGGAGTTGAACCAATTCACGACCGGTGACTATATCGTACATATCGATCATGGTGTCGGACAATTCGGCGGGCTGGTCCGTACCGAAGTGAACGGAAAAATGCAGGAAGCCATCAGGCTGATTTATCAGAACAACGACATTATATTCGTCAGTATTCATTCTCTCCATAAACTGTCCAAATATAAAGGTAAGGACAGTGGAGAACCGCCCAAGCTGAGCAAGCTCGGAACAGGAGCCTGGGAGAAAATGAAGGAACGTACCAAGTCGAAAGTAAAAGATATCGCCCGCGACTTGATCCTCCTCTACTCCAAACGGAAACAGGAAAAAGGTTTCGCCTACAGTCCGGACAGCTTCATGCAGCACGAACTGGAAGCCAGCTTCATCTACGAAGATACCCCGGACCAGATGAAAGCAACAGCCGATGTCAAAACCGACATGGAGAACGACCGTCCGATGGACCGCCTGATCTGTGGAGACGTGGGCTTCGGAAAAACAGAGGTTGCCATCCGCGCCGCTTTCAAAGCTGTTTCGGACAACAAGCAAGTTGCCGTACTGGTCCCGACTACGGTGTTAGCATTCCAGCATTATCAGACATTCTCCGAACGGTTGAAAGATTTTCCCTGCCGGATCGAATATATCAGCCGGGCACGTACGGCTAAAGAGATAAGAGAAACCCTGAAAGACTTGAAGGAAGGAAAGATCAACATTATCATCGGTACCCATCGCATCGTCGGAAAAGATGTCACATTCAAAGATCTCGGCCTGCTGATTATTGACGAGGAGCAGAAATTCGGCGTATCCGTCAAAGAAAAACTGCGACAGCTGAAGGCCAACGTCGATACGCTCACCATGACTGCCACGCCGATTCCCCGTACCCTGCAATTCTCGCTGATGGGAGCCCGCGACTTGTCGAGCATCACGACTCCCCCGCCCAACCGCTACCCGGTTCAAACAGAGGTAGAACGTTTCAACCCGGACATCATCCGCGAAGCCATCAATTTCGAGATGAGCCGTAACGGACAGGTTTTTTTCATCAACAACCGCATCCAGAATATTTATGAAATGGAGGCGCTTGTCAAACGCGAAGTGCCAGATGCCCGTATCGCCGTCGGTCACGGACAGATGGAGCCGGACAAGCTGGAAAAAATCATTCTGGATTTCGTCAATTACGAATACGACGTACTGATCGCTACGAGCATTGTAGAGAGTGGCATCGACGTGCCGAATGCAAATACGATCATCATCAATAATGCACAACAGTTCGGATTGTCCGATCTGCATCAATTACGCGGCCGTGTCGGACGAAGTAACCGGAAGGCCTTCTGCTACCTCCTCTCTCCGCCCCTGTCAAGCCTTACGCAGGAAGCACGCCGCCGTTTGCAGGCAATCGAGAATTTTTCAGAGCTGGGAAGCGGTATCCATATCGCCATGCAGGACCTCGACATCCGGGGAGCTGGTAATATGTTAGGAGCTGAACAAAGCGGTTTCATCGCCGACTTGGGCTACGAAACATACCAGAAAATCCTGGAAGAAGCCGTTGACGAACTGAAAGCGGAAGAATTTGCCGACCTATATTCTGATGCCACCGAAAAGCGACCCGACACCGGTAGCGAATATGTCCGTGAAACCTATATCGAAAGTGATTTGGAACTGATGTTCCCACCAACCTATATCCCGAATGATTCCGAGCGTGTTTCCCTCTATCGTGAATTGGACAAGATGGAGGAAGAACGTGATATCCTCGCTTTTACCGAACGTCTGAAAGACCGTTTCGGGAAAGTACCGAAAGAAGGGAAAGAGCTGATCCGTGTCGTTCGCCTTCGCCGTATGGCAAAGACGTTGGGTATGGAAAAAGTCATTCTGAAAAAAGGACAGATGAGCATCTTTCTCGTCACCAATCCCGAGAGTCCTTATTATGAGAGCGAAGCTTTCGACAAACTACTCGGCTTCATCCAAAAGCATCCGCGTGAATGCACACTTCGCGAACAAAACGGGAAACGCAGTATCGTGATCAAAAACGTACCGACAGTAGAAACGGCTTGCGGTTACTTAGATGAGATCGGGAAAGTACAAATACAAAAATAAATTAAATATGAAGAAGACAATTATAGACCTTTTCGAAAGTTCAGTAAGACGATATCCCGATAACCCTTTCCTGTGGGAAAAAACCACGAATGCCTTCGAACCTACCACTTATAAGGAAGTTCAGCAACAAGTCTATACTGCCGGTGCCGGACTGATCGCTCTCGGAGTGAAGAAGGGCGACAATATGGCGCTCCTTTCAGAAGGCCGTAATGCATGGATCATCGGCGAACTGGCCATGTTCTACGCCGGCGCAACCAACGTCCCGCTATCCATCAAGCTCGAAGAAGCGAACGACCTGCTGTTCCGTCTTGTGCATGCCGATGTGAAATATATCCTGGTTTCCGGCAACCAGCTCAAAAAGATACGGTCTATCATGGACAAACTGCCTTTAGTAGAAAAAGTAATCGTGATAGACGAACTGCCGGAACATAAAGAAAAGGAAATATCGTGGTCCGAAGTACTCCGGATGGGTAAAGAATATCTGGCATCTCATTCTCTGGAAGACTTCCTTGCCGTCGGACAATCCTTGCAGAATGGCGACTATGCAACGATTACCTACACCTCAGGCACGACGGCCGACCCGAAAGGCGTCATCCTGACGCACCGTAACTACACGGCAAATGTGGAACAAGCCCTATCTTGTGTCGATATCGACGATACATGGCGCACATTAGTAATCCTCCCACTCGACCATTGTTTCGCACATGTGGTCGGTTTCTATATCTTCATGTCGAAAGGAGCATCCGTAGCAACCGTACAAGTCGGACGGACAGGGCTGGAAACATTAAAGAACATTCCGGTCAACATCAAAGAGTTCAAGCCTTACCTGATCCTGAGCGTCCCGGCACTGGCCAAGAACTTCAAAAAGAATATCGAACAGGGCATCCGTGCCCAAGGCAAGCATGTCACCCGTTTGTTCAACTTTGCCCTCAAAGTGGCCTACATCTATAACGGAGACGGCGGAGAAGACAAGGGACGCGGCGCCCGGTTCCTGCTGAAACCGCTCGTGAGCCTGTTCGACCGCGTGCTTTTCACGAAAGTCCGCAAAAACTTCGGCGGACAACTGAAGTTCTTCATCGGTGGTGGCGCGTTGCTCGATAAAGACCTGCAAAAATTCTACTACGCAATCGGACTTCCGATGTACCAAGGGTACGGACTGAGCGAAGCGACTCCCGTAATTTCCACCAACGGCCCACACCGGCATACCTTCGGCAGCAGCGGCGTGCTGGTTCGTCCGCTCGATTTGAAAATATGCGATGCCGACGGAAAAGAACTTCCGGCAGGCGAAAAGGGAGAGATCGTCATACGGGGCGAGAATGTGATGGCCGGCTACTGGAAGAACCCGGTATCGACTGCCGAAACCGTACGCAACGGATGGCTCTACACCGGGGATATGGGATATATGGGGCATGACGGTCTGCTCTACGTCCTTGGACGTTTCAAAAGCCTGCTGATCGGTAGTGACGGGGAGAAATACAGTCCGGAAGGGATCGAGGAGGCGCTCGTCGAACATTCTTCCTGCATCGACCAGCTGATCCTGTATAACAACCAGAGTCCTTATACCGTTGCCCTCGTCGTCCCTAACAAAGACCGGCTGAAAAAGCATCTGGCACACCAGCATCTCGATCTTTCATCCGATAAAGGTCGTGAAGAGGCAATCCGGATCATCCAATCCCAGATAGACCGTTTCCGTAAGGGAGGCGATCTGTCCGCCCTTTTCCCCGACCGCTGGCTGCCTGCAGCCTTTGCTATCCTGCCGGAACCATTCACCGAACAGAACGGCATGGTCAACAGCACAATGAAGATCGTCCGCGGGAAAGTAGAAAAAGCGTATGCCTCCCGCATCGACCATCTCTACACGCCGGAAGGAAAGAATCCGCTTAATGAAGAGAATAAAAAGGCATTAGATTGACAAAAACACAATTTCATTTGTTATTGTTAGGATAACAACCCAATATGGTTCACAAATCGCCATATCACGCCATTAAACTAAATAATTATGCATTACAAAACTGTAACCTCCACCATCGCCCTGGCTTTTGCTTTTTGGGCAACAGCTCCGGCGATGGCGGACGGTGTATCCAAACAAAACATCGACAGCGGCTGGACTTTCAAGCAGGTCCGCGGCAATAACTGGTATCCGGCAACTGTGCCGGGAGTAGTTCACACGGATCTTATGGACAACAAGATCATCGACGATCCCTTTTACCGCCTGAACGAACGGAGCGTGCAATGGGTGGACAAAGAAGACTGGGAATATAAAACGACCTTAAACGTCGCTCCCGATGTATTCGACAAGGATAATATCGACCTGGACTTCAAAGGACTCGATACTTATGCCGATGTCTATTTGAACGACTCCTGCATCCTGAAAGCGAACAATATGTTCCGTGAATGGCTGATCCCCGTAAAAGGATTGTTGAAAAAGGACGGTAACGAACTACGCATCTATTTCCACTCTCCCATCAAAACGGACCTACCGAACTACGACGCCTTGAAGCACCCGATCGAAGCCGGTAACGACCAATCCGAAAATGGTGGCGTTTTCGATAAGAAAGTAAGCGTTTTCGCCCGGAAGGCAGGGTATCACTACGGCTGGGACTGGGGCCCCCGCCTTGTCACGAGCGGTATCTGGCGTCCCGCCTATCTGATCGGCTGGAACGATGCCCGTATCGACAACATCCAATATATCCAGGAAAAGGTCAACGCCAAACGGGCCGATATCAAAACCCGTGTCGAAGTAACGGCGGACAAGGAGGGAGAAGCAACCCTCATAATTAAAGTCGACGGTCTCAAAAACACCTGGTTGAAAACTGTTCCCGTAAAGAAAGGAAAGAACCTGATCGAAACCGATCTTGTCATCAACAATCCGAAACTATGGTGGACAAACGGTTTGGGCGAAGCGCATCTCTATCCGTTCACAGCCACCATCACGATGAATGGAAAGATTGCCGACACGGAAACAACTCACATCGGCATCCGCAGCCTCCGCGTCGTTCGCGACAAAGATGAAGCGGGAACGACGTTCTATTTCGAACTGAACGGCAAACCGCTTTTTGCCAAAGGAGCCAACTACATTCCACAGGATAACTTCCTGCCGCGTGTCACCCCCGAGCGCTACGAAAAGACAATCCTCGATGCGGTCGATGCCAATATGAATATGCTCCGTGTCTGGGGCGGCGGCATCTACGAGAATGATCTTTTCTACGACCTTTGTGACAAATACGGCATTCTGGTTTGGCAAGACTTCATGTTCGCTTGCAGCACATATCCGATGACAGCAGAACGTTTGGAGAATATCCGTCAGGAAGCCATCGACAATATCGTCCGCCTGCGCAACCACCCATGCATTGCTATCTGGTGCGGCAACAATGAGAACCATACCGCCTGGTTCAACTGGGGTTGGATGCAGAAATACGAGAAGTTAGGCGTATTAGAGGAAATGCGCAAAGACGACAAAGAGCTCTTCCACAAACTGCTCCCCGAAGTCGTAAAGGAATATGATCCGAAAACGTTCTACCTCCCTTCCTCCCCATACGGAGGCGATCCGGACGCCAAATGCGAAAGCGGGACAGTCAACTGGAACCCGAACGGCGACGCCCATTACTGGGGGGTATGGCAGGGTATCGACTCCGTCGCCCATTTCAACAAGATCAAAGCCCGCTTCTTCTCCGAATATGGCTTCCAATCGTTTCCCGAATACCAATCCGTACTGAAATATGCTCCGGAAGAACGGGATCACAATATCTACTCCGATGTGATGATGGCGCATCAGCGTGGCGGCCAGGTAGCCAATTCACGTATCGAAAAAATTACAGCAGACGAATATCGTAAGCCCAAAGACTTTCCGAGTACTCTTTATATGAGCATCCTCCTTCAGGGAGATGCCATCAAGACCGCCATCGAGGCGCATCGTCGCATGATGCCTTACAACATGGGAAGCCTTTTCTGGCAGCATAACGACTGTTGGCCTGTCGCCTCCTGGTCGAGCCGCGACTATTACGGGCGCTGGAAGGCCCAGCACTATTTTGCGAGGAAAGCGTTCGAGGACATCCTGATTTCTCCCATCGCCGAAAACGATACGCTGGACATATATATCGTCTCGGATCGCCTGAAAGCGACAAAAGGGACTCTCGATATCCGTGTGATGGACCTCAGAGGCAATCTCCTTTTTGAAAAGAAGAAAAATGTGACACTGCCCCCCAACACAAGCAAGATACAGTTCTCCGCTCCCGTCAAAAATGTCTTAGGCGGAAAGAAACCGAACGAAGTTTTTGTAAACGCCCGCTTCACCGAAAACGGAAAAGAGGGCAAGATCGTCACGAACAACTATTTCTTCGACCGTTATAAGAACATCGACTTCCCGAAAGCCGATATCCGGATCACATCCGTTCCTGCCAGAGACGGCTACGACCTGACGGTCAGCAGCGATGTCTTTGCACGCGGCGTATTTTTAAGCCTTGACGGCATAGACAATTTCTTCTCCGACAACTATTTCGATCTGTTGCCGGGCGAACCGGTCACAATCCATGTCACGACCAGTCTGAATAAGGATACTTTCGACAAGCAACTTCGCAGCGAGAGTTTAGCGGATACTTATTAAATCGTTCATTTGTCCTCCCCTATGTTTGATATGGGAACGCAGAAGAAGTCGGTTCAATGCGATCCCATGTCGAGCACAGGAACAAAAAGACACAACGAAAGCTCCGAACGGAAAAAACAGAGCCTTTAGAATTGGAAATAAATAAACGGTTGTACGCCGGCACTCTTAAACTGAACGACAACAAAAATCGCAATCGCCAGCATCACCGCCTGCACAAGCAAAGGAGAGCGAGTGACGACCGTCTGCAAGCTGTTTTCCGCCGATTTCGGCATGAAATGCAGGATATACCCCACCACCATTAAGATGAACACACCCTTATAGCCCATCACAAACTGCGTGAAGACCTCCGGATGGAAATTCGTGAAAATCTGCGTCAGCATCTCGCCTACCGTCTGCATCGAGTCGGCACGGAACAGAATCCAGCCGAAACATACCAGATGGAAAGTGATCAGGACCCCTATCACTCTTCTCCAGGGTTTCATTTCCGCCCCTAACGGTTTGAAACTGCTGAAACGGTTCATCATAAACTTATGAACGGCCAGCGCAACCCCATGCAAAGCGCCCCAGAGGATAAAACTCACAGAAGCCCCGTGCCATAAACCGCCCAGCAACATCGTTATCAGCAAGTTGATGTATGTCCGTATTTTTCCCTTCCGGTTACCTCCGAGTGAAATATACAAATAGTCTTTCAACCACGAAGAAAGCGAGATATGCCAGCGCCGCCAGAACTCTGTGATAGTCGCCGACTGATAAGGCGAATCGAAGTTCACGTTAAAGCGGAACCCTAACAGTAATGCGATCCCGATCGCCATATCCGAATAACCGGAAAAATCGCAATAGATCTGCAAAGCATAACCATACACACCCAACAGGTTTTCCACCCCTGTGTAAAGCAATGGGGCATCGAATATGCGATCAACGAAGTTCAGGCTGATATAGTCGGATATGACCGTTTTCTTGAAAAGCCCGCACAAGACGAGGAAAAGCCCTTCCCCGAACTCCGCCCGCGTAACAACCGGAGTCCTATAAATCTGAGGAATGAAATCGCGTGCCCGGACGATCGGACCGGCTACCAGCTGTGGGAAGAAGGAGACATAGAAAACATAGTCAATCCAACGCCGGAGGGGTTCTATCCTGCCCCGGTACACATCAATTACATAGCTGATGGTCTGGAAAGTAAAAAAAGAGATACCAACCGGCAGAAAGATATCCAATGGCTGATAAGTGATGTTCTGCAACGAGGCATTCCCTAACTGATACCCCAATTCATGAGCGACGGTAGCCACGATCTCTCTCAGGAAATTGAAGTATTTGAAGTATCCCAACAACCCTAAGTCGATACACAGGCTCAGGACGACCCATGCTTTGCGTCCCCACCGGGAAGCAGTCTTGGCCATGCACTGCGCAATACAAAAATCGGATGTCGCGACAAACAGCAGGAGAAAGAAAAACAATCCGCTGCTCTTATAATAGAAATAGATGGAAAACAACGTAACGTAAATGATACGTGTCAGCAGGTGTTTCCTGAGCGACATATAAATAATCAGGAAACCGATAAAAAGGAAGAAAAACAATCCGCTACTGAAAAGTATCGGTGCATTGTGCTGGTAGGTCAATATATCGCCAAGTTTGTCGAATGAGAGCTGAGACCAATATTCTCCCATTTTATTTATAAAATCATTCATCATCTTTTCTGATTTTCAACATTTGATTATAAGATTGCATCAGGGCACGATATAACAAGGTTCCTTGTTCGCGATAGCCTTCCTTTGTGAAATGGATGCGGTCACGCCCCATCAGTTTCTCCTTATGCCATTTGATACAAGAACTTTTCCCTCCCGTAGTGGCAAAAAGGTCCCAGCAGGCTACACCCTCTTCATGGGCCGCTTTTACAATTGCTTTTGCAGCAAGCTGGGTATTCGCGTTACGGACATACGTCCGCTTCTTATTGACATACGTTCGCTTGTAGCATTCCGGCGGAGTGGTAAGCAGAATAGCTGTTTCAGGCATCTGCTTCTTGACGAGGGAAACAAACGCGCGTACCTGCCCGCCGAATTCTTCCGGACGGAAGCGGCGACCGAAAGTCTCGTTCGTGCCCAACGAAATGATCAGTAAAGAAGGTTTCAGCAGGGCCAACTGTCGGACATAGGCTTCGTCTGTGTAATTGACATACATCGCTCCGTTCACACCGACCGAATGGTAGAGGACGCCCGGATTGCCATTCGTCAGGCTGAAACCGTAATAAATATTCTTGAAGGTGGAGGCCGGAAGCAGCTTATCCGTACCTTGTTTCCTCCGGGTACTATGCAACTGCAACGTATCAACCGGATAAGAAATGCGGAAGGTATCGGCCAGGACACCAGCGACAGCCGGAACCGTAGCCCAAGATGTCTGTACGGAATCTTTAAGCGGACCGGCCGGTAACATCGGCATAGCCTTCTCCCCCCGGTAAAGGATCGCTTGGTTGAAGGAATAGCCGGCTCCGTTGTTAGGCGCTATCCGGACATCCAAATTGATGGAGGGCGAAACGGACTGGATACCGATCCCACCGATTCCGACAGGACATTTCTTATTGGTCTGGATACAGCGTCCCGTCACCCATTCGCGGACGGAGGAAGAGATGAAATAGTCGTCCGGTTCATTCGTCCGGCTCAACTTGAAAGGGGCGATCCATCCGCGTCCGGCATTCCCGAACTGCGCCTGCAAAAGACGCATCACCTTACCGGAATAATAACCGGCCTGTATGTGGGAATCGCCTAAATGGACGATCGTCAATACGGTATCCTTCCCCGCCCTGAGCGAATCCAGTCCGGCAAAGAAGGGCTGTAGCGAAGAGGGTGACTGGATCGAATCGACCTCCTTCCCGATCGAATAAATGCGGGAAGGGAGCGGGATCGTATCGAGGCTCCCCTGTTCCCTCGCCCCGCGCGGGCCCGCCAATTTTCCTTTTGCTCCGACGGCACTAACGGCCATCAAAACCAGGCAAGCCGACAGATTAACGAGCCACTTTGTCTGCTTCATCATAAAACTCCTTTTCTAATAATATGGCTTTCAACAAGGCAGAAGCGATCTCTTTTCCTCCCCTGAAACTCAAATGTGTATAGTCTTTGCTGGCCCAGTTGTTTTCCACGAAGCGGACCATACTGTTCTCTCCTCCCATCGCCCCGAAGACATTCCAGAAAGCGACACCCGAGCGGCGGGCTGCCTGCCGCTGTGCGTGCAACAAGGCCAATACGGCGGGCATCGTTTCGAAGGTTCCGTCCACTTGCCGGCTCCTGTCCGAAACACCTAACATCAGGATATCGGCATCCGGAAAACAAACGCGTACGTGGCGTACGGCTTCTTCCATCCGTTTGGCGTACCAGCCATACTGGAGAACGCTGTCACTGACGATATTCAACCCGTACTGCAAAACGACCAGATCATAGGGGCGTATCTCGTTCAACTCCCTGCAACGGGCACTGTCCAGCCTCGAAAGGATCATCCCCGAATTGCCACGCAACGAATAATTGTCCACGATCACCCCTGAATTATCTTCAAGCGCGACTCCGAGAGCACGAAAACCGGCCGTATCGGCAAAGCTGAAAGAGGCCTCCGTGAAGGTCCCTGTTTGTTCGTATTGCGTGATGACGGATGTCGGTTTCAATGTTTCGCGGATCGTGTCCTGCGTGCCGTTGCAAACCAAGGTCATCTGTGTGCGGGAATTCTTTTCATACAGGAATTTGAGGGAAGAAACCGTTTTCAACTCCGGATAACGGTCTGTCGTCTTAACCGAGATAGACGGCTTCTCTCCTTTCGGTTCGAACGTCATTCCGGAAAGTGTATACCGGTGATAATGGTCCGTCAGCATAGACCAGGTAGTCCAGCCTTCTGCCTTTTGCTCGATCGTCGGACGGAACTGGGCGGCTACCGACATAACCGGAACGAAACCGACTCCGCGTCCTCCGAACTGCTCCTGCATTCCTGAACGGAAATCAGCCACCACGATATCGCCTTCGATAAACGAATCTCCCAAAAAGGCGATACGCACCGGACGACTCGCCTGCCTGCTATTTCTTAAAGTGGCAAAGAACCGCTTCAAACCGATATGGCCGACGGAGTAATCCTCGATACGCGTTCCCAGTGAATCGGCTCCCTTATCCGCATACATGACCTTATAAAGCGAATCGCGCAACGCAAGAGCGACGGAATCGATACCTGTCGTTTTTAGGATCGAATCGCGTATGGCGGCCGAATCTATCCGGATCGTATCCGGTTGTTCCAATTGCATACGCAAGGAATCCATAGACAGGGATTCAGGCTTTACCCTGAGATCGGAAAGCAAATCAACTTTTTTTATTTTCATGCCGAACAGCTGGTCCGGTAAGTAATAAAGCCCCAAACAGATACCTAACGCAATAAGTAGCAGGAGCAAAAGCCTGCCGAAATTATTATCTTTATTCATCTAATTCCTCTCTTTCGAAGCCACAAAGATAAGAAACAAACGCAATTTATTACAAACTCGGCCGTTTCATATTTATATTATATGTTCGTTACTTTTGGCTTGATCCAAAAGTAACCAAAAGATCAAGGCTTAAGCTGCTTCGCTACTCCGTTCCCTTCGTTCGCTG
>PPYE01106109.1_pt1 | contig 103933 bp, 90 predicted proteins | sample 1559881 | NCBI WGS metagenome assembly PPYE01 (sample SAMN08240022, study PRJNA423297) | Human gut metagenome, whole genome shotgun sequencing project.
CAAGGAAATCCGTGTTGACCATGACAAAAACATTCATATTATTTTTTTGTGATTGTTATACTACTAACTGAACCCCTCCCGTCGGTTCATCCGCAAGGATCACTCCCGGCTTTGCTGCCATTGCACGGGCAATTGCCACTCTCTGCTGCTCTCCACCAGATAACTGATCCGGATAATCTCCGTTCCTGTCCCATAATCCGACCTTTTCAAGAAGCTGTCGGATATAAGCTTTATCCGGTACCGTATGCGCGATATAAAGCGGCATGCATACATTATCCCAGATCGTATACTCCGGCAGTAACTGATACTGTTGGAAAATAAACCCGATTTTCTTCTGCCGGATCTTGCAGATCTTCTTTTGGGAAAGCCCGTTAATCTGTATTCCATTCAGGAAGACTGCTCCGGTATCTGGCTTTTCCAGTGTTCCTGCAATCTTAAGAAAAGTAGATTTCCCGGATCCGCTTCGTCCCATCACTGCCACAAATTCACCGCTTTTCACTTCAAAAGAAAACTCCTTTAATGCTGTGATTTTCTTTTCACCAAGGGTATAGCTTTTGCTTACCTTGTCCAGTCTGATTACGGTTTTCATCTTCTGCCACCTCCTTCATTTGTTAGTCTTACTATATCAGATCAGTCTTTCGATTCACTTACCCTAATCTTACGAAATCGTAAGATTTATTTCTTCCTGTGCATGATCTTTTGCGATCATCTTCGGCAGTATAAACTGGAAGGTTGTCGCCTCCTCCAAGCCGCTTCGATCCACAACCTTCAGTGTTCCCTGATGGAGCGTGACAATTTCCCTTGCCAGATGCAGACCAATTCCGATTCCACTTCCCTGTTCCATCTGGTAGAAACGGTCAAAAATCAGCTCTCTTTTCTCTTCTTCAATCCGTTTTCCCCGATTGGTGATATACAGCTTATAATAGTCCGTATCTTCTTTCAGCAGAATCTGAATCAGGCTTCCTGTATCTGCATATTCTACGGCATTTTTCAGTACATTTTCCATTGCCTCTTTCAGCCAGAATCCGTCACAGGAAAGCAGGCATTCTTTTGGAACATCCATTTCAAATCCAACTCCTTTTTCTTCCGCTAAAGGCTGTGTTCTGTCTATACATTCTTCGATCAGTCCGGTCAGATTTTCTTTTTTCCGCTTCATCCAGATTTTCCCGGAATCAATCTGCGCAAGCCTAAGAAGCACGATCGTCATATCGGACATCCATTGCACCTTTTTCACACAGTCTTCCAGCTTCTGATACCGTTTTTCATCCTCTTCTGTCACAAGAAGCACCTCCAGATTCAGAAGTGTTCCCGCGATCGGTGTTTTTAGCTGATGGGAAATATTTTCCATGTAAGTTCCCATTTTCTGCCGGTCACGATGCAGAAATTCTTTTTCTTCCGCCAGCTTTGCTTCCAGTTCCCTGTCTTTTTCTGCCAATTGATTATCCAGTGCTTTTTTCCGTCTTTTCTCCATGTGCAGTTCTGTCAGCAGACCAACAATGCAGATGATGCCGATCGCAGCCACAAACACACCTATTCCGTAACTTCGGATTCTCTTTTCCAGCCAAATTTTTCCTGTTTCTTCATACCCTGCCTCTTTCAATGCCTCGCAGCCCTTCTGATATGCTTCTTCATCCGGTTCTGTAAAGGCAGAAACCGTTCTGTCTTTTTCTGTCTGTCCGATCCAGGAAACAACCTGTCTTTCATAATTTTCTGCAAGAATATTCTGGTATCCATAAAAAACCAGCAATATCAAAAGAAAAATCAGAGTCCATTTTCCCGGTATTCTCCATTTCTCCGTCTTTCTCTCAGATCTCATCATACACATCCTCAGCTTTCAGCGTCCATGCATAACCGACTCCACGCTTTGTCTCAATCGGATCCTGCTCATTTTCTGCAGTCAGCTTCTTTCTCAGCCTGTTCATATGTACAGACAAGGTATTGTCATCGATATAATTTTCATTAAAATCCCAGATAGTGTCCAACAGGAACTCCCTCGCAACAAGATTCGGTGCGTTTGCAAGAAGGCTGCACAGAATCTGATATTCGGTCCTTGTAAGATCGATTCGGACACCATCCTTCTGCAAAATCTGCTTCTGCAAATCCAGTTCATATTCTCCGCTTTTGATTCCTTTTTTCACTTTCTTGCCGTTTTGCATACCGGTACGTCGCAGCAAAGCCTTGATTCTCGCAATAAATTCAAATGTGCGGAAAGGCTTGATCACATAGTCATTTGCTCCCGCTTCAAATCCTTCTACGATAAATTCTTCACTGTCATAGGCTGATAAGAAAAGAATGGGATTGTCTGTATATCTACGGATCTCCCTGCAGAGCATGATTCCGTTCCCGTCTGGCAGCTTCATATCCAGTACATACAGCATATATTATTCTCCTCGAATCCTTACGAGTGCTTCGCTACAAGACTTCGCTGCAACCGCATTCCATCCCTTTAGTTCCAGGATGTCTACGATTCCCTGTCTTACCAGGTCGTCATCTTCAATTACTAAAATTTCTGTGTTCATGCTCGGAATTCCTTTCTTTATTTCTATTGTATGATTACGTAAGCTGACTCCTACTTGATTCGTATACTTTGTACACCATCTCACTTAACAGCCAGGTGATGTACATTCGCAAAATACAGATTCTTGTGCAAGCACAAATCTGCACTTGGCTCATCGTATACACAAAAAGGTGCCGCAAACCTGCGACACCTCTTTAAGTCTTCTTCAAATGATTATCCAGCAGGCGTGCGCTTCTCCTGCATCTCTCAGGTTTCCCCTGTCTATACCATCGGCGTGTGGATCGCACGAAATCTTCCACCTTAGATAATCATATGAATGAATTTTTCTCTACATTCAGTATATCAATATTATTCTCTTTTGTAAAGAATTTTCTTGTTGCGCAGCAGCCTGTTCCATTCCTTATCATCTATTTTCATAAATGTGATAATTGAATTTTTGTAGTCCAGATTATCCTTTGATGTAATCAAACGTAAAACCATTTTAAATACTTCTTTAACGTCCTTAATTTCTTTTAGTATCAACGCTGTATTGGGTTTCTTCGCTTCAATTATATAATCCGGATCCCGTATTATCTCGTCAAAGTATGTAGAAAAAAGTTCATAATCATTGGGATGTCTTTCCCGAATATGCATAATCTGCACAACAGTTATAATAACTTCATCTGTTACTATATCCTCTGCTATACAATGGTATATTTCCCTGTCAATTTTCCCTACTCTATACACGTTTATAATCTATCCCTACTTCGCCACGATCCGAATCTCCTCCCCATCAAAGTAATACACGGAATCCGAAAGCACTTCCTCCGGTGCCACTCCGGTCTGATTGATCTCTTTTACCATTTCCTGCATCCGCTCCGGCTCCAGTCCAAAGCTTTCCGGCACCAGTATCACTTCATGGATACTGCTTGGCAGGATATAGAAATCCCCTCTGATCATCCCCCTGACCTTTTCCCGGAAATCCGGATACCGCATCACTGCTGCCCCCAGACTGCACTGCTCGTTCGTCGCCACATACATAAAGCGCACAATCTGCCGGATCTGCACCGGATAGATCCGCGGTGTATTCTTCTCGGCAAGACGGCGGATTTCTTCCTTTTCCACACGCCAGTACCGCAGATGCTCGTTGCGGATCTGGATCGCCGCCGATCCAAAGCGTGTGTTGTCTATCTGGATATAATAGACCACTGCCAGATCCAAGAACGACTCATAAGGAATCTGCTTTAACAGTTCTTCGTTGGCATCCCGCCGGATCAGCTTGTACACGATATGCTCTTTTACATGATTAAAATCAAACAGATTCTGACAATCACAGGTTTTCTTCACCCGAATCTCCTGATAAATACTGCAAATGGAATCTGCCAGATCCGGTACCTGCTGCCCCTTCAAGTACTTCTGGTAAAATTCCTCCAGATAGATCGTCGGTGCAAGGTTGCTGTCCTCCTGCTTAAAAAGAATCCCTGTTCTTCTGGTTCCATTATTCTTCGTCACAGTGTACAGCTCCGTCCTCACCTGCGCATCTACCTGTCCTCTGATCTCGCATAACATAGCATTCATAAATTCTGTATAATTCATCCGTTCTCCTTCCCGAAAGCCATGCGCCGCAAAAAACCTTTTCTGCCATCTTAAGGCAGCTTATGATTTGAATATCACCTGCATTCAAGCAGGTGTGTACTGCCAATTATATCTGCCCTTTTTTCAGATTACAAGAACATTCTTTTTCCCTCCAAAATGGCATTGACATGCAAAAAAGCCGAAAGCATGAGGACCTGCCTCTGCTTTCGGCTTTTATCTCTGTCTTAATTTTGTGAATTATGACGAAAGGATTATGCTCTTGAGCTGTACTCTCCTGTACGGGTATCAATTTTGATCTTGTCACCCTGGTTAACGAAAAGCGGTACAAGAACACTTGCTCCTGTTTCAACGATAGCCGGTTTAGTAGCACCTGTAGCTGTATCACCTTTTACTCCCGGCTCTGTCTCTGTAACTTCAAGTTCCACACTGATCGGCGGCTCTACTGAGAATACGTTACCTTCATGTGAACATACTTTAACCATCTCGTTCTCTTTTACAAACTTGAGGGAATCTCCTACAGTATCTCCATCAACTGCGATCTGGTCGAATGTCTCAACATCCATGAAGTGATAGAGTTCACCATCAGAATACAGATACTGCATATCTTTTCTGTCGATATGAGCGGTATCGAATTTCTCTGTCGGACGGAAAGTCTTTTCTACTACACCACCACTGATGATGTTTTTAAGTTTTGTTCTAACGAAAGCTGCTCCCTTTCCCGGTTTTACATGCTGGAATTCCAGAATCTGATAAATGTTACCTTCGATCAGTACTGTAAGACCATTTCTAAAATCGCCTGCTGAAATCATTGTAATATCCTCCTTATATATGCCCTGGGGCATTCCTTTTACTTTTTATATACATTACTTATAATTCTATAATAAAAAACTCTATTTTTCAACAAAAAATTTCAATCAATTACAGATTTCCCTGATTTTCCGTATTTTTTTGCTATTTCATATAGGCATTATAGAGTTTTTTATCCACATTTTTCTCGATTTCATCGTAAACCGGCTGCACTGCCTCACGGATTTCCGCTCTCAGTTCATCACTAAGTGTAACAATCTGTGTTCCACTGTCCTCAATTACTTTGATCTTGTCTGCAATCCGGTCATCCGATGCCTGGCGAGCCTCTTCTTTGGCGATCTCAGCAGCTTCTACAAGGATTGCCTGCTTATCTTCCGGCAGATCCTGAAAAAATTCATCACTGACGATCAGAGAGATCAGATGCGGCAGGTGATTGGTTTCCACAACATAATCCTGCTGTTCATAAAGCTTGTTGGATACGATAACCTCGTATGGATTCTCCTGGGCATCAATGGTTCCCTGTTGCAGCCCGATATACACCTCACTGAAACTCATCGGTGTCGGAGATGCTTTCAGTTTTTTCCAGAAATCCATATGGTAGGAATTCTCCATGGTACGGATCTTCTGTCCTTTAAAATCAGCCAATGATTCGACCATTTTATTCGTTGACATAACACGGAATCCCTGGTCTGCATAGCCAAGGAGATTATATCCGCCATTCTCATAGACATCCTCCAGAAGTCCATAGAACTCCGGATCATCTACCTTTTCACGTACTTCATCAATTGTACTGAATCGGCACGGAATATCAAACACCGCAAGGTCTGGCATGAAAGTTACCTGCGGTGCGGTATTCTGGATCACAAACGGAATATCCCCATCCTTACAGCTCTCCAGAAGCTCTCTGTCCCCTCCGATCGTACCGTTCGGATAGACCTGGATCTTCATCTTGCCATCACTTAATTCTTCTACTTCTTCCGCAAATTTTTCTGCATAGATCTGTGTTACGGTATCCTCCGGACTTGCCGTTGCAAGCGGCCATGCATATCGCTGTACTTCATCATCCGCAACCGTCTTTTTCTGACACCCCGCACTAAGTGCAAGTGCCGTACACATTCCTGCCGCTACCGCCATTCTTACTGCTTTCTTCATGCTGCTACCTCCTATATCAGTGCCAGGCTGATCGCCGGGATAAATGTAATTAACAAAAGTGCAACAAGGAAGTAGCCGATCATTGGCATCGCATGTTTGGAAATCCGCATGATCGGGATATCTGTAAGCGAGCTTGCCACAAACAGATTGACTCCGATCGGCGGTGTTACAAATCCGATTGCAAGGTTGACAACCATCATGATTCCAAAGTGGATCGGATTCATGCCGACTGCTGTTACGATCGGCAGAAGGATCGGTGTCAGGATCAAGATTGCCGGTGTTGTATCCATGACCATTCCCACGATCAGAAGGAATACATTGATCACCAGAAGCAGGACGATCTTATTGGTAAAGTGCGTCAGGATCCAGGTGCTTACCATCTGTGGGATCTGCATCAGAGTCAGAACTCTTGAAAATGCAATCGATGCTGCAAGGATAAACATGATCGGTGCATAGGTGCGCACGCCTTCCACCAGTGCCGGCCAGATATCTTTAAATGTCATCGTCTTATAAATAAACAGGCTGACGATCAGTGCGTAAAACACCGAAATGACTGCCGCTTCTGTCGGCGATGCGATTCCGGAATAGATGCATCCCAGAATGATAACCGGACTCAAAAGTGCCCAGAAGCTTTCTTTTAAAACCTTCAGAAGTCCTTTCTCATGAAGTTCTCCGACTACTTTCTGGATCTTTTCTTTGTCCTCTCCATTCTTTTTACAGTAATAAACTGCATAAACCATCAGAAGTCCGCCGATCAGAAGTCCCGGAATGATCCCTGCGATAAACAGGTCACTTACTGATTCACCGGAAGCACTTCCGAACATGATAAACGGAATACTTGGTGGAATAATAACTCCAAGACCACCTGCCACGGCTACGATCGCCGCGGAAAAATCCTTATCGTATCCAAGCTCGATCAGAATCGGGATCGTCATACTTCCGACTGCTGCAACCGTCGCCGGTCCGGAGCCTGAGATTGCACCATAAAACAGACAGGTTACAATGACCGCGCACGGCAGACCCGCTGTCAGATTTCCAAGAAAATAGGAAAATACATCAAATAATTTTTTGGAAATGCCGCCTCTTGCCATGATGATTCCGGAAAGTACGAACATCGGAACCGCAAGGAGCGGAAAGCTGTCAATTCCTCCCAGCATAGAACGGATCACAAACTGTCCGCTGGCTGTGAAGGATGGATCAAAAGCACCCGGAAGGACCGATGCGATCGTAAGCGCGATTGATACCGGAATGGCAATGATCAGACAGATTACAAATAAGATAAATACTACTGCTGCCGGCATGCTTTTTCTCCTTTCTCATCTTTTTCTCTTACTACTTTTAATTCTGCAAACCATCGCTGGATAATACGGATCGCTACCAGGATAAAACTTGCAAGCGGTGCTGCCTGCACATAATACATCGGGATGTGGCACGCCGGACTTACCTGTCCGCTCTCTACTGCTGACATCATATACTTAAACGCAAACGGTATCAGGTAAAGAAATACCATCAGTTCAAAGGTATGGTTGACCAGTTTAAAAAGTGCCTTCCCTCTTCGTGGGAAAATTGACACAAACTGTTCGATCTTAATGGAAATACATTTTTTTGTGCAATAGCTGACGCTCAAAAATCCCGACCATACAAACAGGTAACGGGTAATCTCCTCCGACCAGGACGGCGCTGAGCCGAGTACATATCTGGAAAACACCTGGATCCCCATGATCACTGTCATCAGGATCAGGCTTATCACCATAAAAAATTCTTCCAGATAGTTATCCAGCCAGATTACTGTTTTCTTCATTCGCATTTGCCCTCCATTCATGTAATCATACAAAAATGATATCAATTACCGAAGAATTTGTCTATTTTTTCTATTTGCTTTTATCTCTTTAAATAGCAAAATTTTCTATAATTTTTTCACTTTCAGAAATCGGTTAGTTTTTTAACAAAACCAGAATATGATAAAGGCCCGCAATCCACCGGAATCCCCGGTATGACTGCGGGTCTTTATCCTGCCTTTTTCACTCTTCATTCAGGTTAAACATAACGGATCCGCCACAGGACTTCTCCGGATGTTTCTTCACTAGATGCTCTTATCGATCAGAGTCAGGATTTCTCTTAAATCTGATGCATTCATCTGTCCAGGTGCAGAAGCTTTTCCTACTGCCCCGAAAGTAAGTGCTGAACCGAATACTTCACCGCACAGGCGACTGATCAGTCCGGTACCTGCCATAGACATTGTAATGATCGGACGGTCTGCATGTTCTTCTGCCATTTCACGTGTTGCTTCAAGAAGTGTAAGTACATCCTTTTTGCACTGTGGCATTACTGCAATTTTCGGGATATCTGCGCCGAGTTCCTGCATTTTCACAAGGCGTCCTACGATATCGTCTTTGTCCGGTGTCTTATCGAAGTCATGGTTGGATGCAACGACTTTTACGCCGTGTGCATGCGCGCCTTCGATGATATCTTTTACAACTTCGTCCCCTGTAAATGCTTCTACATCCACAAGGTCAACCAGTCCTGTTGCTGCTGCTTTCTTGTTCAGCTCTGCATATGCGTCAGCTTCGATTGCTTTTTCGCCGCCTTCTTTGGAAGTACGGAATGTGAAAAGAATCGGTGTTTCGCCAAGCGCCGGACGAAGGTCTTTTAATACATCTTCGACCTGTGCGAAGTCAAATACACCTTCGAACCAGTCTACACGCCATTCTACAACATCAAGCGCAACATCCTCAAAAGATCTTGCTGCTGCAAGAATTTCTTCTTTTGTCTTTCCGACGATCGGTACACAGATTTTCGGTACTCCTTCACCGATCTTAACGCCACGAACTTCTACATATTTACTCATGTCTGTTTTCTCCTTTTTCTAGTTGTCAGCCTGAGCCTGTTCTACCATCTTAGTATAACGTAAGTTTACAAATAATCCAAGAAGGACTCCAACTGCTGTAAGAACGATATTCATAACCATAACCTGTGACGGCTGCATTTTGGATGCTGCTGTAAGGATGGTGTAGTTACACAGGGAAGATGCGATCATAACAAGTGCTGTTACAGTTCCTTTGATCTTCGGGAAAAGCATGTTGCATACAGAAGTTGCGATCTGAAGAAGTCCGCCTGCTCCTGCCCATCCGATCAGGAATGCACCTGCAATCATAAGTGTCTGGCTCTTTCCAACCAGAACAGCGATCATTGCTACAAGACAGATTACCGGGTATCCCAGGATAAATCTTACGTCTTTGATCTTTCTTGTTAAAAGTGCAGTTACAACGAGTGCAAGCATTGTTCCTGCTGAATAGTATGTCTGCATGATGGACGGATCAGCCCAGCCAACATTCTCTTTTGCAAAGTTCTGTGCACAGTTCAGCCATAACTGGAAGGTACCTGTACATGTGAATCCGATCAGGATCATTGCGATGGATTCTACAGAGAAATGGGTATGCTTTAAGCTGTCGATCAGGCCTTCTTTCTTTCCCGCTGCTTTCTGATCTGTATCCGGGAGTGGGAAGATCATAACCAGTACCAGAAGTACAAGATAAGCGATTCCACATGCATAGAACAGTGTGTTGTAAGAGGTTGCTCCTGTTGCTGTTGTAGCGACAGTTACACCAAGTACGAACGGTAAAAGCATCTGCGATACAGAAATAAAGAATTTGATCCCCATAGTTGCAACGCCCGGTGCTTTGTAAATGATTTCTGAAACAGCCGGGTAAATTCCTGTATCCAGGAAAGAGTTTGCGATACCACCAACGATTGCACAGATATATGCGATCTGGTATCCACCATTTGTTCCTGCATTAAATGCAAGTGCAAGTCCGATCAGGTAGATTGCATAGGATCCACTACCGATCGCTGTTGAAATACGACGTCCGAGTTTGTCAGAAAGCGGTCCGGCGAACGGAAGCGCGATCAGACGTCCAAGTCCGAGTGCTGCTGAAATTGCAGTGATTGCCATAACTTCTACGCCCCAGGAAGCGGCAAGTGCTTCCTTGATGACTGCCTGTCCAAGGATGGAACATCCGACACCGTGGATAAAGTAGTTTAAATAAAGGATCAGGGCGCTGGGTATGTATTTCTTATTCATCTCTTTTCCTCACATTCCTGTTTTTCAAATTTTTTCGATTTCTTCTTAAATTCAATACAAGCCTGCCGGGTATTAATCATCGTATCTGATGTTTAATACTTCTTTCATGTGTTCGATCGGCATTTCTTTTCCTGTCCATAGTTTGAATGCTGCTGCTCCCTGGAATAACATCATTCCAAGACCGTTCATTGTCTTACATCCAACTTCTTTTGCCATAGAACGCATCTTTGTTTCCAGTGGTGAGTAAGGAACATCAATAACAATAAGTTCCGGACGGAAGAATGATTTATCCGGTACAACTGACATTCCTTCCAGTGGTTTCATACCAACACCTGTTCCGTTTACGAAGATGTATGAATCGTTCATTTCTTCTCTTAATTTTTCTTTGTCATCCAAATCGTAAAGAGTAGCTTTGCAATTTGTCTTTTCATTGATCTTTCTTACTGTTTCTTCAGCATTTGCCCAGAATTTATCATGAATGTTGAAAATAGAGATTTCTTTTACACCGTCAAGTGCAGCCTGGATTTCAATTGCTGTAGCAGCTCCGCCTGCGCCTGCGATTGTCATCTTCTTTCCGATTACATCGATATCGTTATCTTTTAATGCCTGCATGAATCCGATACCGTCTGTGATGTGTCCTGTTAAAACACCATCTTCATTTACGATTGTGTTAACTGCTCCACAAAGCTCTGCTGCCGGAGATAATTTGTCCAGATACTGTCCAACAACTGTTTTATTTGGCATAGACACGTTAGATCCTACCATTTTCAGAGCACGAAGTCCTTTTACTGCATCTTCCAGTGTGCTGTTGTCAACTTCAAATGCAAGGTAAGCATAATCCAGTCCAAGGTAAGCAAATGCTTCATTATGCATTGCCGGTGAGCTTGAATGTCTGATTGGATAAGCCATAAGTCCGATAAGTTCTGTGTGTCCTGTAATTCTCTCTGCCATGATTTGTTCTCCTTTTCTTCTTCCATCGAAATTTATTTCTTTGTTCTTTGAGAATGTTTTTAACGTTTGCCCAATTTTTGTTAATTTTTAAACAACCTCTTGATAGTTAAATTATAGACGATATCATTTGATAGTTCAAATACATCTTATATGTATTTTTGATAGCTTTTTAGCATCAGTTATGGTATGATTATTTTATATAATATAGAAAGGATTTTTTACCATGACGCTAAATCAGCTTGAATATTTCCAAAAAGTAGCAACACTGCAGCATTTCCGACAGGCTGCAGAATTACTTAAGATCTCCCAGCCAAGCCTCAGCCGGTCCATGTCGCTTCTGGAAGAAGAACTTGGACTGATGCTTTTTGAACATCAGGGACGCAATGTTGTCCTCACCAAATCCGGCCGCGTCTTCCTGGAACATGTCAACCGGATCCTCGAGGAGGTACATATTGCCGAGCATAAGATGAAGCAGCTTGCCGGAAGCGGCGGACATATTGATATCGCCTATGTATTTCCGCTGGCAAACTACTATATTCCGCATACAGTGCGATCCTTCCTGGATATAGACCGCAACAAGCATGTAACCTTCAATTTTAACCAAACGCACACTGCAGATATGATCCAGGGGCTCAAATCCGACCGCCACGATGTGATCTTTGGTTCTTTCGTTGCGGATGAACCGGATATTTCCTTTGTACCCATTCTGAACCAGAATATGGTTGTAATTACTCCAAAAGAACATCCTCTTGTCCAGAAAGAATCCGTCTGTTGCAGTGACCTTACCGACTATCCTCTGATCGGGTATGACCGCTATTCCGGACTCGGTGGCTTCACCCATAACTTCTATAAAGAAAAGAAGCTGAAGGTAAACATCATCTGTGAGTGTCCGGATGAAAACGCAATTGCTGCCCTGGTTGCCGAAGATTTCGGAATCGCCCTTGTTGCCAGGGTCGATGCGGTTGATCAGGCAAATGTAACCGTACTCCCGCTTGCCGATGCAGACCTTACCCACACCGTTTATATGGGATACATCCGCGACAAATACCAGATTCCCGCTGTCAAACGTTTCATCCAGTTTGTCAAAAGAGATGGGAAGGCCTATTAAAGTGCCTTCCCATTGCTTTCTTTTACATATTCAATAAATTCTTTTACAACCGGCGCCAGATATTTTTCCTTCAGCTTCGCCAGATATATATAACGTTCGTATGGTGGATTCTCAATATCCAGTACATCTACATTCAGATTTTTAAGTATAGGAATCTCCGGCATTACCGCAATTCCAAAATTTTCTGCCACAAGACCTGCCATCGATGCATCTTCCAGAATCTCATATGCTATCTTCGGTGTCCCTCCGGTCTGTTCAAACAACTGGTCGATCACCGGTCTGAGCCCGCTGTTCTTGGTGAAATATACCTGGGGATAAGGAAGTGTTTCCTTCAGATCAACAGATCCTCTTCCGGCAAGCTCATGGTCTCTTGGAACAACAACAACCAATTTTTCCTTAGCGATCGGTACAAAATCAATCCCGGATTCTTTTTCTTTTCGCGAGCAGAAAGCGATGTCATACTTCTCCTCTTTCAACCCCTGTATAATCTCTGTCGTATTTCCGACAGAAAAACGGAAAGTCACATCCCAGTCTTCGTGTTCCTTCAAAAAACCGCCTACAAGCTGTGGAACAAATACACTTCCAAGCGTAAAAATATATGCGAGATCGATCACCCCGCCGGTGTCACTTGTCAACGCCCTTGTCTTTTTTACACCACTGTCCAGAATCTTTAAAGCTTCTTCTACATATTCCAGAAATACTTTTCCGTACTTTGTCAGTACAACGTTACGCCCTCTTTTTTCAAACAGGTTTGTCTCAAGCTCCTGCTCCAGCATACTGATGGCATGGCTAAGACTTGGCTGCGTAATGGACAGCATTTCCGCCGCTCTGGTATAGTGTTCTATATGTGCTAGTGTCACAAAGTAATGCAACTGATTCAGATTCATAAAACCACCACCCTCTTTCCTGTTCTTATATTAAACATAGCATAAATTATTTAATTATTCTATAGTTTTGTTTAAATTGTCTATCTTTTTCCACTTCCCGTCTTCCTGATATAATTTTATTTTTATCTTTTTCACTGTTTCTATAGTTATATTCTATTATTTTTCTATGTATTTTCAATTTGTATTTTTCAGTTTTTTGTAGTTATAATGGATTTAACAAAAACCGGTACGCCCAAGCCGGTATAAGACAACCTCGCGTAACTAAGATTTTTTGAGGATTGCAGGAATTGCATAGCAATGGAGCAATCCGATTACATCAGTGAGTGGCAAAATTTACTTTTGACACTCACATCATTTTATTTTGATTATTAAGTCATTTTTACGGAGGAATTTCTAATGAAAAGCAAATACAAACACATTTTCGAGCCATTTACCATCAAACATATGACGGTCAAGAACCGTATCGTCATGACTCCAATGGGAACCAACTACGGTGAACAGAATGGTGAAATGAGTTTTCTTCATATCAATTATTACGAGCAGCGTGCAAAAGGCGGTACAGGACTTCTCATCGTAGAGAACGCCAGCGTTGATTCTCCACAGGGATCTAACGGAACCACACAGCTTCGTATTGATCAGGATAACTACATTCCAAGACTTTTCAAACTTTGCGAAACAGTACACAAACATGGATCCTGCATTGCAATCCAGATCAATCATGCCGGTGCTTCTGCACAGTCAGCACGTATCAATATGCAGCCGGTTTCTGCTTCTGATGTTCCTTCAAAAGCAGGCGGTGAAATCCCGCGTCCACTGGAAAAAGATGAAATCATGCATATTGTAAAAAAATACGGTGAAGCCGCAAAACGTGCTCAGATCGCAGGGTTTGACGCTGTAGAAATCCACGCAGGACATTCTTACCTTATAAGCCAGTTCCTTTCACCTCTTACAAATAAGAGAACAGACGAATTCGGCGGATCTTTGGAAAACCGTGCAAGACTTGCAAAACTTGTTATTGAAGAAGTTAGAAGACAGGTTGGACCATTCTTCCCTATCTTTGTTCGTATCAGTGCGGACGAATTTATGGAAGGCGGAAATACTTTGGATGACTGTCTTGATTACCTGCAGTACTTCCAGGAAGAAGTTGACGTATTCGACGTATCTGCCGGTCTGAACGGATCCATCCAGTACCAGATTGATGCCAATTACCTTCCGGATGGATGGCGTTCTTATATGGCAAAAGCTGTAAAAGAACGTTACGGCAAACCATGTATGACAATGGGTAACATCCGTAACCCACAGGTTGCTGAAGATATTCTTGCAAGAGGCGATGCTGACCTGATCGGTATGGGACGTGGACTGATCGCTGATCCGGAATGGGTAAATAAAGTAGAATTCGGCGATGAATGTGATATCCGTAAATGTATTTCTTGTAACATCGGATGTGCAGGACACCGTATCGGAATCAACCGTCCGATCCGTTGTACTGTTAACCCGTCTGTAAATGGCGGCGAAGATTACAAAAAGCAGAAAATTACCAAGCCTTGCAACGTTGTTGTGATCGGTGGTGGTACTGCCGGACTGGAAGCTGCATGTACAGCTGCCGAGGTTGGATGCACTACTTTCCTGATCGAGAAGAAACCGGAACTCGGCGGACTTGCCGCCCTGATCTCCAAGATCCCGGATAAGAAGAGACTTGCTGACTTCCCGAACTATCTGATCCATCGCGCAAGCAAGCTGAAAAACCTGTTCATCTTCAAGAACACGGAAGCTACGATTGAAATGATCAGAAGCATGAACCCGAACATTATTGTAAATGCTACCGGTTCTAATCCGCTCCTTCCACCGATCAAGGGTCTTCATGAGAATATTGACAAAGAGGGCGGAAAAGTTTCTTCTATTACAAATATGATCAACCATGTTATGGAATATCCAGAAGATCTGAAAGGTAAAAAAGTCGTTGTTATCGGTGGCGGTGCCGTAGGTCTTGACGTAGTAGAATTCTTTGCTCCACGTGGCGCTGATGTAAGCATTGTGGAAATGATGCCGGTAATCGGTAACGGAATTGATCCGGTATCCAAAGTCGGAACCTTTGCACTGATGGATAAATATGGTGTAAAACAGTGTCCGAATACTGCTCTTCTTGAAGTTAAAGCAGATTCCTTCCTTGTTAAAACGCCAGAAGGAAATGAAGAAGAAATGCTATTTGATTATGGATTTGTATGTCTTGGTATGAGAGCAAACGCTCCGATCCTCGATGCAGTCCGTAAAGAATTCGAAGATGAAGATGTTGAAATCATGAACATCGGTGACAGTGTACGTGCCCGCCGCATCATCGAAGGTACAGAAGAAGGACGTAATATCCTGAATGTTCTTGCCAAACATGACTACTTATAAGATTTTGTAAATATAATATTCCCCCTGATGTCCCCTGGTTCTCGTTATGAGAACCGGGGGGATTTCTATTTACTTTACTAAAAAGAATGTGCCAAGGCACATTTTCGCGCCGAGCGCAGTCGCTTGCGACATTCTTCATCTTCGTGCGAGTGCACATCTTTGGCACGCAGTGCCTTTTATTTGATAGGAAGTTCCTTCGGAATTTCCTATCAAAAAATGCCCTGCCTACTTGCAGGACATTCTCTTTTCGTTCTCTTTTTTATAGAAATGTAATACAATCTTCTCCAGATATCTTTTCAGCACAATCTGGATCTCTTCTTTTGGATTGATCGGCTTCACCAGAATACTCTTCATCCCGGTACGCTTCGCTCCCCACACATCCGTAAAAAGCTGATCTCCGATAAATACAGTGTTTCCTCTGTCCGTTTGCATCAGTTCCATGGCTTTTATATAATTCTTCGTGGAAGGCTTATGCGCATTAAACACATACTTGCTCTGCACCTTTTCGGCAAAAGGCTTTACACGTGGTTCCTGGTTATTGGAAATCAGGCATGTATCAAACCCGATGCTGCGCAGCCTGTCAAAAAGACAGATTGCTCTCTCATCTGCCGGTGCTCCATGCGGAACCAGCGTATTGTCAATGTCAAATACCAGTCCACGACAGCCTTCCCGATACATTTTTTCAAAATCCAGTACATAAGTGGACGCTACATATTCGTCCGGATAAAAGGTCTTAAACATGATTCTCATCCATTTCCAGAAGCTTCTGAATCAGATCTTCACAGATCTGCAGAACCGTCTTGTTATCTGTATCTACAACGATATCTGCAGCCGCCTCGTATTTTTCTCTTCTTGCTTCCATCAGCTGCTCGATATATTCTACATTCTTGTGTCCATTGAGCAGCGGTCTATCGTCACTGTCTTTTACACGGTCAAGAATGGTCTGTGGATGTGCAGTAAGGAGTACTACACGACCATTTTTCTTCATCTCTGCGACATTGCGTTCACGCATTGCCACACCACCACCACAGGAAATGATCACATTCTTCTTCTCCTGCATCTCGATCAGAAGATTGGTTTCCATATTACGGAAGTATTCCTCCCCATAGGTTTCAAAAATATCGGAAATACTCATGCCTTCGCGTTCTGCAATCAGCTGGTCCATCTCAACCACTTCCATGGCAAACATGGTGCTAAGATAATCAGAGATCGTACTTTTTCCAGCTCCCATAAACCCGATCAGGACAATGTTGTAATCAAAAAGCTTTCTAGCCTGGATCTTCTTACTGTTGCGCTGGATACGCTCAAATACATCATAAATCTCGTCTCTGTGCTTATCATTGTGAAGGCTGAACATCAGTCTCTTCTTCTGCTTTTCTTCCTGTTCCGGCTGCAGGATCGGCATACCATACTCTTCTTTGTATGCCATGATCTTTTCAATGATCGCATATCTTTCTTTTAATGCCTCTGTGATCTTCGCATCACAGTTTGCAAGCTCTTCACGGTATAATTCCAAATCGTTCATCTATCAATTCCTCGTTTCTCACTCTACTGCTTTCCGGGTGCCTTCAATTGCCCGTTGTATTAAAACATTATAGCAGACACTTTGGAAGTGAATCAATAGATATTTTTTATTTTGCGTTATCCAGGACCGCTTTTACATCACTTTTAAACTGCTTCCAGGCATCTTCATTTTCGACAAAGTATTTCGGACAGATTTTCCCTGTAATATCATAATGTCGGATCACATCTTCTTCTGTCAGCGAAAACTTTTCACACAGCCATGCTGTAAGTTGTACCATGCTCTTATAAGTTGCCTCGTTGAACTTTCCGGTCTCATCCGGATGACAACACTCAATGGACACCGTATCAAAATTCCGTGTATTGGACGCATATGCAACCTCCCAGGTTGGTACGCACTGTACGATTTCCCCGTCCAGTCCTACTACAAAATTACTGCTTGCCTGCGTAATGTGACTGTCCTTCAGTCCCTCAAAATAGTCTCTGTTCTCCATCGCTGTCGAACCAGGATTGGCAGTGTAATGAATGACTATTCCGGTAATCTCATTGGTTGAAAGTCCCGGTCTTGAATATTCATTCACAGTTAACAGTTCTACATCAATATCCGGCTTTTGGGCACTGATCACTTCATCAGAAAGCTCACTGTATGCTCTCTGTGCAAAGATTCCTCTTCCACTGATCTTCATAATAGAAAGTGCAAGAAGCAGTGTGATCAGGATCGTACTCCCCACCTTTATATAACGGCTCATTCTGCGCCTCTTATTCGCCTCATAATAGCTTTTTCCATCGCCACCCCTGTACAGGTTGGCTCTGGTGTTTTTCTTCTTTCTTCGGTTCATTTCGTCATCTCAATCTTTTGTGTTTTTTGCAAATTTTCTGTTGGAATCCCAACTATATCCAGACTATCATAAAATGGTGAGAAATTGTTGAAAAAATTATTATTTTTTTATTAAGGTGGTCAGAGGGGGACGTGTACCCCTCCAAAAAAACAATTGCCGCTGGATTCCGTTGACTGTTGAAGGTTTGGGTGAAGTTTGAAAATAGTTGGATAATGTAAGAGAGAAGAATCGTCTCTCTTACGGAAATGATTCTTCTCTCTTGATTAATTTTGCATCTTATTCATCTACGCTGTAGTTTGGTGCTTCTTTTGTGATGTGGATGTCGTGTGGATGGCTTTCTTTGAGGGATGCAGAAGAAATTTTTACGAAACGTCCTGTTGTCTTGAGAGTTTCGATGTCTGGTGCTCCACAATAACCCATTCCGGAACGGAGACCGCCCATTAACTGGAATACAGTATCTTCTACAGATCCTTTATAGGCAACTCGTCCTTCTACGCCTTCTGGTACAAGCTTCTTTGCATCTGTCTGGAAGTATCTGTCTTTGCTTCCGTTCTCCATTGCTGCGATAGATCCCATTCCACGATATACTTTGTATTTTCTTCCCTGATAGAGTTCGAATGTTCCCGGGCTCTCATCGCATCCTGCGAAGATACTTCCCATCATACATACGTTGGCTCCGGCTGCGATCGCCTTTGTCATATCACCTGAGTACTTAATACCACCATCTGCAATAATCGGAATTCCCGACTCTTTTGCTGCTTCGTAGCAGTCCATAACAGCTGTGATCTGTGGTACACCGATACCGGCTACGATACGGGTTGTACAGATGGATCCAGGTCCGATACCAACCTTTACTGCATCAACACCTGCATCGATCAGTGCTTTTGTTGCTTCTCCTGTTGCAACGTTACCTGCGATCACCTGAAGATTCGGGAATGCATCCTTGATCATTCTTACGGTACGAAGTACATTTGCTGAATGTCCGTGTGCCGAATCAAGTACTACTACATCAACTTTTGCTTTTACAAGAGCTTCTGCTCTTTCAAGACAGTTCGCTGTAATACCGATCGCTGCACCACACAGAAGTCTTCCCTGCGCGTCTTTTGCTGACAGTGGGTATTTGATCTGTTTCTCAATATCTTTAATTGTGATCAGACCTTTTAAGTTAAAATCTTTGTCTACGATTGGAAGTTTTTCTTTTCTTGCTTTTGCGAGGATCTTCTTTGCTTCTTCCAGGGTGATACCTTCCTGTGCTGTTACAAGACCTTCGCTTGTCATGGATTCTTTGATCTTCTTGGAGAAATCTTCTTCAAACTTGAGGTCACGGTTCGTAATGATACCTACCAGCTTTCTTCCTTCTGTGATCGGAACTCCGGAAATACGGAACTTCGCCATCAGTTCATTAGCATCTGCCAGTGTATGCTCCGGCGACAGATAGAATGGATCTGTAATGACACCATTCTCAGAACGCTTAACCTTGTCTACTTCTTCTGCCTGCTGTTCAATCGACATATTCTTGTGAATAATACCGATACCTCCCTGGCGTGCCATAGCGATCGCCATACGATGTTCGGTAACAGTGTCCATTCCCGCACTCATCATCGGTATGTTAAGCTTAATGCCCTTTGTAAGATAAGTTGATAAATCAACCTGATTTGGAATTACTTCTGAATAAGAAGGTACCAGAAGTACATCATCGAAGGTGATTCCTTCTCCAATAATCTTTCCCATGATTTTTCTTCCTTTCTCTCTCGTCTGTAATTTTGATTATCTGCTATGATAACGCATAAATCTATGCTATGTCAAGTCCTTTATCGAGTACATTCGTCCGTCCGTGGCAATCACATTTCTACAGATCACTGATAATTTTACGTAACCGTCTTTCCGGATACAATTGTACCCCGGAACCTGCAAGCTTTTCTGCACGTCTTTCGGGAATTATTTACAAAATACTTTTCTTGGTGCCAGCATCTTCAGTCCTTCACAAACTGTCTTATTTGGCTCAAAAATAATTTTTTTCTTTTCCCCGTTATTTACAACGATCAGCTCATATGTATCTGCCCCCGGCATACCTGAACTGTAATCGGTTCCTTTCAGCCCTTGATAAGGTCTGAGTTCCGGCGAACCGGAAGGTGCCATCATCTCAAGATCCGTCATCTCCATGGAAAACATATTTTTCCGACGGGATTTTGCCATAATCTTATCAATATCAAGACTCCCATTCACAAATAAATACTCATATTCAACATCCATACTCCGGAACAAAAAAACATCCAGTGCGATCATGACCACCGGACCAATTATTCCGAATGGGATCATAAATATAAGTACGACCGACAGAACAGTAAGTATGATAAGTATTGCTTTGATCAGCGTCGTCGAAGATGCTTTCTGCCTCTTCACCAGCTGTTCTGTGTAAAAATCACCCATATCCTAACCTCCAAATTTATATATTAGAACTATTGTAACACTTTTATAATAAAAAGAAAACTCCTCTTCTGAGGAGTTTTCTAAAAATCATATTTTTAGCTTACATCATGCCCATTCCCGGAGCTCCGCCTGCCGGCATAGCCGGTGCATCTTCTTTGATGTTAGCAACAACGGATTCTGTTGTAAGGAGTGTAGATGCAACACTTGTAGCGTTCTGCAGTGCGCTTCTTGTTACTTTTGCAGGATCAAGGATACCTGCTTTCACCATATCTACATATTCTTCATTGTAAGCATCAAAGCCATTTCCCGGTTCAGCTTCTCTTACCTTGTTGATGATAACTGCGCCTTCAAGACCTGCGTTAGCTGAAATGTGGAATAATGGTGCTTCCAGAGCTTTGAGGACTACTTTTGCCCCTGTCTTTTCATCACCTTCCAGAGTTTCTGCAAGTTTGGCAACTTCTTTTGATGCATGGATGTATGCTGATCCACCACCTGCAATGATTCCTTCTTCTACTGCTGCTCTTGTTGCATTAAGAGCATCTTCCATACGGAGTTTTGCTTCTTTCATCTCTGTCTCAGTAGCAGCACCTACACGGATAACTGCAACTCCGCCGGCGAGTTTTGCAAGTCTTTCCTGAAGTTTTTCTTTATCAAAATCAGATGTTGTCTCTTCGATCTGAGCTTTAATCTGTCCGATTCTGGCTTCCAGAGCAGCCTTATCGCCCATACCATCAACGATGACTGTATTCTCTTTCTGAACTTTTACAGATTTTGCACGTCCAAGCTGTGCCATTGTTGTATCTTTCAGTTCCAGACCAAGTTCTTCTGAGATTACCTGTCCGCCTGTTAAGGTTGCAATATCTTCCAGCATAGCTTTTCTTCTGTCACCATATCCAGGTGCTTTTACTGCAACTACATTGAATGTTCCACGCAGTTTGTTGACGATCAGAGTTGTAAGAGCTTCTCCTTCGATATCTTCTGCTACGATAAGAAGTTTTGCTCCTGACTGTACGATCTGTTCCAGCAGTGGAAGGATTTCCTGAATATTAGAAATCTTCTTGTCTGTGATCAGGATATATGGATCGTCAAGATTTGCTTCCATCTTTTCCATATCAGTGCACATATATGCTGAAATATATCCACGGTCGAATTGCATACCTTCTACAAGGTCAAGCTCTGTCTTCATTGTCTTTGACTCTTCAATTGTGATAACGCCATCGTTGGAAACTTTGTCCATAGCTTCTGCTACCATCTCACCAACACTGTCATCACTTGCTGAGATAGCTGCTACTCTTGCGATCTGCTCTCTTCCTGTAACTTTGCTGCTCATCTTCTTGATAGCTTCTACAGCACAGTCTGTTGCTTTCTTCATACCTTTTCTTAATACGATCGGGTTTGCACCTGCTTCCAGGTTCTTCATTCCTTCGTGTACCATAGCCTGTGCAAGAACAGTTGCTGTTGTTGTACCATCACCTGCAACATCGTTGGTCTTAGATGCAACTTCACGGATCAGCTGTGCTCCCATATTTTCAAATGCATCTTCCAGTTCGATTTCTTTTGCAATTGTTACACCGTCATTTGTGATAAGCGGTGCTCCGAATGATTTATCCAGAACTACGTTTCTTCCTTTTGGTCCGATTGTTACTCTTACTGTATCAGCAAGTTTGTTGACACCTGCTTCCAGTGCCTTTCTTGCGTCTGCTCCGTATTTAATTTCCTTTGCCATTTCTATCACTCCTGATTCTTAAAAATAAAATTCTGTTCTGATCTGAAAATCTGATTTTTATCTGTATATGATATCCTGCCGGATTATCTGATCACTGCAAGAATATCATTCTGTTTTACAATGATGTATTCTTCATCATCGAGTTCTACTTCTGTACCTGCATATTTGGAATAGATAACTTTATCACCTACTGAAACATTCATCGTAACTTCTTTTCCATCAACAACTCCGCCAGGTCCTACAGCAACAACTTCTGCCTGCTGTGGTTTTTCCTTTGACTGTCCAGGAAGTACGATTCCTGATTTGGTAGTCTCCTCTGCAACTAACTGTTTTAATACAACTCTGTCAGCTAATGGTTCTAATTTCATTATAATTCCTCCTAACTCTATCTTGTTAGCACTCAACAAAATCGAGTGCTAAAAACTTTCTAGGTATAAGATAGCACTCTCTTTCTTTTTTGTCAACATTCGATTTTGAATTTTATAATTACTTTAGATTTATTTCATAAAATCCATTCGTCACCTGCAGGACCAGAATCATACCTGCACGGTTCTCATAACGCTCCTTTATCATCCCTGTACACACAGTCTCACAAGTGATCGTCCGGATCCGGCATTCATATACTGCATCCAGTGAAATATCAGAAAGACTGCCTGAGCGCAGGATCAGATGTACCTGCTCCATCTCCTTCTGATATTCTATGACTGTTGCCTCATAAATATTCTCATCTTTTTCCTTATCTTCTTTCAGATACTGTACCATCGTAAGTACAGCTTTATCTCCATCATACATGCTCTCTTCTCTCCTTTTTACAAATATAATTCCCCGTTAAAGAAAAGGGCATCAGATTTGTCTGATACCCCTCTTTTACTTTTATCCTTAATTCATTTTTTCTTTTTTGATCTTATCCAGTTCTTTGAACACGTAATCATTCACAACCTTGATGTAAGTTCCTTTCATACCGGATGAACGGGATTCGATCACACCCGCACTCTCAAATTTGCGGAGTGCATTGACAATTACAGAACGGGTGATTCCCACACGGTCTGCAATCTTGCTTGCCACCAGAATCCCTTCCATTCCGTTAAGTTCATCAAAAATATGGATGATTGCTTCCAGCTCAGAGAAAGAAAGGGTGCTGATCGCAGATTGTACGATCTGTTCTTTTCTGGTCTCTTCTGCACTCTCTTCATTAACAGAGCGGAGCATCTCAAGTCCCACGACAGTGGTTCCGTACTCACTCAAAATGATGTCATCAATTTCGTACATGGACTCTTTTCTGTATAAAAACAAAGTTCCAAGTCTCTCTCCTGCAATGTTGATCGGAGTAATGATCGCCTGATATCCCTGGGATACATCAGCTGTAAATCCAAGTGTCTGCAGATTAACATTCTCTTTTGTGGAAAGAATACTTAGAAGACGTTCATTTAACATCGGATCAATATGTTCTCCCACTTCGTCCTGCAAAAGCTCATGGATCTCCGGGACTCCTTCGCATGTGCTGACACCGAGTACCTTTCCTTTCTTACTGACTACCAGTACATTCGATGCCAGAATCTCTGTCAAAACTTCACAGATATCTGTAAACACAACTTTGCTTGAATTATTATTGTGCAACAGTTTGTTAATTTTTCTTGTTTTATCCAATAGTTGTACGCTCATATCTGCCTCCATATATTTTTATTAAAAATGTGCGTTTCCGGTCGCATTTTTCAAGAATATGAAATATTGTTGAAATTATGCACACAAATTAGTCAAAAAAATGTGTACAAAAATATATTATCATACAATTCTGAATAGTTCAATGAAATTTGATTTATTTTTCATCTTTCTCTTTATTTTTAACAAACCCACACTGTTCATTACCGCAGACAAGTTTATTTCCCTTTTCTACCATATAACTTCCGCATTTCGGACATTTTTCTTCTGACGGCTTCTGCCATGACATAAAATCACATTCCGGATTATCCTCACATCCATAATAACGTCTGCCTTTCTTTGTCTTGCGCAATACAATGTCTTTTCCACATTTCGGGCAGGCAACTCCGATTTTCTCCAGATACGGTTTGGTGTTGCGGCATTCCGGGAATCCGGGACATGCAAGGAACTTTCCATGGGGACCGTATTTGATAACCATATTTCTTCCACATTCTTCGCAGACTACATCGGTTACCTCATCCTCGATTTTAACTGTTTCCAGCTCTTTTTCTGCTTTTTCAACCGCTTCTTTCAGATCCGGATAGAAATTGCTGATAACCGATTTCCACTCTACCTTTCCTTCTGCGATCATATCCAGAAGTCCTTCCATATAAGCGGTAAAGTTGACATCAACAATGCTTGCGAAAGACTGCTTCATAATATTATTGACCACTTCACCAAGTTCTGTCATATAAAGATTCTTGTTCTCTTTTGCAACGTATCTTCTTGTAATGATCGTAGAGATTGTTGGTGCATAGGTACTCGGACGTCCGATTCCAAGTTCTTCCAGTGTCTTTACAAGAGATGCCTCGGTGTAATGTGCAGGTGGCTGTGTGAAATGCTGCTTATAGTCAAAGGATTCTTTCGTCAGTTCTGAATCTTTATCGATACTATTGACCATTACATTTCCACTCTGTTTTTCCTCATCACTTTCCACATATGCCAGACGGAAACCTTCAAATATAATCTTAGATGCCGATACCGTAAAACGGTAATCATCTGCTCCAATTTTAACAGAAGTTGTCTCATATTTTGCCGGCTGCATTCTGCTCGCCACAAAACGCTTCCAGATCAGCTGATACAGACGGAACTGGTCTCTTGTAAGAGATTCTTTGATTTCTGCCGGAACACGAGTAACATCTGACGGGCGGATGGCTTCGTGTGCATCCTGAATATTTTTCCCGTCATTTTTCTGCTTCTGTTCCGATGCAGTCTCTGCCACATACTCTTCTCCGTAGGCTTTTCCAACATAGGCTCTTGCATTTGCATCCGCCTCCTCAGAAATACGGGTCGAATCCGTACGCAGGTAAGTGATCAGACCAACCGTTCCACTTCCTTTAATATCCACACCTTCATAAAGCTGCTGTGCGATACGCATCGTCTTTGAAGTTGCAAAATTCAGTGCTTTGGATGCCTCCTGCTGAAGGGTACTAGTCGTAAACGGAAGCGGTGCTTTTTTACTTCTCTCTCCACGTTTTACATCGACCACTTCATATTCTGCCTCTTCCAGATCTGCAAGAATCTTATGCAGTTCTTCTTCGTTATGGATGGTGATCTTCTCATCCTTTGTTCCATAGAATTTTGCTGTAAGAGGCTTCTTTTCTCCCTTTACCTTGAAATTGGCGTCCAGTGACCAGTATTCTTCCGGAATAAACGCTGCGATCTCATCTTCCCGGTCTGCAATGATGCGAAGTGCCACAGACTGCACACGACCGGCACTAAGTCCTCTTTTTACTTTTGCCCAGAGAACCGGACTGATCTTATATCCCACGATACGATCCAGCACACGACGCGCCTGCTGCGCATCTACCAGATCCATGTCGATATCACGTGCATTTTTCAGGGATGCCTTTACCGCACTTTTAGTGATCTCGTTAAAGCTGATCCGGTATACTTTCTTTCCTTCCAGCTTAAGTGCTTTCATCAAGTGCCAGGAAATTGCTTCTCCTTCGCGGTCCGGGTCAGTTGCAAGATAAATCTTATCTGCTTTTTTTACTTCTTTTCTAAGTCCTGCAAGGATCTCACCTTTTCCTCTGATTGTAATGTATTTCGGCTCAAAGTCATGCTCCAGGTCTACTCCCATCTGACTTTTCGGCAAATCTCTTACATGTCCGTTTGATGCCATTACCACGTAATTGCTGCCGAGAAATTTCTTTATGGTCTTCACTTTTGTCGGTGACTCTACAATCACAAGATAACGTGCCATATATTATATTCCTCCATATTAATAGTGTCAGATCATTTAGCTCTGACATAATAATTTTTTGATCTTTCCTGAATGCATCCTTTCAACTGAAGAGATACACAGATTCCCATCACCTCCTGTGGAGTAAGTCCGGTTTCTCTCTGTAAATCATCCAGCCCCCGCGGATACAAACCGAGCTTACTATACACCAAATTTTCTTTCGTTTCAAGCTTTATTTTATTTTTCGTGTCTGATATAATTGCGATTTTCTTCTTTAGCAGCCCTTTTATAACCAGTTCTTCCAGCAAATCTTCTTCATTCAGAAGAATCCCTGCTCCCTGCCGGATCAGGCGGTTACAGCCACAGCTCAGCGGCTCTGTCACCATCCCCGGGAGAGCATAAATATCTCTTCCTTGTTCAAGAGCCATGTCTGCTGTAATCAGGGATCCGCTCTTTTCTTTTGCCTCCATAACAAGTACCACATCGGCAAGTCCGCTGATCAGACGGTTTCTTGCCGGAAAATGCCAGGCAACCGGTGGAGTTCCCGGTGGCTGTTCAGACAGTATGCCTCCCCGCTTTATTAAATCTTTATAGAGTCCTTTATGTGCCGCAGGATAACATACATCTGCTCCGCCTCCCAGAACCGCAAATGTTTTCCCTCCGACATTTAATGCAGCCCGGTGTGCCATTCCGTCAATTCCCAGTGCCATTCCACTGATGATCTGGATTCCGCTCTCCGCAAGTCTTTCAACAAAGCGAAGCGTCATTTTCTCACCATAGCTGCTACATCTTCTGGCACCCACCACTGCCACCGACGGCATTTCCTCCCGTGGCATCTCCCCGATAAAAAAGAGTGCATACGGCATTCCCGCAAGTTCTTCAAACCGTTTCGGATAATTGTTCTGTCCCCGGACTGCCATCTGAATTCCCCGGTCCACCACTTTTTGATACGCTTCCCTCCAATTCCTTTTTTTCTTACTTTCTTTCAGGATCCCCCACTCTTTTTCTGTAATTATCTGTTCTCTAATCCCTTTTTCTTCTATATAATATACTGCTTCCGCAGATCCGTTCTTTCTGCATAATTCACACTTTCTGTCACCTGTGATTCCTTCCACACACGCCAGCCAGTATGTATACCACATTTCACTCATTTCTCTTATCCCCAATATTCTTTATCCATAACCCGATAACCCAGTGCCTCTCGGAGTGTCACAAGATCGATCTCCTCTTTTTCCTCCATGTCTGCAATCGTCCGTGCCACCTTCAACACTTTATGATAGCTTCTCACCGTCAGCTTCATCACTTCATAAGCCTGGCGCATCATCCGTTCTTCCTCTTTCCCAAGACGGCAGTATTTTTCAATTTCATTTTTCTCCATCTGTGCATTTTTTGTCAGCTTTTCTTCTCGAAAACGATCCATCTGACGCATTCTTGCAAGCATCACTTTTCCTCGCATGGTTCTGGAATCCATCCCTGTTCCCTTTCCGGTCAGTTCTTCATATCCGACCTTGGGTGCCTCCATGCAGATATCAATCCGATCCAGAAACGGCTGGCTCAACTTTCCCTGATAATTCCGGATCTGCCCGGGCGTACAGGTACATTGGGGACCAGGAGCCATTCCGCAGGGACATGGATTTGTTGCAGCAACCAACATAAAGTCTGCCGGAAAAATATAAGCTCCCTGCTGCCTTGCCAGATGAATGCATTTTTCTTCCAGTGGCTGCCTGAGCACTTCCAGAACACCTCTCGGAAACTCCGCCAGCTCATCCAGAAAAAGGACACCTCCATGCGCAAGTGTTGCTTCTCCCGGCGATGGGATTCGTCCGCCTCCGATGAGCGCTGCCCGCGTCACAGTATGATGGACCTCCCGGAACGGTCTCTGCCAGATCAGCGGATTCTTTCTTTTAAGCAGTCCAGCCGTACTGTAAATCCCCGTGATCTCCAGACTTTCTTCCCGGTCAAGCGGTGGTAGGATCGTCGGGATCCGTTTGGCAAGCATCGTCTTTCCGGAACCAGGCGGACCGACATAAAGCAGGTTATGTCCTCCTGCCACCGCCACCATCGTTGCTCTTTTTACTGCTTCCTGTCCCTGAATATCACTATAATCTATGTCCCATTCTTCCGTTCCATGAGCCTCTTCCCGGTCAGTTTTCTCCATCTGAGGCATATACTCACCCTTCAGCCATCTGCATACCTCCTCCAGAGTCTCTGCCCCAAAAATCTGTATTCCCTGCGCCAGCCTTCCCTCATCCTCATTTGACTTCGGAATCACACAACATCTAAAACCAGCCTTCTTTGCTTCCAGAACAATCGGAAGGATTCCCTCTACCGGCTGCAGCTTTCCATCCAGTCCGAGCTCTCCTGCAAGTAAAATATCCTCCACTGCTTTTTCCGGGAAAATCCCCATTGCCCCAAGTACTGCAACTGCAATTGGAAGGTCAAATACCGATCCCTTCTTGCGGACACATGCCGGCGACAGATTGATCACAATCTTTTTCGCCGGCATGGTATAACCGGCATTACGCATGGCAGTTCTTACCCGTTCTGCTGCTTCCTTTACCTCAGAAGACAGATATCCCACCATATGAAACATTGGAAGTCCGTTCCCTGCATCTGCCTCTACCTGCACAAATTCTACTTTCAGCCCCAGAATCGTTGCCGAATGTACCTTATAAAATCCCATATTAAATTCACCCTTGCCTTTCCCCGGCAAAAGTTCAGAAGTTTTATTTCAGAAAATGTATGGCGAAATGCCATGAGTGATTTGCTAAAAGAAAACCGATATCTTTTAGAAAATGTATCCTTATGATAGTATGGGTAGGGGATTTTGTCAAGATGATTGAGAGGGGAAATTTGTGGGAGTAGGTTGTGAAGTCGTCGTGGGAAAATCATCTCTTTCGATTCCATTGTGCAAACCATTCCGAGAAGCCTCTGAAAGCGAAAATTGTGTCAGCAATGGCTTCCACAATTTTTGAGTCTTCTCTCCATTGCACAATAAGTGAATCGAAAGAGATGATTTTCCCACGACGACCGCCGTACTTTACTGGCAAAGTTTTGCCTTGCTGTATCATAGATGGGACAAAATGCCACTGCACAGGTGGGATGGAACCCTGTGTGCAGTGGCATTTTCTAAATAAGCATTATTTGCTTAATCTTTGTTTCATGTATTCGTTGGCGTTTAATTCTAAGGTGTCGTCCAGTGGCGCAAGTGGTTCTATTTGACCGTATTTGCGTTCTAGGGCAGTTTGTAATATAAAATCACAGAGTACCGGGTTCTTTGGTAAAAGGGAGCCGTGCGAATAGGTTCCGAAAACATTTTTGTAGCGGGCTCCTTCAGTTTGGTCTTCTCCGTTGTTACCGTAGCCTTTGAGCATTTTGCCGAGTGGTGATACGCCTTCACCCAGGTAGGTCTTGCCGGAATGATTTTCAAAGCCGACTACGACAGCTCCACTGCTCTCCGGGAGGGTCTCAAACATATAATTGCCGATCATACGCTCTTTTGATCCAACGGTATGAATGTTGATTGCGCCGGTAAAATCGAGCTGGACACCATCCCAGGTCTTATAATACTGGCCAAGCATCTGATAGCCTCCGCAGATTGCGAGGAAGGTCTTTTCATCTTCCACAGCCGCGCGGATCTCTGCTGCTTTTCCGGTCCCCAGGTCTTTCAGAAGAACTTCCTGTTCAAAATCCTGACCTCCGCCAATGAAGAAGATATCATAGCGGTTTGCATCCAGCGTTTCTCCGATCGAGCAGCCTTCTACATTGACCTTGATTCCCCGATCCTCCATACGACGTTTCATTGTGATGATATTGCCCCGGTCTCCATACAGATTAAGGATGTCCGGATAGAGATGACAGATATTCAGTTCCATAATTCCCTCCTTATTCGTAAAATGCCTTGATATCGGTATGCTTGCTGATCTCGCCGCGCAGATCAAACATAGCGGTATAAGTCGGCATAATAAATGTCGGTGTCTCATCCGCTCCGATTGCTTCTAAAAGGTTCTCATAGTCGCGGATCACTTCAATCCGTCCAGTGTCAAATCCTGCATATTTCAGGCGGAGCGCCATATCATCTGCACGGACTCCGGATACCAGAATACGGGTAAAGCGTGCGCTCTGGCGGGAAAGTGCTTCAAAATCCACATCCCAGATCCAGCTGATATCGGTTCCATCTGCATAACGGTCGTTCAGAAGGAACGCAATCTTGCACTCTTCCTCATCATTAGAGATCTGGTTGATGACCTGATTGTACCCTGCCGGGTTCTTGACAAGCATCATACGTGCTTTAGACTTGCCAAGTTCAAACTGTTCCGCACGTCCGAAACCACACTCAAATCTGCTGAGTGCATCAACTGCTGTGTCTTCATCGATTCCAACAATCTCCGCAGCCGCAACACAGGCTGCCGCATTGTAAATATTGTAACCTCCCGGAAGATTAATGTGCACATCATGGCTATGCCCGAATGCATTTAACACGATATCCGAAGAATCTGCTCCGGTACGCACTACCTGCGTCACGCCAACCTGCGGTGTCTGCCGGTGATATCCACATTTCGGACAGCGGAAACCGCCAAGATGGCTGTAAGTTCTGTAATCGTATTCATATTCTGTCTTACAATGAATACAGTACACTGCATCAGACAATTCAAACGCTGTCTCTTTGTAAATCGGCACATCCACCCCGAACCATACAACCTTATTCGGTACATCATCTGCAAGAGATGACGTCAATGAACAGTCCGCGTTCAGGCACAGAGTTGCATCCGGTACGTGGGTAATTCCTTCGCGGATTGCATTCAACGTGTGGGTGATCTCCCCATATCTGTCCAACTGGTCACGGAAAATATTGTTGACTACCAGACACTCTACCGGCAGCATCTCACTGGTCTTACGGAACGCTGCCTCATCGCACTCGATCAGTGCGTGTGTGTAGGAACACTTGCCAGAAAGACTGCAGTGCTGTGCAAACACCGTAATGATCCCGGTCAGAAGATTGGCACCGGATTTATTTGCGAAGTACTTATATCCGGCTTCTTCAAATGCCTGCTCGATCATACGGGACGTGGTCGTCTTTCCATTGGTTCCGGTCACTACCGTAACCTTCACCCCACGTGATAATTCCTTTAAAATATCTTTGTCAATTTTTAATGCGATCTTGCCCGGCAGGTTCGTTCCGCCTCGTCCCATCCGCCGCAGGACTGCATTGGATGTCTTACAGGCAAGTACCGCTAATCTTGTCCTTATTCCCATAATTTTTTCCTTTTCTCTCGTAATCTCATTTCTTTTGTAAAACATATCTGCTACTACATGATTCAACGCTCATTATAACGCATTTTCAGACGTACCACAAGCGCAAAATAACCCGAATGGAAAAGCACAGAACATTTCACTTTTACATACAATGTTAGTAACTCTATTTTGAGGTAATCGTATTGAAATCCTTTCCTCCGCCTCTTACTCCAAAAGAGGAATCCGAGCTTCTGAGACGCAGTGCAGACGGTGACAATGAGGCCCGTCATATTCTGATCGAGCGCAATCTCCGTCTGGTCGCTCATGTCATAAAAAAATATCAGCATCTGGAGGACGATACAGAAGATCTTCTGTCCATCGGAACCATCGGCCTTATCAAAGCAGTTTCCACCTTTAACCCGGACAAAAAAGCCCGGCTTGCCACCTACGCCTGCCGCTGCATCGAAAATGAACTTCTGATGATGCTGCGCACCAAGCGGAAGAGTAACCGGGAAACCTCCCTATACGAACCGATCGGTACAGATCGGGAAGGGAATGAGATCCGCCTGTATGATGTCATCGAATCTGATGAAGAAGATGCCTGTATGCAACTTGCCCTGAAAAATGATATTTCTCTTCTCTATGAAAAACTGGAATCCGTTCTCACCGACCGCGAACAGCTGGTACGAAAAAACGCTACGGTCTTTATGGTGAAAAAGAATATACCCAGAAAGAAGTTGCAGCTTCTCTTGGCATCTCACGTTCCTACGTTTCGCGAATTGAAAAAGGGGCGATCCAAAAACTCCGCCCCTGCTTTCTTCCTTCTCATTTTTAATTTTTGCCGGTCTAGATCCTGTCTGTCCATTTTAAAATTCATGATGCTTCTTTCACACCGGCAGACAGGACACTCTACTCAAACATTCCTATACCAAAAAGCAGAATGCCAAGTCCCAGAAAGACGCTACTTACAAGCACAAGCCCCAGCAGAGTTTTCTTTTTCTCTCTTGGCAGAAGTCCCCTGTCGTATCCCGGCTGTCCTTTATGGATCAGGTAATTCCCCGCATAAATCAGAAACGGTCCTGCCGAAGCATAAATAAAATACACCGCCACCGTCACAAGCAAAATGCCTGTCGATGCCATAGCTTCTGCACTTTCCATCTGCTCTGAAGCTACACTGGAAGTAAGCTGTAAAAGCAATGTCGGTAACGCATTATTGATCAGATGGAAGAACATGTTATAAAACATGTTATCCGTCTCGGCAAGCAGATATCCCATGGCGATTCCAAGCATCGCTGTCGGCACAAACCGCCAGAAGCTTCCGTGAAATGCACCGAACACTGCTGCACTGATCAGAATTGCCGGCCATGGACTCCTAAAGCCACGAAAACAGCTGAAAAGCCCGCCTCTGAATGCTATTTCCTCAAAAATCGCCGGCGTGACACAGATCAGAAGAAATGCAAGTCCAAACGGCAGTCCGCCGGATAATTCACTCACACTTTCTGTAGCCCCACTCATCTGCTCCGGAAATACATAAAGCAGGATCGATGTCGGAATCATCGTGATCAGAAGGGTTCCGATCCACATCAGCAATGTTCCGACAGTCTTTGCGATCGTCGGTCTGTGAAATGGAAATGCACGCTTTACGTCTTCCCTGAAAAGCACTACTATTCCAAGTGCCAGCACCGCAAGAAGACCCTCATACATTGGAATTCCCCACTCACCAAAATAATAGACACAAAATCCGGAAAGCCAGAATATATCCACGCCGTACAGAAGGATCAGTACGATCGCCGCATATGGCTTCCACGTTTTTTTATTCATTTGCTTCCTCTTTTCTTCTGAGAATATCGTACTTGTCAGCCCTGCCGGACAGTTCTACATACAGTACCTGCTTCGGATGTGGTGCACTCTCCTGTTCTTCTCCTTCTTCATTTACGATCCGTTTTACCTGAACCTCCACGTTATCTCCGTTCGGTTTCATGATCTCAATCGTCTCGCCCACCGAAAATTTATTTCTCTGTTCGATCTTCACCATACCGTCTTTAATCTCTTCTGTGATTCCAAGATATGTGTACTCCCGGATATAGGTGTTGCTGTCATAAATCTGTGCCTCTTCCGATGGTTTTCCAAAGAAAAATCCAGTTGTAAACTGCCGATAGGTACAATTCGAGATCTGGTCCAGATACCACGGCATATTCTTCCTGTAAAGCTCCGGATCTTTCTGATAATCATCAATTGCTTTCCGGTATGTTCTCGCTACAGTTGCCACATACAGAGCCGTTTTCATTCTTCCTTCGATCTTGAAGCTGTCAATCCCCGCATCGATAAGCTCCGGAATATGTTCGATCATACAGAGATCTTTTGAATTGAAAATATACGTTCCTCTCTCATTTTCATAAACCGGCATATATTCTCCCGGACGGGTTTCTTCCACAACAGAATATTTCCAGCGGCACGGATGGGTGCATGCGCCATGGTTTGCATCCCTGCCTGTAAAGAAATTACTGAGCAGACATCTTCCGGAATAAGAAATACACATTGCACCGTGTACGAATGTCTCAATCTCCAGATCATCTGGGATATGTGCACGGATTTCTTTGATCTCACGCATGGAAAGTTCTCTTGCAGATACAACTCTGCTCGCCCCTTGTCTGTACCAGAACATATAAGTTGCATAATTTGTATTATTGGCCTGTGTACTCACATGTCTTTCAATTTCCGGACATACTTCTTTTGCGATCTCAAATACACCCGGATCAGCAATGATCAATGCATCCGGTTTTATTTCCTTTAACTCTTTAAAATATTCCCGCACGCCTTCCAGATCGTAGTTATGTGCCAGAATATTTGCAGTTACATATACTTTTACATCATGCTCATGTGCAAACCGGATTCCTTCCATCATATCTTCTTTGGAAAAGTTCTTTGCCTTTGCACGAAGTCCAAATGCTTCTCCTCCAATATAAACTGCATCTGCTCCAAATACGACTGCAGTCTTCAACACTTCCAGGCTGCTTGCCGGTATCAATAATTCAGGATGTCTTGCCATTATTTTTTTCCTTTCTGTTACTGTTATCTCCTGTTTTTATTTTCGCACGCTCAGTGCCACTCCATCTCCCAGCGGAAGAATAGACGTCTCAAGCTCAGGATGATGTTTCAGAGTATACAGATACTCCCTCATCCGGCTATGGATCGTGCGGTCTCTTCTTTCCACCGCAAACCGTGACTCAATAATATCTCCGTCCTGCAACACATTATCCGTGATCAGGATCCCTCCCGGCACAAGGAAACGCATCACCTGTTCTAAATATGCCGGATATTGTCCCTTTGCGGCATCCATAAACACAAAATCAAATCCTGCATCATCCGGCATGCCTTTCATAATCTCCAGTGCATCGCCTTCAAGCAACGTAATTTTCTGTTCCATACCTGCCCTGGCAAAATTGGCTCTGGCAATTGGAATCCTTTTTTCGTAATTTTCGATTGTTGTAATGCGACATTCCTCCGGAGAATATTTTCCCATCAGAATTGCCGAAAATCCAACTGCTGTCCCAATTTCAAGAATCTTTACCGGACGTTTGATCTCCAGCATTACTTTCAGAAAACTTTTTGTCTCTTTGCGGATGATCGGAACCATGTCCGCAAGGGCTTCCTGTTCGATCTCATCGAGAACGGGAATGTCCGCGCTTTCCAGAGAATGGAGGTAAGTCGTCAGTCGTTCTTCTACTATCATATCTTCCTCTTTTCTTCCAAGGGAATTCTTATCCTATACATTTATCATAGAAGCGCAGACAAAGTTTATTTTCTTTTCAACTCTGACTGCGCTTCTTTATGCAGATATCTTCGCATCTGCTTATTTTCATAAAAATGCCACAGGCATCTTTATATTATACATCCATAATGATCGGAAGGATCATTGGTTTTCTCTTGGTTCTTTTCCAGATAAAGTCATTCATTGTGTCGCGGATCACAAGCTTAATCTTGCTCCAGTCAGCATGACGGCTCATCAGACATTTTTCAACCGCTTCCGTAACAACCTTCCGTGCCTCTTCCATCAGGCTTTCAGATTCACGTACATAAACAAATCCACGGGATACGATATCAGGTCCGGCAAGAAGCTGGTTGGTACGCTTTTCCAGTGTCAGAACAACAATCAGGATTCCGTCTTCTGCCAGATGCTGACGATCACGCAGTACAATATTACCGACATCACCAACACCGAGTCCATCTACCAGGATTTCTCCTGTGTGTACCTTATCTAAAACTTCTGCACTTTCATCATCCAGTGCGAGTACATCGCCTGACTTGAGGATGAAAATGTTGTCCTTCGGAATTCCAAGAGATTTGGCAATACCTGCGTTCGCTTTCAGATGACGGTATTCTCCGTGAACCGGAATTGCATATTTTGGTTTTACCAGTGAATAGATCAGCTTCAGCTCTTCCTGGCACGCATGTCCGGATACGTGCGTATCCTGGAAAATAACATTCGCTCCCTTTTCAGAGAGTTCATTGATGATATTCGATACCGCTTTTTCATTACCCGGGATCGGATTAGAGCTTAAAATGATCGTGTCACCCGGCATGATCGAGATCTTCTTATGGATATCTGCTGCCATACGTGACAGAGCCGCCATAGATTCTCCTTGGCTTCCTGTTGTGATGATCGTTGTCTTCTCTCTTGGATAGTTTTTCAACTGATCTGTCTCGATCAGCGTATTCTCCGGCACATTCAAATAGCCAAGCTCTGATGCAACCGAAATGATATTTACCATACTGCGGCCTTCTACAACTACTTTACGTCCATACTTGTAAGACGTATTGATGATCTGCTGTACACGGTCTACATTCGAAGCGAAGGTTGCTACAATAATTCTTGTATTGGAGTGTTCGGCAAAAAGCCGGTCAAATGTAGCTCCCACTGTCCTTTCTGACTGTGTAAAACCAGGTCTCTCCGCATTGGTACTGTCTGACATCAATGCCAGTACCCCTTTCTTGCCAATTTCTGCAAAACGCTGCAGATCAATCGCATCACCAAATACCGGTGTATAATCTACCTTAAAGTCTCCGGTATGCACAACAATACCTGCCGGCGAATAGATTGCCAGTGCCGATGCATCCTGGATACTGTGGTTCGTCTTGATAAATTCAATTCTGAATTTTCCAAGATTGATCGACTGTCCATGGCGCACTACTTTTCTTTTAGTTGAGCGGAGAAGATTGTGCTCTGTGAGCTTTTTCTCGATAATTCCCATAGTCAGCTTTGTTGTATAAATCGGCAGATTAATCTCTTTAAGCACATAAGGAAGCGCTCCAATGTGATCCTCATGTCCATGTGTGATCACAAAACCCTTCACCTTATCCGCATTGCTCTTAAGGTAACTGATATCCGGGATTACAAGATCAATTCCGAGCATATCATCTTCCGGGAACGACAATCCGCAATCTACTACAATAATACTGTCTTCATATTCAAAGGCAGTGATATTCATTCCGATCTTTTCAAGGCCTCCAAGCGGAATGATCTTAAGTTTTGAGTTGCTTTTTTTCTTCAATCTCACACCTCCATATATTTTATGTATCTCATCCGTACATTTAATTATCGTAAAATTCGGAGTCCGCCTCTGTGTGCGAACCCCGTTCTTATCTGTCAGAAATATTCTTTTGACAGTTCCGTCTACACTTCAATCTCCACATCCTCCAGAAGCTCTTCGAACACCTTGAGTACGGCATTAAGCTCTACTTCCTCTTCTACCATCTCATAAACGCTGTCCTTCTCTTCCGGCGCACTTGTATCCTTCAAGATCAGGCACTCTGCATCATCCTCTTCTGAATCTGCAACCAGAAGGTAAGTCACTCCATTCAGTCTGGTCTGCTCCACAACAAAAAATTCTTCTGCTTCGCCGCCTTCTCCGCATGTAAACGTTAATTTTTCATTCTTCATATACTTTCCCCTTATCGTCTGATTGTATTCCAAAGCCTGTTACTTTTGCATACCCAGAGAGTCCAGATATCCCTGCAATATAAATACAGCCGCGATCTGATCCACATACTGCTTGCGGTTCTCCCGTCTTACACCGGATTCCATAAGTGTCCGTTCCGCTTCCACCGTTGTAAGGCGCTCATCCCACATCACGATCTCAATGCCGGTACGCCGCTTCAGCATCTCTCCAAATTCCAGTGCCTTCTCTGCCCGTTCTCCGATATCATTATTCATATGTTTCGGAAAACCGATCACAAACTTCTCTACTCCATATTCGGTTGCAAGGCTCTCAATCCTTGCCAGTGTCTTCCGAAGCTTGTTCTCGTCCTTCCTCGTAACCGTCTCCACTGCCTGTGCCGTAATCCCCAGAGGATCACTTACAGCAACACCTACGGTCTTCGTACCATAATCAAGTCCCATTATCCGCATCATATCTTCAACCTACAGTTCATGTCTGATATAAGCTTTTAATAATTCTTCTACTATCTCATCCCGCTCAACCTTCATCACAAGGCTTCTTGCTCCGTTATAGCTGGTAATGTATGTAGGATCACCGGACATAATGTATCCTACAATCTGATTCACCGGATTATATCCTTTTTCCACCAGAGCATTATATACAATTTCCAGAATATCTTTTGCCTGGATCTGTGGTCCTGTCTCTACCTGAAAAAATTGTGTATTCGTTATATCTTTCATCTTACGACCTCCAATACTTCATATTCATTTTAATATAATCTATACAAAAATTCAATGCATAATTTGTGAAAGTGAAGTAAGTTCTATCTCTTTTAACTGATTGATCCACCGGTCTGCCTGTTCCGGTTCGCATGGAACCCCAATCCGCAGATATTCCTTGGTGTGCCCTGTGACATAATTTTTCCCATCACGTTCTGTCATCTCTTCAAATAGAACTTCCACCTTTTTTCCAAGCCATCCTTCTTCATAGCGTTGCATTTTTTTGCGGTTCAGTTCTAGCATGATATTGCTTCTTCGCGTTTTTTCATGTTCCGGGATCTGCCCGTCCATCTTCGCAGCCTTCGTTCCCTGGCGCTTTGAATACTTAAATATATGAGTCTCATAAAAATTGATGCTGTCTACAAAGTCCCGGGAGGCTTCAAATTCTTCCTCTGATTCCTGCGGGAATCCTACGATCACATCGGTTGTCAGTGCCGGATTTTCAAAATACTTCCGGAGAAGCTCACATTTTTCCCGATATTCTGCCGCATCATATCTGCGGTTCATCCGTTTCAGGGTTGCATCACATCCGCTCTGCAGAGACAGGTGAAAATGCGGACATATCTTCGGCAGGCAAGCCAGTTCTTTTGCAAATTCTTCCGTCACGATACGCGGTTCCAGAGAACCCAGACGGATCCTTTTGATCCCTTCAACTCCATGTACCGCGCGGATCAGATCCAGGAGTCCTTCTGTCTGCTTTCCATTTTCATCTTTCCATTCCAGTCCGTAAGAACTGAGATGGATTCCGGTAAGTACCACTTCCTGATACCCATGTTCCGCAAGTGTACGCACCTCTTCCACTACGTCTTCTTTTTTCCTGCTGCGCACGCGTCCTCTCGCATAAGGAATGATGCAATAGGTACAGAACTGGTTGCAGCCATCCTGCACTTTCAGATATGCCCTTGTATGCTCTGCTGTCCGGGAAAGATGGAGGCTCTCATACTCGAAGGTATGGTTAATGTCAATGACCTCCTGCATCTGTTCCGGAATGTCTTCTTTAAAATATTCTTTCAGAAGGCGGATCAGATCCTTTTTTTTATTATTCCCGATTACAATATCTATATTCTCATCCAGCTCACCCATATCCGCCTGCGCCTGCACATAACAGCCGGCCGCTACGATCACTGCATCAGGATTCTGTTTTCGGGCACGATGGATCATCTGTCTGGACTTGCGGTCTGCCATATTCGTCACCGAGCAGGTATTGATCACATAGACATCTGCCAGATCATGAAACGGTACGATCTCATATCCGTTCTTTTCCAGCAGTTCCTGCATCGCTTCTGTTTCATAAGCATTTACCTTACAGCCCAGGTTGTGTAATGCTGCTTTTTTCATAAATTCATCCTACTTTCAATATTTATAACATTTAACGAAAATTTCATTCATTCTTCGGCGTTTTGTTCCTTGACTTTTTTATGTATAACTTTTAATATAACTATAGAAAATGAAATCAAGGAGGTGTGTTTTCAATGAAAACCGTACAAATTTCTTTAAATTCTATCGACAAAGTAAAATCATTCGTAAACGAAATCACAAAATACGATTACGATTTTGACCTGGTATCCGGAAGATATGTGATTGATGCAAAATCTATCATGGGTATCTTTAGTCTTGATCTTTCTAAACCGATCGATCTGAACATCCATGCTGAGAACCAGGATGCTGATAACATCATCGAACTTCTGAAACCATACTTAGTATAATAGAATGCGAAGTATCAGGACGCAGTACATTTTCTGTACTGCGTCCTTTCTTTTTTTGAGGAGAGCCTGAAAAAGCTCCCCTTTTTCTTTTATTATTTTACGATGATCGTCTCCACAGTATTCACTGCTTCTGCAAACAGTTCATCAATCTTTTCACTTAAGTTTTCTTCTGATTTGCGGATCACTTCTACATTCGGTTTGGTTACCGGATGTTTTGCCACGAAGATCGTACAACAGTCTTCGTATGGAAGAATGGAAGTCTCATAGGTTCCGATCTTCTCTGAAATATCTACGATCTCCTGCTTGTCAAATCCGATCAGTGGCCGATATACCGGCAATGTACATACATCGTTGGTTGCCATCAGGCTCTGCATGGTCTGGCTTGCCACCTGTCCGATACTTTCACCGGTAATAAGTCCCAGGCATCCGTCTTCTTTTGCAAAATGCTCTGCAATCCGCATCATATAACGGCGCATGATGATCGTCAGTTCATCATGTGGGCATTTTTCATAAATATAAAGCTGGATATCGGTAAAGTTGACTACATGCAGCTTGATCGGTCCTGTATATTTGGAAACCTGCTTTGCAAGATCCACTACCTTCTGTTTGGCCCTCTCGCTGGTGTACGGCGGTGCATGGAAATAGGTTGCCTCCAGTCCGACGCCACGTTTGGAGATCATATAACCTGCAACCGGACTGTCGATTCCACCGGAAAGCAGAAGCATCGCGGTTCCATTGGTCCCGATCGGCATACCGCCAGGTCCCGGAATGATCTCGGAATAGATATAAATCTCTTCTCTTACCTCTACATGAAGCAGTACATCCGGGTGGTGTACATCTACCCGGATTTCCGGGAATGCATACAGAATAGCTTCTCCGAGGTCATAATTGATCTCCATTGATTTCTTCGGATAGGTTTTCTTTGCACGACGGGACTCTACCTTAAATGTGATATTCTTATCCGGATAAACCTCATCCATGTATGCGATCACATCTTTTTTCAGTTCTTCAAATCCTTTATCCTCTACGCGGACAACCGGACAGATCCCTACAATTCCGAATACTCTTTTCAGAGCTTCTACCACTTCATCTCCGTCATAATCTCCGTCACAGTCCACATAAACTCTTCCCTGTGCTTTATAAGTATGGAATAATCCATCCAGGTCCTTTAATGAATGCTTGATCTGTCTTACCAGCGCATCCTCGAACATATAGCGGTTCTTTCCCTTGATTCCAATTTCTCCATATTTTATCAAATAAGTCTGAAACTTCATTCTTTCCTCCTAATGGCGTGTGTACTTTCTAAGCATCGGTACACAATTATATAATGTTTCCAGCGTATAGTCAATTTCTTCTTCTGTAGTAAATTCTGACATACTGAATCTGAGCGTTGCGTCCAGATATTCTTTTCCGGCTCCGATTCCCTTTAACACTCCGCTGATCGCCGGATGGTTGGATGCACATGCCGAACCGGATGATACATAAATCCCCTTCTCTTCCAGTGTATGAAGAAGAACCTCACTCCGGATTCCTGCAAATCCCACACTGATGATATGTGGTGCACTTGTTTCATCATAAAGTCCGTGGATCACAGTATGATCGATTTTCTGTACCCCTTCGATAAAGTGCTGTTTCAAGGCACGCATATGTGCCACCTTTTCATCCAGGTCTGTGTAAATCGTCTTTGCTGCCAGCCCGATTCCTGCAATCCCCGGTACATTTTCTGTTCCGGAACGCATGTTTTTCTGCTGCTCGCCTCCGAAAATGATCGGTTTTACTTTTGCTTTTTCATTGATATAGATAAAACCGATTCCCTTCGGTCCATGGATCTTATGTCCGCTTACAGAAAGCATATCGATTCCCATCTTTTTCGGGTAAATCTTATATTTTCCAAATCCCTGTACTGCATCCACATGGAACAGGATATTTTTATTATAAGCCTTTACGATCGCAGATGCTTCTGCAATCGGCTGAACCGATCCCACTTCGTTATTCACATACATGACCGATACCAGGATCGTCTCGTCACAGAGCGCTTCCTTTAACGCATCCAGGCGGATCCGTCCATACTCATCAACCGGAAGATAGGTCACACGATAGCCCTCCTCCTCTTCCAGGTAACGCATGGTATTGAGAATTGCCGGATGTTCAATTGAACTGGTGATCAGATGCTTGCCGGCACGGTGATTGGCACGTGCACCTCCGATCAATGCAAGGTTGTCACTTTCTGTTCCACCGGATGTGAAATAAAGTTCCTTTTCCTGCACCTTCAGAATCTTTGCAAGTGTCTCCTTCGCCTCACGGACATACGCTTCTGCATCCACACCTTTTTTATGCATGGAGGATGGATTGCCGTAATCCTCACACATCACTTTTCCGACTATATCCCGAACACACTCATAGGCTCTCGTTGTTGCTGAATTATCCAGATAAACTTCCATTTTTCTTTGTCTCCCAAACACTTCTTCTCTTTATCTTATGCAGTTCTTTGCCTGCCGGTCTACTGTTCCAGTTCAAACATCAGTACAGCAAGCGTTGCAAGTCCGGCTGTCTCTGTCCGCAGGATCCGCCTGCCCAGGGTGATGACCTTCGCCCCCATACTGACTGCTGCATCAACTTCTTCCGGTTCAAATCCACCCTCTGGTCCGATAAAAATCCCAACAGACTGTCCACTTTTAATCTGGCGGATCACTTCTCTTGTCACTTCCATACCACCTGCAAGTTCATACGGAAGCAACGTCACATCAAGTTCTTCTGCCATTTTCAGTGCTTCTTTATAAGAAAGCGGCATGGTAACTTCCGGGATCCGGCTTCTTCCGGCCTGCTTTGCCGCACTTTCTGCGATGGAATTCCAACGGTCTACTTTTTTCTCTGCTTTCTTATCATCCAGACGAACAACAGAACGCTTCATCGCTACAGGAATCACCTGATACACGCCAAGCTCCACCGCTTTTTGCACGATCAGCTCCATCTTGTCGCTTTTAGGAAGCCCCTGGAAAAGATACAGCTTTGACGCCGGTTCCGTGTCCGCTTCCATCTCTTCCAGAATATGCAAAACCGCCACATCTTCTTCATAGGCTTCCACCTCGCACAAATAGGTTCTGCTTTCTCCGTCACTGATTTCAGCCTTTTCATGCAGCTTCATCCGGAGCACATTCTTCATATGATTAACATCTCCGCCTTCAATCCGGATCTTATCTCCGGAGATCTGCTGTGGTGTTACAAAAAAATGATGCATCTTTTCTGATCCTCTCTGCCTACGCTTTCGTTTCTTTTCTCGCTGTTACAGATACCCATTCTCCCTGATGATGAACCTCCAGGACCGTGAGTCCTGCTGCCTCTACCGCTGCTTTTACCGTTTCCTCCTTGTCTTCGATGATACCACTTGTCACGTAGATACCACCGTCTTTTAACTGGTTCACGATCACCGGTGTCAGCGGCACCAGTACGTCTGCAAGAATATTCGCCACAACGATATCATAGCATCCATAACCAACTTTATCCTGGACCGCTTTATCATCAATGATATTTCCGATCATTACTTCGTATTTATCCTTTGAAATACCGTTGACTTCCATATTTTCATAGGTTGCATCAATCGCACACGGATCCAGGTCTGTTCCTACAGAATACTTTGCACCGAACATCAGCGCCAGCATTCCAAGAATTCCACTTCCGCATCCTACATCCAGAATTCTGGTGTCCTCTGTCACATATTTGCGGAGCTGACGGATGCAGAGCTGTGTGGTCTCATGCATTCCCGTTCCGAATGCAGTTCCCGGATCGATATGCACGATCATCTTGCCTTCATCTTCCGGCTTTACTTCTTCCCAGGACGGAATGATCAGGATATCATCCACATAGAACTGGTGAAAATATTTTTTCCAGTTATTGACCCAGTCCACATCCTCTGTCTGGGATTCTTCTATCGTTCCTTCACCTACTTCCACATAGGCACGCATATCTTCCAGTTCATTTTTCACAGCTTCCAGAAGACTTTCTTTATCTTCATCTTCTTCCAGATAGAAACTGATATATGCGATGCCGTCATTGATTCCTGTCTCCGGAAGGATATCAACAAACATCTGCTCTTTTTCCGCCTGCGTCATCGGAATCTTATCCTCAATCTCGATTCCCTGTACACCAAGGTCCATCAGCATACTACTGACAATGTCTTCTGCCTCGGTTGTTGTCTTTAATCTGAATTTATTCCACTTCATATTGGTTCTCCTTTTATTGTTGTCCAAGCAAATAATCAATAAACTGCTGTGCAGTACGTCCGCTTAATCCACCATGGCTCAATTCCCATTTGTTTGCCTCCAGAAGAAGCTTTTCCTCTTCCATCTCGACACCGTAACGATCTGCAAGCGTGGTGACAATCTTCTGGAATTCTTTTTTATCCGGTTTTCCAAAATAGATGGTCACGCCGAATCTTGCTACCAGCGAAAGTTTCTCCTGTACGGTATCATTGGTGTGCAGTTCTTCATCTCTGTCGGCTTTATCTTTGAATGTCTCACGTACCAGATGTCTTCTGTTGGAAGTTGCATAGATCAGGATATTATCCGGTTTCTTCTCCAGACCGCCTTCGATCACCGCTTTCAGATATTTGTACTCAATCTCGAATTCTTCAAAAGAAAGATCATCCATATAAATAATAAATTTATAATTCCGGTTCTTGATCTGTGCGATCACATCATTCAGGTCTTTGAACTGATGCTTGTACACTTCGATCATACGAAGTCCCTGGTCATAATACTGGTTCAGGATTGCCTTGATCGAAGAAGATTTACCGGTTCCGGCATCACCAAAAAGCAGACAGTTATTAGCTTTTTTACCCTTTACAAATGCCTCGGTATTATCGATCAGTTTCTTCTTGGCAATGTCATAACCCACCAAATCATCCAGATGGACGTGTGCGATCTTGGTGATCGGCACGATCTGTGCTCCTTCTTCCGTATGCTCAATACGGAATGCCTTGTGAAGTCCGAAAGTTCCCACTCCGAATTCTTTGTAGAACTGGGTTACAGTTGTCTTAAATTCTTCTGCATCATCTGTCTGCGCAAGAGCTTTGCTTAAGTCGCAGATCCGGTCGCGAATCCTCTTGTTAAATACATGTCCCTTGGCATTGACCGGATGATAGTCCTCAATCAGTTCCAGACTGTCTGTACCGAGCTTTTCACCCATCTCTTTCAGATCATATTCGAACAGTTCTTTGAAAATCTGAAAATCATGAAGGGCTGCTTTATTGACGCTTCCCTCTACCTCTCCTACCACTTCACAGGCTGTGCTGTAAGCATTCTCACTGTTGGCAAGCAGGAACGTCAGGAAGGTATGCCAGAGGTTCCCCTCGAATCCATAGTTTGCAGCCAGCTCGATCAGCTCATTTAAATTTTCGAAAAGAAGGCTCTTCAAATCCTCTTTGTTGTAATAATCATTATCTGCATTGTCGATCAGAAATGTCATGTCCCGAAGAAGATCTTCATGTTCCATATAACGATATAATATCAGTTCATTTGTTCTCATAGACGTGTCCTCTCTTTTTCAGTCTAATAATTTCCAAGGATTTTCAGGTTCAGTGCTTCTTCCCTCAGTCCACGGATCGCATTTTTCACTGCGGCATCTGCCAGATTTCCTTCAAAGTCCACAAAGAAACGATATTCCCAGCTTTTTCCTTCTACCGGCCGGGATTCGATCTTTGTCATGTTCAGGTCATTGTAAATAAAATGGGAAAGCAGATGGTACAACGATCCACTCTCATGCGGTATTTCAAAGCAAATACTGATCTTGGATGCATTTTTCAGGAATACCTTCTGGTTCGTGACAATGATAAATCTTGTACTGTTGTCAGATTCGTCATTGATCTCTCTTGCCAGGATATCCAATCCGTAAAGCTCTGCTGCATATTCGTTGCAGACAGCTGCCTGCGTGGTATCCTGGTCTTCCATCATCTTCTTGGCCGCCATAGAAGTATTGGCAACACTGATCTGCTGCCAGGTTCCGTGTTCATCCAGGAAATGGGATGTCTGCATCAGTCCTTGTGGATGTGAATACACTCTTTCAATGCTGGAAAGTGTAGTTCCTTTCACTCCGGCAAGCATATGCTTAATCGGAAGGACCGTCTCTCCTACAATGTAATTTTCAAATTCCACCAGAAGGTCATACACCTGTGTCACCGGACCTGCGGAAGAATTTTCAATTGGAAGGACTGCATAATCTGCGCTTCCCTCTTCAATTGCTTCCATTGCATCACGGAATGACGGTACATGGAAGTTTTTCACATTTTTCCCAAAATATTTTAACATAGCTGCCTGGTTGTTGGCTCCTTCCACTCCCTGGAAAACCACACGTGCACCATCAAGATCCAGCTGATCCAGTCCGATAAAGGGAAGTCTTCCCAGAACTCCTTCCTCAGAAAGACGCTGATACTGCAGCTTTCTGCTCATGCTCATCAGCTGTTCAAAAAGCTCCCGGATCCCTTTTTTGTTAAAATCTGTGGACACCTTTTCCGCTACGGCTGCCAGTTTCTCATTCTCTCTTGTCTTATCAAATACTTTTCGTCCGTTCTTTATCTTATATTCTGCAACTCCTTCGCAGACCTTCATACGTCTCTCATAAAGCGTGGTGATCTGGTCATCGATCACATCCAGCTCTTTTCTCATCTCTTCCAGACTCTGCATCGTCCCACTCCTTATCGTTTTATCCTTATGTCTTCTTACGCTGACGTTACTAATTTTTCATTATAATATATTTTTTCTGTAAAATCTACATTTCTTCGCAAACCCGATCAGAAAAAACATGTAAAACTTTGTTGAAATAACCATGTTTTTGTTATATTATAGATAAAGAATATATGAACCCGCACATATTCTGCGGTTATTTTTAAGGAGGTTTCTTATGAGACATTTAATGAGTCCTTTAGATTTTTCTGTGGAAGAGCTCGATAAGCTTATGGATCTTGCAGGTGATATCGAAGCTCATCCGGAAAAATATGCACATGCTTGCGCAGGCAAAAAGCTTGCCACTTTATTCTATGAGCCAAGTACCCGTACCCGACTGAGTCATGAAGCAGCAATGATGAATCTCGGTGGTAATGTACTTGGCTTTTCTTCGGCAGCTTCCAGCTCTGCTACCAAAGGAGAAAGCGTAGCAGATACGATCCGTATGGTTTCCTGCTATGCAGATATCTGTGCGATCAGACATCCAAAAGAAGGTGCACCGATGGTTGCAGCGCAGCACTCTTCAATCCCGGTGATCAACGCAGGTGATGGCGGACATCAGCATCCTACACAGACACTGACTGACCTTTTAACCATCCGTTCTTTAAAAGGACGTCTGAATAATCTGAAGATCGGACTCTGTGGAGACCTCAAATTCGGTCGTACCGTACATTCTCTGATCAATGCCCTGGTGCGTTATGAGAACATCGAGTTTGTACTTATTTCACCGGAGGAACTCCGTCTGCCAGGTTATGTACGCAAAGATGTACTGGATAAGAAAAATATTCCATACAAAGAAGTGGAACGTCTGGAGGATGCCCTTCCGGATCTCGATATCCTTTATATGACACGTGTTCAGAAAGAACGTTTCTTCAATGAGGAAGATTATGTCCGTATGAAAGATTTCTACATCCTGGACAAAGGAAAAATGGAACTTGCGCCAAAAGATATGCTGGTTCTCCATCCACTTCCGCGTGTCAACGAAATTTCTGTTGAAGTTGATGATGATCCAAGAGCTGTTTATTTCAAGCAGGTACAGTATGGTGTCTATATCCGTATGGCACTGATCCTGACACTTTTGGATATTCATGTAGATTAAGGGAGGCGAAAAACATGGTTGAAAATACACTGAACATTGGGAAAATTTCAGAGGGCTTCGTACTGGATCACATCAAAGCAGGAAAAAGCATGGATATCTACAAATATCTGAAACTTGATCAGCTTGACTGCTGCGTAGCCATCATCAAGAATGCCAAAAGTAACAAGATGGGTAAAAAGGATATCATCAAGATTGAATGCCCGATCGATATCATTGATCTGGATATCCTTGGTTTTATCGATCATAATATCACGGTAAATATTATCGAAGATTCCAAGATTGTTGAGAAAAAAGAACTGAAACTGCCATCTGAAATCAAGAATGTGATCAGATGCCACAATCCGAGATGTATTACTTCGATTGAACAGGGACTGGATCATGTGTTTGTACTGACTGATCCGGAGAACGAAGTGTATAGATGTAAATACTGTGAAGAGAAATACAACAGAAAGCGGGGCTAGCGTCGGCTTGTTGGACTAGGCGGACAGGTGCCACGCAAAGGACGCATGAAAAAAGAAAATTTTTTCATGCGTCCTTTATTTTTTGTCTCCTTCGTACAGTAAGAAAGGAAATCTTGGTATTGCTCGTCCTGTTTTCTGCAGTATGTTTGTCCGGCACAACATACAGTGGATATTGACAGAATGCAGTCATAGATTTTCCGTCCATCCTTATCTTTTATCCAATAGCTTTTTATAAGAAAGATCAATCACAAACGCTCCAAGTGGCGCTGTCAGCACGATTGCAAGTACTGCCACCGTAAGTACCATATCCCCACAGGCAAATCCCAGCGAAAGCGGAATTCCTCCGATTGCTGCCTGCACGGTTGCTTTCGGTGTATACGCCATCATCACAAAGGCTTTTTCTTTTCCTCGAAGACTGGTTCCAAGCAGACATACAAATACACCCAGCATCCGGAACACCAATGCGCCTGCGATCAAAAGCACCGCCTTGATTCCAACCTTTCCCAGATACCCGATATTGACCGTTGCCCCCACCAATACAAACAGGAACACCTCTGCTCCAACCCAGAGTTTCCCGTATTTTACAGAGATTCTTTTTGTAACAACCTCCCGTTTTTTCTGCAGTCCAATTCCAATAAACATAATTGCGATCAGTGCAGAAAATGTGATTGCAGTTGTCATTTTATCTTCGATCGTAACCAGCAGGAACGAAATACTCAAAATGATCAGAACCTTTGTGGTATCCCGAATATGAACTTTTTTAAAAAAGCATGCCAGCAGGACTCCGATCAGCAGTCCGATCGCAATTCCCAGAATGATCGATACCGGGATATTTACAAAGCTGATGACCGAAGCTCCTTTTCCCTGCATCATTCCAACAAAGGTAGAAAATAATACGATCACATAGACATCATCTACCGATGCTCCGGCAAGGATAAGCTGTGGGATTCCTTCCTTTACTCCATATCCTTCCTCCATCAGCTTTACCATTCTCGGCACCACAACCGCCGGTGAAACGGCCGCAAGCACTGCTCCCATAATTGCAGCTTCCAGCAAGGTGATTCCCATCAGTTTCGGTGCAATCAAAAGCATTCCCAGGAGTTCAAAGCTTGCAGGGACAAAGCACATCATCACTGCGGATCTTCCTATTTTCTTCAGTCCTGACAGATCCAGCCCAAGTCCTGCCCTTGTCAGAATGATAATCAGGGCAATTTTCCGGAGTTCGGATGAAATTCCAAGAATACTGCTGTCCAGCAGATTCAAAACATATGGTCCGAGAACCACACCGGTCGCCAACATCCCAAGCAAACCTGGCAATTTGATCTTCTGACAGATCCAACTCATACACATTCCAACAAGCAGGATCAGCGCAATACTTAATAACATAAAAAATACCTCCTATAGACGCAGAAAACCAAAAGCGAATATGTCTTCGAAATTTCTGGTATTTGTCCATAAAAATCTTTCCCTTGATTTTAAAACAAATCCAGCATATTATCCAGATACAATTTCTCTCTTACATGCAGCTGATATTCCGGCTTTGTCATATAATACAGCAGAAATTCCAAGATCAGCGCACTTCCAAGTCCCCTGCCTTCGATCTTAAAATTTGTAAATCCCATCGGCGAATAGATATTTTTGATATCGTCTACGCTGATAAATCCCGGATTTGTCATTGCTTTTGAAAAACGATAGCCTTCCTTTGCATTTGGCGCAGTACACCGGTGTTCCTCTCCATCTTCTCCGAGATTCTTCCGGCTCACATCCTCATAACAGGCTTTCCGGTCCCTGCAGCCGAACCAACAACACTCATTACACAGGAATTCAACTTTATCCTTCTGACCTTCTGATAATGTATTCCATTTATCCAACATCTTATTCAGACGGAAATCCGGCACGACATATTGAAAATCTTCTCTCTGGATTTCCCGCAGACACTCCTGAAATTCGGTCAACACTTTCGTGGTAGATGAGACTAGATAGAACCCCGGATACTTCTTTTTCAGATAATCCACCAGCAGCTCTGAGTGCACGATCACACCGTTTTTCACACCTGTGCTTTTCTCAAATAACTGACAAAGCATATTGCATCTCTGATCCGCAAGGTGCTCTTTCCTGAGCAGAGAATTACTAAAGGTCAGACGGGCAGAAATCCCGTACTTCTGCATAAGTGCAAGCACTTCTTCCGGCTCAGCTTCTCCTGCTTCCACACGTCCTCCGCCCCACAGGCAGTCTTCCGGGGCTCCATAAATGGAACCAATCTCACACCAGTCATAGAAATACTCCCTGTGTGTATAAAACAGCGGCAAAAAAAGTCTGTACAGTTCATAAAATTCAAACAAGCCCGGAAGATGGTAAGATGCTACATTTCCTCTTTCCCGACTTTGAAAACGATCATTCCTCATTTGACACTCCTACATAACTTTAATCCTCCTAAAACTACCATATTTTTCAAACGATTGTCAAACGGATTATCACGTTTTTTTATTTTTCATTCCACTCAAAAAATCATTCACACAATACTACGATATCATAAAAATTAAAGCTTTTTAAAGGGCACCGCAACAAAAAAAGAATCTATATCCTTCATGAATATGAATACAGATTCTTTTCAAAATTTCTCAATTAAAAATAAAAAAGCAAGCAAAACGATAAGCCGGGTTATGTCGTGGACGTTCATCTATCCAGTTCTGCTGTTGCCAGCAGACTCAAGCGACCAACCTGAAGCATGACGGGCCGCCATACCACTTCTTTTCGGTCTTGCTTCGGATGGGGTTTACATATGCCCTGTGTGTTACCACCCAGGCGGTAGTCTCTTACACTGCCCTTCCAACCTTACCTGCATCTGCAGGCGGTATATTTCTGTTGCACTATCCTTAGAGTCACCTCTACCGGACGTTATCCGGCATCCTGCCCTGTGAAGCCCGGACTTTCCTCGTCTGCGGCCTTTCGGCACCTGCATCCGCGAACGTCTGTCTTACTTGCCTTAGATACTTTATCACATTTTTTTATCAGTGTAAAGGATTTCTTCTACACTCCCGGATCAACCTGCAGCTCATTTCCGTCTGCGGCCGTTGTCGCAAGAGTATCACAACGTTCATTCTGTGGGTGTCCATCATGCCCTTTTACCCAATTGAAGTTCACCTGGTGCGGCTTTTTCGCTTCCAGAAGACGCTTCCACAGGTCGGTATTCTTGACCGGCTCATTCTTCCCACGCTTCCAGCCCTTTTTGATCCATCCCTCAATCCAGTGCTGATTGAATGCATTGACCACATATTGAGAATCAGAATAAAGCTCTACCTCGCAAGGTCTGTTGAGCGCTTCCAGCCCCCGGATGACAGCCATCAGCTCCATCCGGTTATTGGTTGTCCGCACATAGCCGCCAGAAAGCTCTTTAACGTGAAGTTCTCCCTTCGGGTCTACATATTCCAGAACGACTCCATAACCGCCCGGTCCGTCCGGATTACCTCTTGCCGCTCCATCTGTATAAATACTGACTTTCATAAATTGTCTCCTTATAGTTCAAATACCTGTCCCATTTCCCGGATCCGCATGATCTTCTCCCGGTATGGTTCTGATACTTCCATTCCGATAAGCCGATCCTGCACCTCGTACTGCTTCCACATATGCATCGGAAATACAATCTTCGTATCCGTATGCCGCATATACCAGTCAAAGCCCCAGTAAAACTGCTCTTCCTGTCTCGGGTCAAGCACGACAAATGCAAGATCGATCTTTTCACCAGCCAGCGTTTCAATCTCCTTTTGATAATCGCCGCGCATCATCCGGTTATACGCATCATCTTCCTCTTCCCAGTGCCACCAGTTCAGATCCCCTGCATGATAAATGATCCTGTCTTCGCATCTTACCAGAAAGGCAACCCCTTCATCGGTTGAGCGCAAACTTTTTACCTTTGTATCCCCGACAGTAATCTCATCCCTTTTTCGCATGAAATGTTCCGATGCACGCTGCTCCTTTTTCGCAATTCTGATATCCTTCGGGAAAACATATTCCACATCCAGATACACATCCGCAAGCTTCAGGATCTCTCTGTTAAAATGATCCGGATGGGAATGGCTGGCAAATACCAACAGCTTCTTCGCTGGATCAAACTCCGGCATCGTTCCTTCATAATAGTCAAATAATAGAATATGGGATTCCAGTTCCACCGAAAATCCGCTGTGTCCGATATACGTCACCCTCATCTGTCTGCCTACTCCTCAACATCATCATGTTCACCGACTGCCGTCTCTGTCGCATAAACAATCTCCGGAAGAACATATTCCAGACACTCTTTAATGATCTTCGGACTTCCCGGAAGATTGACGATCAGGGATTTACCCCGGATACCTGCTGTTCCTCTCGTCAGCATTGCCCTTTTTCTGGTCCGTGTCATAAAAAGACGCATCGACTCTCCGATCCCCGGAATCTCCTTATCGACCACTGCCTTTGTCGCTTCCGGAACACAGTCCTCTTCTCTGCATCCGATCCCACCGATCGTAAGGATCAGATCTGCCATCTGTGCATCCGCGATCTTCGCAAGGATCTTGCGGATAACCTCCCTGTCATTTGGTACCGGCTGTACAAGCTCTGTCTTGAAGCTGACCTGATCGAGCACTCTTCGCACGATTGGCGAACACGTATCATCCTTCTGTTTTCTGTATATCATGGTGTCTGCTGATACAATTGCTACTTTCATAGATGTCCCTCTTTTCTTTTCTCCTCACGTATAGATTTCATGGTATCTTATATGACCATTCATTCCATGAAAATGTATCCCCTAACGTATAGACTTTAGTATAACATACTCTCGGATTGCCATGCAAGTTTCCTGCCGCCAATCGAATTGATTTAAGAAAAATTTTAGATAATGATGCAAACCATACCTCCGTTGCTGTCATTGACGATCTTCTGCATGGTGTCCTGCAGTTTTGCCTGACTTTCATCTCCGATCATGGCGATCTTGTTTCGCACGCCATCCATCACCAGCTCTTCGATCGATTTTCCGAAAATATTGGTTCCCCAGACTCCATCCGGGCTCTTTGCCGCCTCGTTGATATAATTTACCAGATCCTTTGCCTGCTGCTCACTCCCCACGATCGGCGCGATCTCGGTCTCAATGTTAGCTCGGATCATATGGATAGAAGGTGCTTCCGAACGGATCTTTACTCCGTATTTATTGCCCTGCCGGATTACCACTGGATCGTCCAGCCGGATTTCTTCTCTCGTCGCGCTGACTACACCGTAGCCTTTCATTTTAACCGAAGCAAGAGCATCTTTGACACTTTCATATTCTTTCTGGAGCATGGCAAGATTACGCACTGTATGAATCAGATCATATTCCCCGCTGATCTGCGTTCCGGTCAGATCACTTAACATTTCATAATAACAGCCATCTTCTACCTTGATTTCAACCGAGATCTCACCGGTATCCATGGACACACCTGTTACATTTACTGCATTTATGTAGGTACTCTGCTCCGGCTTCCGGATCTCCATCGCATCCCGGATTTCTCCGATTCTGCCCATGACTTCTCTTGCATAAGATACCAGCTCTTCCCGGACCTTGTGATCTGCTGTAAGTATTTCCACCCATTTTGGAAGGAAAAATTTTACTTCTGTGACCGGAAATGCAAAGAGCACATTTTCCATGATCCGGTGGATATCTTCTTCCCGGAGCTGTTCACAGTTGACCGGAAGTGCCGTTACCTGATATTCTTTCTGGATTTCTTCTGCCACGTTTTTTGCCTCTGCGCTGTACGGTTTCCGGGTATTGACCAAGACCACGAACGGCTTGCCAATGCTTTTCAGCTCCTGGATCGTTTTCTTTTCTGCCGCCCGGTAGCTGTTTCTGGGAAGCTCTCCGATACTTCCGTCTGTCGTCACAACAATCCCGATCGTGGAGTGGTCATGGATTACCTTTTTCGTCCCGATTTCTGCCGCCTTTGTAAACGGAATTTCTTTTTCGTTCCACGGCGTTTTCACCAGACGTTCTGCTCCATTTTCCATGTGACCGGCGGCTCCCTCCACCATATAGCCCACACAATCGATCAGACGCACCAACACACTCACATCCTTTGCGAGCTGGATTTCAGCAGCTTCTTTTGGCACAAATTTCGGCTCCGTTGTCATGATGCTCTTCCCTGACGCAGACTGCGGAAGCTCATCCACCGTCCGCTCTTTTGCATGCTCATCGGTCATTTTCGGCAGCACCAGCACATCCATAAAACGCTTGATAAAGGTTGATTTGCCACTCCGTACCGGTCCTACCACACCCAGATAGATCTCTCCATTCGTCCGGCACTGTATATCCTTGTATAAATCAAATGTATCCATACACTGTCCCCCTTTGATTGCTGATACAGTGTATGCGGGCTTTCCCCGGTTTAGAACAACTATACTGCCAGTTCACTTTTACTTTCTTGCCATCAATTTCAAAATCGGGTATGATAAATGGTAACAAAAAAGCGTATTACAGGCACGTAATGCCTTTCATTTATCAGAAAATCCTATCGGGATTTTCTTACAGTCAAAAAAGGAGGTATCCTATGCACGTAGGAAGAAAAGCACAAAAAAGAGAAAAAAAAGCCATGTCTGTCTCCCTGTACGGGAATCTGTTTTTCGTTATCGTTGAGATCGTCATGGCAATCTACACCAGTTCCCAGGCAGTTCTTCTGGACGCAATCTATGACGGAGTCGAGTTCTGCATGCTCCTTCCGTCGCTTTTTCTGATTCCGCTACTTTACAAGCCATCCAATGAAAAGCACCCGTTCGGTTATATGCAGATTGAATCTATGTTTGTCGTTGTCAAGGGCATTACCATGACTGGCGTTACCGTCGGGCTGATCCTGAACAATATCGAAATCATGATCCATGGTGGCAGAAAAGTCGCTTTTGATACCATTGCCTGGTTTGAATTATTTGCATTTTTTCTGGGAATTACCGTATCCATTTATCTCAAATATAAGAATCGTCTGATGGATTCCCCACTGATCACAATGGAAATGGAAGGCTGGGAGATCGACAGTATTGCCTCTTTCGGTATGGCAATTGCCTTCTTTCTTCCGGTTCTGCTGCCTTTTCCATGGTTCAGACCCATAACACCTTATCTTGACCAGATCATTACCGTCACCCTGTCCATCTTTATGCTGCCGACACCGATAAAGACGGTAATAACCGGACTTCGGGATCTGTTCCTGATCCCGCCGGAGGAAGAGACTGTTGATGAAATTAAAAAAACGATCGAACCTGTCCTAAATGCCTATGGTTACAAAAAACTCTACTATGACATTCTCCGTACCGGAAGAAAGCTCTGGATCAGTGTTTACATCACCTTTGACAAAGATCTGGTTTCCATTACCCGGTTTAAGATCGTACAGAATTTCTGTATCCAGGCTCTTGCGAAAAAATATACGGATTTTTATTTTGAACTTCTGCCGGATATTGTGTTTACCACGGATGATGAGGCATTGACCAATCATATCGTAAACCAGTCGGAAGAAGTGGATCAGAATGCAAAATTTGCAGACTGAATTATCTGATCTTTATTCTTTAAAAATACTCTTTTTCCAAGAAAAGCTGCCTTAATCGGCAGCTTTTCCTTTAAATTCTTTGATTGGATTCTTGATAAATTTTATGTACTGCTTTCTCAGCCATTCGATCAGCTTCGTCAGATACCGAAGTACCGGCTCGGTCGCAATAGAGAATATTACAAAAAGCATAATGCATTTTCTGGACATTCCCGTAATCGCAAATAACTGTGGCAGGAAGATACTGCATCCTAACAGTCCGATCACGCATCCGATCCAGACGATCATACGCAGTGCATTCATCGGCTGGCAGATCCGGTAAAGGATCATGAATCCGACAATTGCAAGCAGCATCGTCGCCGCCGTAGAAATATCTTTGGATGCAACTCCGAACGTCTGTCCAAATACAACCAGCGCACCAACCGCAAGTACATCCGTAAGTCCTGCCGGAAGTGCCTTTAAGAACACATTGGTCAGGAAGTGTCCCTTAATGATATCCCGGTTCGGCTGCAGTGCCAGGAAGAATGCCGGAATACCGATCGTATACATGCTGATCAGCGATACCTGGGATGGCTCCAGCGGATAGGTAATCATAAAGACTGCCGAGAAAATTGCAAGCAGGAAGGAAAAAATATTCTTCACCAGGAACAGACTTGCTGAACGCTGAATGTTATTGACAACTCTTCTTCCTTCCAGAACAACCTCCGGCATCCTTGAAAAATCGGATTCCAGAAGTACCACCTGGGACGCCTGGACCGCCGCATCGCTTCCTGATGCCATCGCCACCGAACAGTCTGCATCCTTCAGGGCAAGTACATCATTAACACCATCACCGGTCATAGCGACCGTCATTCCCTGCTTTTTCAGTGCCTGCACAAACTGTCTTTTCTGTTCCGGGATTACCCTTCCGAAGACCGTATATTTGCTCACCGCAAGGGCAATATCTTCTTCGGTCTTTAATGTTCCCGCATCCACGTAATTCTCTGCGCCTTCAATTCCGGCCTGCTTCGCAGTCTCCGATACGGTAATCGGATTATCACCCGAAATAACTTTTATCGCAACACCCTGGTCCGCAAAATATTTGAAAGTCGCAGGCGCTTCTTCCCTGACTTTATTGAGAAGGAGGACATAACCAAGCGGCGTTACCGTTCCAGTCAGCGGCTTACCATCCGGCTCTCCATCATAGCTTCCAAATACCAATACACGGAACCCCCTGGACGTATACTGTTCTATTCTTCCCTGATACTTTGTATAATCCTCACGCAGGACAAATTCCGGTGCACCAAGCACATATGCCTGATCTTTGAAAATTACTCCGCTGTATTTGACCGTGGAAGAAAAAGGAATCACTTTTTCCGGCACTTTATCTGAATGCTCTGTAAAATGTTCTTGCATCGCATGCATCGTGCTGTTATCCGCGTCCATTCCTTTGACAAAATCGCCGATCATCCGGTTCAGATCCGGCATCTTTTCTTCGTCATAGGCCTTGGCTTTCACCACTTCACTGACACACATACTGTCTTCTGTGATCGTACCTGTCTTGTCAACACAAAGCACATTAACCCGCGCCAGAGTCTCGATACTCTTCATATCATGGAGCAATACCTTTTTCGATGCAAGACGCATTGCACTTACCGCAAGTGCCACGCTTGCAAGAAGATATAATCCTTCCGGGATCATGCCGATCACTGCAGCAACCATGGAGATAATACTCTGCCGGAAGCTATCGTGATTATAGAAATAACTCTGCACAAACAAAATGATTCCTATCGGGATCAGTGCGATTCCGACCATTTTTACCAGCTTGTCCAGGGAACGGATCATCTCCGACTGTTCCCCCTGCTGCATGGCTTTTGCTTCCAGAGTCAGCTGTGAAATATAGGAATCCGCTCCAACCTTGTCCAGGCGTGCATGACAGCTTCCTGATACCACAAAACTACCTGACATCAGACGGTCTCCACGCTTTTTCGTGATCTCATCAGATTCACCGGTAAGTAAAGATTCATTGACCTGAACCTCACCAGCCTCAACAACCGCATCTGCACAGATCTGGTTCCCGGCACGAAATACAACAATGTCGTCCACAACCAGCTGATCCGCCTCCAGATTCAGCGATACCCCTCCACGGATTACTTCCGCGTGCGGTGCATTCAGCATGGTCAGCCTATCCAGTACTTTCTTGGAACGGATCTCCTGAATGATCCCGATCAGTGTATTGCAGATGATGACCGGCAGGAATGTCAGATTTCGAAAAGAACCTACCAGGCACAGCAGAATCGCCAGAATCAGAAAGATCAGGTTGAAATAGGTAAATATATTATTATGAACAATCTCTTTTGTCGTAAGTCCCGGTGGAGCAACCTCATCATTGGTCCAGCCATTCTCTTCCCTTATCCGGATCTGCTCGGGATTAAGACCTACCCGGTAGTCCGGAACCACACGCTGGATCTCGCCTCGAACGACTTCTTCCTCTTGTGTTTCTTTTTCTTTTTTTCCGAATTTCATACAAAAAATCCTCCTGTATACACGCCATTATACGCCTATACGGAAGGATTTTCCATTAAGACTTTATGAAATTTCTTTGAAACTTTAATCCCACGGAAGGTTACTGTATTCGCTGCGCCCGTCACGCATCATCAGTTCACTTACCGCATCCTTTGCGGGTTTGCCTTCAAAAAGTACCTGATTGACCTTTTCCACGATTGGCATGGATACCTCATATTTTTCAGCCAGCTCTCTTGCCGCTTTTGCTGAATACACACCCTCAACTACCATCTTGACCTCAGCCATCGCTTCTTCCATCGTCATTCCCTCACCGATCAGAACACCTGCCTTACGGTTACGACTGTGCTTACTTGCACAGGTGACGATCAGATCACCGATTCCGGTAAGTCCGGTAAAGGATTCCAGCTTTCCGCCCATCTTTACACCAAGTCTTGTGATCTCCGCAATTCCTCTGGTGATCAGTGCAGCTTTGGTGTTATCCCCGTATCCTAGTCCATCTGCAACTCCGGCTGCAAGTGCGATTACATTTTTCAGGGAACCGCCAAGCTCAATTCCTTTAATATCAGGGCTTGTGTAGACACGGAATACATCATTCATGAAAATTTTCTGCAGATAAATGGCGGTTTCTTCTGTCTCTGCTCCGACTACAACCGTTGTCGGAAGTTCGCGGCTTACTTCCTCTGCGTGACTTGGGCCAGAAAGAACAGCTACATTTGCCTGCGGAATCTCTTCTTCAATCTGCTCAGAAAGTGTCTTTAAAGTACCCTCTTCAATTCCTTTTGCCACATTGACCAGAATTTGCTCTTCCTTTACATACGGGCACATTTTCTTCGCCGTAGCTCTGGTTGCCATAGACGGAACTGCAAGAACGACCACATCTTTTCCTTCCACACTTCCCTGCAGATCTGTTGTGATCTCGATCTCCTCCGGGATATGAACGCCCGGAAGCTTACTTGGATTTTCCCGCTTTTCTCTGATCTCATCTGCTTCTTCTTTTAAATAAGACCAGATGGTTACATGATGTCCGTTTTTATTCAGTACCAGGGCCAGAGCCGTTCCCCAGCTTCCTGAACCGATAACTCCGATTTCTGCCATAAATTATTACCTCTTATTTTTCTTTTTTGAAAAACTGATCTTGCTCTCTGTACCATTTCTCAGACGTCCGATATTCGCACGGTGACGGATAAATGCAGAGAGAACAAAAAGTGCTCCGATTCCATACATTTCAAACAGATACTTCTGCGTCATTCCAAACATTCCCATCTGTCCGTCAACGACGAGTCCGACAAGGAACAGTACGGAAATCACCAGCGATCCCAGTGATACATAACGTGTCACGGCAACAATTACGATAAACACGATCAAACATACTGCCGCAATCCGAATATCTGTAGATAAGATCATACCTGCCGTAACTGCAATTCCCTTTCCGCCCTTGAACTTCAGATAGAATGGAAAATTATGTCCGAGCACTGCCCCAAAACCTGTATACAGCGAAAGGAGCGGTAAAATATCTGCGTGAGACTGTCCGTAAATTCCGCGGACCACCAGAACTGCGATCACGCATTTGAAGCAGTCACCTAGCAGGGTGATCATTCCGGCTTTGATTCCCATGGTGCGAAGTGCATTGGTAGAACCTGCATTTCCGCTTCCCATCTTGCGGATATCTACCCCCTGAGTTTTTCCATAGAAATAGCCGGTCTGAAACAGACCAAATATATAGCCGATCAGCAAACATACAAGACGTTCCATCTTATTTGTCCTTCTCCTTTCTCTCCCTGATAAAGAATTTAAGAGACGTTCCACGGAAGCCAAACGCTTCACGGATCTTATTCTCCAGATATCTCGTATAAGAGAAATGCATCAGTTCTTTATCATTTACAAAGATGACAAATGTCGGCGGTTTGACCGCTACCTGGGTAATATAGTAAAGTTTCAGCCGTTTTCCCTTATCTGACGGCGGCTGCTGCATTGCAACAGCTTCGGTCATGATCTCGTTAAGGACACCCGTAGCCACACGGAGTGTCTGGTTCTCAATAACGGTGTCGATCATGTCAAAGAGCTTCGGAAGTCTCTGGCCTGTCAGTGCAGACACATACATGATCTCTGCGTAAGGCAGGAAAGACAGCACCATCCTGATCTGATGCTCATATTCCCTCGTGGTCTTATCGTTCTTTTCAATGGCATCCCATTTATTTACAACGATGATGACACCTTTTCCACGCTCATGTGCGATTCCTGCGATCTTGGCATCCTGCTCGGTTACTCCTTCTGCCGCATCGATCACAACCAGGACCACATCCGCTCTTTCTACTGCCGTAACTGTACGGATAATACTGTAGCGCTCCAGTTCCTCTTTGATCTTATTCTTACGGCGAAGTCCTGCTGTATCAATGAATACATACTCTTTTCCATTGTGCACTACTTCCGTGTCAATGGCATCTCTTGTAGTTCCGGCAATATCGGATACGATCACACGGTCTTTTCCGATCAGACGGTTGATGATCGAAGACTTTCCAACGTTCGGCTTCCCAACGATTGCAATTCTCGGACGGTCATCTTCCTCTTCCTGGCCTGCCCCTTCCGGAAAATGTGCCAGAACCTTATCCAGCATATCTCCGATTCCAATTCGTTCCGATGCTGAGATCGGAACCGGATCTCCGATTCCCAGATTATAAAATTCATACACATCCGGCATCATCTTGTTAAAATTGTCCACTTTATTGACAACAAGAATGACTGGCTTGTGGGAGCGGCGGAGCATATCTGCCACTTTTGAATCGGAATCTACAAGTCCCTGCTTTACATCTGTCATAAACAGGATCACATCCGCAGTGTCAATGGCGATCTGTGCCTGCTCTCTCATCTGGGAGAGGATCACATCACGGCTGTCCGGCTCGATTCCACCGGTATCGATCAACGTAAATTCTTTATCGAGCCAATTCACTTCTGCATAAATTCTGTCGCGGGTAACACCCGGCGTATCTTTAACGATTGCTATCTTTTCTCCTGCCAGTGCATTAAAAAGCGTCGACTTTCCAACGTTCGGCCGCCCTACAATGGCAACAACTGGTTTACTCATATTTTCTTCCTCCTGATATTTATTCGGAATTCTGCTTCTATATCATACTAGATTTCTTCAAAAAATGCAATTTTTTAACGCCTCTTTCTTGTCATTGCTTTTAAATAATGGTATAAAAGATAAGTAAGATTAGATAAAAAGCACTTAAAACGCTTATTATAAGGAGGAACTCATGACAAATATCGAACTTATGGAAAAAGCTCTTCCGACAGCACCACTTAAAATTGCTGCCCTGGAAAGCTGCAAGGATCTGGCAGAAAAAGTGGATCAGTACATCGTATCGTTCCGCAAAAATTCTCTGCATGATTTTCTGGATCCTGCAATCTATTCATCTTATGAAGCAGATTCTTATCTTGCAAAGAACAGTTGCCCACGTTTTGGTTCGGGGGAAGCAAAGGGAATGTTTGGCGAAAGTATCCGCGGAAAAGATCTCTTTATTATGGTGGATGTCTGCAACTACAGCCTGACATACACAGTAAACGGACATATCAATCATATGTCACCGGATGATCACTATCAGGATCTGAAGCGTATCATCTCCGCTTCTACAGGAAAGGCACACCGTGTAAATGTAATTATGCCATTCCTTTACGAAAGCCGCCAGCACAAGAGAACCAAACGCGAATCTCTGGACTGTGCAATGGCTCTGGAAGAATTAACCGCAATGGGTGTATCTAACATTCTGACATTTGACGCACACGATCCGCGTGTACAGAATGCGATCCCACTCAATGGTTTCGACAGCTTCAACCCTCTGTATCAGTTCATCAAAGCTCTGTTTAAAGCAGAACCGGATCTGAAAGCAGACAAAGACCATCTGATGATAATCAGCCCGGATGAAGGTGCAATGCAAAGAGCCGTATACTTCTCCAACGTACTCGGTGTTGATATGGGTATGTTCTACAAACGCCGTGATTATTCTACCATCGTAAATGGTAAAAATCCGATCGTTGCACATGAATTCTTAGGTGACGATGTACATGGAAAGACCGTTATCATCATCGATGACATGATTTCTTCCGGTGAAAGTATGCTGGATGTTACCAGGCAGTTAAAAGACCGCGGTGCTGAGCGTGTATTTGTATGTACTACTTTTGGTCTCTTCACAGAAGGTCTTGACAAGTTCGATGAATATTATGAAAAGGGCTATCTGGACAGACTGATCACAACTAATCTGACCTATCTGCCTCCTCAGCTTCATGATAAACCGTATTTCATTGAAGCAGATATGAGTAAGTTCCTTGCACTGATCATTGATTCGATGAATCATTCTACATCTATTAGTGCGGTTATGAATCCGACGGATAAGATTCATGATTTACTTGCGAAGAGAAATATGAGATAAATTTTGTTGGCGGGAAAGTAAGGATATATTAGCGAACAGACGCCGCAAAAGAACCATAAAACAGGACAGCTTCCTTTGTGCAAACCATTCCGATGAGCCTCTGAAAGCGAAAATCGTGTTCAGCAATGGCTTCCACGATTTTTGAGTCTCATCTCCATTGCACAAAAATGGAATCTGTCCTGTTTTATGGTTCTCTTGCGGCTGTTTGTTAGTATATTTTTACTTTTCTGGCAAACAAGAAGCTCTTTTTTATATCATATTATTTTGAAAATACTGCATCATTTTAACTAAAATGCCGTAAAACCAATATCTTTCATGGTTTTACGGCATTCTTATTTATCGTATTTACTTATACTGTCCTATCCCCATCAAAGAATTCCTGTCCGGTCGGGTATGTATAGGAATCTCCGATTTCATGGAGAAGAACGACTTTTAATTTATTATTCAGTGTTTTTTTATCCAGCTTGATTGCTTCGGTAAGCTGTGGGAGTGGGACATCAGCTTTTACCGGAAGTTTATAAGCTTCCAGGACTTTCCGGATGTGCTCGGCTTCGCCTTTTTTGGTAAGTCCTTTCTCTTCAGCAATCTTTGTGATCTGGTACATTCCGATGGCTACGGCTTCACCGTGGCTTTCTCTTTCATAGTGAAAGTGCTGCTCAATGGTGTGGGCAAGGGTATGTCCGAAGTTCAGGAGAATCCTCTCTCCGGTATCAAACTCGTCTTCTTCCACAACACGGCGTTTGATATCGACACAGGTTGCGATCACATCGGTTAAATGCTCTTTCAGATTCTCATAGCATCCGCATTTTTCCAGAAGATCAAAAAGCTTGCGGTCTTTGATGCATCCGTATTTAATAACCTCCCCCATGCCATCCGTCACGTAACGCTCCGGCAAGGTTTCCAGCACATCCGGATCGATCAGTACCATCTTCGGCTGATAAAAAGCACCTACCAGGTTCTTACCCTGCGGAAGATCGACTGCAACTTTTCCACCAACAGAAGAATCTACCTGTGCAAGAATGGAAGTTGGAATCTGTACGAACTTGATTCCTCTAAGAAAGGTCGCTGCCACAAATCCGGCAAGGTCTCCTACCACTCCACCGCCAAGTGCAACGATCAGGTCTGTTCTGGAAATCTTTGCTTCCAGAAGAGAACTGTATACCCCCGGAAGGGTTTCGAATGCTTTTGACGGTTCTCCATGTGGAATCACGGTTTCCGCACACTCATATTTTTCAGAAAGATTTTTCTTAAGCGCTTCTCCGTAATAAGAATAAACTCTGTCATCGGAAATGATCATGATCTTTGATCCCTGATATACTTCCGCTATTCTTTCTGCCGCTTCTTTCAGAATTCCTCTTTCAATATAGATCGGATAGCTGTGTTCCTTTAAATCTACCGTCATTTTCATCGTTTTGTTCCTCCCAGGCTGCTGTTTTTTACATTTCTTTACCGACTGCTTTTGCGATTCCGGTAATCTCTTTTAACAGTGTATCATATTTTTCCGGTTTCAGCGACTGTGCTCCGTCACAAAGTGCCGTTTCCGGACTGTTATGTACTTCGATGATCAGCCCGTCCGCTCCTGCCGCAACTGATGCTTTTGCCATCGGATCAACCAGCCACCATTTTCCTCCTGCGTGGCTCGGGTCTACAACTACCGGAAGATGGCTGAGTTTTCTTACTACCGGAATAGACTGAAGATCCAGTGTATTTCTGGTATAAGTCTCGAAGGTACGGATTCCTCTTTCGCAGAGGATAACATTTGGATTTCCGGATGCCATAATGTATTCTGCTGACATCATCCATTCTTCGTAAGTTGCATTAAGTCCTCTCTTCAAAAGGATCGGTCTCTTTGTCTGTCCAAGCTGTTTTAACAGGTCATAGTTCTGCATGTTACGTGCACCGATCTGGATCAGGTCTACCTTTTCATCGAAGATTTCCAGATATTCCGGTGACATCAGCTCTGTTACGATCGGAAGCCCTGTCTCTTCTCTTGCTGCACATAAGATTTCCAGACCTTCAAGGCCCAGTCCCTGGAATGAATATGGGCTTGTTCTCGGCTTGAATGCACCACCACGGAGCATATTTGCACCGGATGCCTTAACAGCCTTTGCGATCTCGATCACCTGCTCTTCTGACTCCACAGAACAAGGTCCGGCGATCAGTGCCAGATGTCCGCCACCAACTTTGACACCAGATACATCTACGATGGTATCGTCCGGATGGAATGCACGGTTTACAAGTTTATAAGGTTCCTGTACATGCATAACTTTCTCAACAGAAGAGTCTACTTCGAAAAGCTTTGGATCCACACGGACCGTATCGCCGATACAGCCGATAATTGTAAGATCCTCACCTTTTACAGTATGTACTTCCAGTCCCTTTGCACGGACCATATTCTCAACTCGTTTTACGTTTTCATCACTTGTTCTTGGTTTTAATACGATAATCATAATCTTTTCCCTTTCTCTTCTCTCTACTAATCATCGAATATGTCTTTTAGAAGTTCCTTCGGAATTTCCTATGAAACAAAAAACCCCCGTCTTCTGTAAAAACAGAGGACGAGAGTATTATATACTTCGTGGTTCCACCTCATTTTACAATTGTCTCACGACAACTGCCTCGTCAGGTACGTCGTTCATAACGGTTATACCCTTGCAGATAACGGCTGCTACCGGAAATACCTATTAACAATTCTTCAAAAGAATGCATTCAGTATCCTACTCCAAGAGGAATTCAATATAATCTTCGGTATCCTTCTTCCACCGATAAAGGACTCTCTGTGACGTCTTATTATATTTACTACTTCTTTTCATTGTATTTTGATAGTAGAATATGTAATTTTTAAAATCTATAGCTTATGTTACACGAATCAATAGGCTTTGTCAATCATTTACAGCAAATTAACGCGAGAAATATTTTTCTTTGATAATATCAACCGGCATTTCTTTTCCTGTCCAAAGTTCAAATGATGCAGCACCCTGATATAACAGCATGTTCAGACCGTTCAGTGTCTGGCATCCTGCTGCTTTTGCTTTCTTCAGGAATAACGTCTCTTCCGGATTGTAGATTACATCAAATACAAACAGATCTTTTCTGAACACACTGTCATCTGTGATGATACATCTGTCTGTCTTCGGTGCCATACCGATAGAAGTTCCGTTTACCAGAATTGCACTTTCTGCGATCTCCTTTTTGAGGACTTCCGGGTCAGAGAAGTCATAGAGGTTGATCTTGCAGTCTGTCTTCTCATGAAGTTTCTCGATTGTCTTCTCCGCACGTGTGAAGAATTCATCACGGATGTTGAATACCGAAATCTCTGCTACTTTGTCAAGTGCTGCCTGGATCAAAATCGCTGCTGCGGCTCCACCCGCTCCAAGAAGTGTCATCTTCTTGCCAATGATATCAACGCCTGTCTCACTAACTGCACGCATGAATCCAATTCCGTCTGTCGTATAACCTGTCAGGACACCGTTATCATTTACAACAGTGTTGACCGCCCCACCGATCTCAGATGCCGGTGAAAGTTTATCAACCAGTGAGCACATCAGATTCTTGTCAGGCATAGTCAGGTTGAATCCTCTGACTCCCATGACTTTCAGACCATCTACTGCTGTCTTTAAGTTATCTGTTCCAACATCAAATGCCAAATATGCGTAATCCAGCTCCAGCTGGCGAAATGCCTCGTTATGCATCATTGGGGAAATGCTGTGTGCTACTGGACTCCCCAGTAATCCGGTAAGGACTGTATGTCCTGTAATCTCGTATGCCATTATCTCTTCCTCCTACGTTACATTTTCACACTGTAAAGTGCTACTTTTGTCCTTTATCATACCATATTTTTCAAAATACGCAAGCATCGTTATAAAAAAGACGATATTTTCTGCCTTTGAAAAAACATTTTGAAAAATTTTGAATACCAAATAAGAATGAATGTTCCTATGTAGCAAAAAGAGTATCACGTTTCTTCTTGTTCACGTGATACTCTTTCTTTCATGGCTTCTGACTGTTACTGCTGATATACGTTTTACTTTTTCATTTGCAATCTGTTTTATTTTACACCATGATCCACCTGGTACATATGTGAAATCAGGCGGAAGATCTGACTGGTATATCCCCATTCATTATCATAAAAACCGATCAGTTTGAAAAAATGACCGTTTACCTGGATTCCTTCCCTTGCATCAAAAGAGGATGCGCTTTTCCAAACGCACCCTCTGTCACTTTTTATGCAATTACTCTGACTTTCAGAACACCCTCGATCATTTCCAGACCTTTTACCACGTCTTCTGCCACATCATTATCCACATCGATCATCGTATATGCATAGCTGCCACGGCTCTTATTCGTCATATCATCGATATTGACATTATCCTTTGCCAGAAGCGCAGTAAACTGACCGATCATGTTCGGAATATTCCTGTGCAGAATCGTAATTCTTGTCTTATCCCTTACACCCATATCGCATGCCGGGAAGTTGACAGAATTACGGATATTTCCATTTTCCAGGAAATCTTTCAGCTCTTCTACTGCCATCTTTGCACAATTGTCTTCTGATTCAGCAGTTGACGCTCCCAGATGCGGAATAACAATCGCATGCTTCACTCCTGCGATCTCCGGTGTCGGAAAGTCAGTTACATAGCGTCCGACTTTTCCACTAACAAGTGCATCCACAATGTCTTCACTGTTCACCAGTACATCTCTTGCAAAGTTCAGGATCACAACGCCCTCTTTCATCAGACTGATGGCATTCTTATTGATCATACCCTTTGTATCTTCCAGTGCCGGTACATGGATTGTGATATAATCACACTCCTTGTAGATCTCATCTACATTCTTAGTGTGATGGATACTTCTTGAAAGTCTCCATGCAGAATCTACAGAAACATATGGATCATAGCCATACACTTCCATCCCAAGATGCGTAGCCGCATTCGCAACCAGGACACCGATTGCACCAAGACCGATCACACCAAGCTTCTTTCCCTGGATCTCACAGCCTGCAAATGCTTTTTTCGCTTTTTCTGCATCTTTGGCAATATTGCCATCCTCTTCGTTCTCCTGTACCCAGTTGATACCGCCAAGGATATCTCTGGATGCAAGCAGCATACCGGCGATCACCAGCTCTTTTACACCATTAGCATTTGCCCCTGGTGTATTAAATACAACGATTCCCTGTTCCGCACATTTGTCCAGTGGAATATTATTTACACCGGCTCCGGCACGGGCAATCGCTTTTAAATCTTTATCAAATTCCAGTTCATGCATTCCGGCACTTCTTACAAGTACCGCATCTGCTCCTGCCATCTCACCGGCAAGTACATAGTCATCACTGAATTTCTCCAGTCCAACAGGAGAAATCGGGTTTAAGCAAAAATATTTATACATATTACAGATTCTCCTCCTCAAACTTCTTCATAAATGCAACAAGGGCTTCCACACCTTCGTATGGCATTGCGTTATAAATACTTGCACGCATACCCCCAACAGTACGGTGTCCTTTCAGGTTCTCAAGACCTGCTTCTTTTGCCTCTTTTACAAATTTGGCATCCAGCTCGTCACTGCCTGTCACAAATGGTACATTCATAAGAGAACGGTCTTTCTTTTCTACCGTACCTTTGAACAGTTTGCTCTGATCCAGGTAGTCATAGAGCAGTTTGGCTTTCTTTTCGTTGCGTTCTTTCATAACTTCCAGTCCGCCCATCTTTTTGAGCCATTTAAATACCTTACCGCAGATATAGATTCCGTATGCCGGCGGTGTATTGTAAAGAGAACCTGCGTCTGCATGTGTCTTGTATGTAAGCATGGTCGGTGTTCCAGGAAGTACATCCTCTGTAATCAGATCTTCACGGATGATCGCGATAACAACACCCGCTGGTCCGATATTCTTCTGGACTCCGCCATAGATGAGACCATATTTTGTCACATCTACAGGCTCAGACAGGAAGCAGGATGATACATCCGCTACCAGTGTCTTGCCTTTCGTGTTCGGAAGTTCCTTGAATTTGGTTCCGTAAATTGTATTATTTTCGCAGATATATACATAATCTGCATCTTCATCAACCGGCAGATCCGAACAGTCAGGAATGTACGAAAAGGTTTTATCCTCGGACGATGCGATCTTATTCACCTTTCCATATTTGGATGCCTCGGCAGCTGCCTTTTTAGCCCACTGCCCGGTAACAATATAATCCGCTACTTTGTTCTTCATCAGATTCATTGGAATCATTGCAAACTGCTGGCTTGCGCCACCCTGAAGGAACAGTACTTTGTAATTATCCGGGATTCCCATCAAATCACGAAGATCCTGTTCAGCGGTTTCAATGATTTCAGCAAAAGCTTTCGAGCGATGACTCATCTCCATAACGGACATTCCACATCCTTTGTAATCCAGCATCTCATCTGCTGCTTCTCGTAAAACTTCTTCCGGCAGTACTGCCGGTCCTGCTGAAAAATTGTAAACTCGTTTCATATTACTCCTCCATTCCTGCTCTGCGTATCTGTCGCTGCATATGTTTTTTAGTTTGTCTGCTGTTTTTCCTGCAGATCCTTCTCGTCAAAAGCTTCACTGATCGGAGCACCCGGAGCAACCATCGGCCATACCTTGTCATCGCTGTCGATCTGGCAGTCAATCACCACCGGACCGCCTGCATTTAAAGCAAACTTAAATGCATCTGCGAATTCTTCTCTGGTCGTAGCTCTTACCGCTTTCGCCCCCATCGCTTCTGCGAGTTTCACAAAATCTACTGCATCATTCAGAACAGTTGCTGAATAGCGCTGTCCGTAAAACAGATTCTGCCACTGTCTTACCATACCAAGCACATGGTTGTTCACTACAACCTGAATAATTGGAATGTTATAACGCGCCGCTGTTGCAACTTCATTCATATTCATACGGAAGCATCCGTCTCCGGCGATATTGACTACCGTCTTCTCCGGTCTGCCCATCTTGGCTCCGATTGCGGCTCCAAGACCGTATCCCATGGTTCCAAGACCACCTGACGTAAGCAGTGTTCTCGGTTTTGTGAATTTATAATACTGCGCTGCCCACATCTGATGTTGTCCAACTTCTGTGACGATGATCGCATCACCTTCTGTCTGTTTGTAAATCTCTTCGATCACATACGGACCGGTCAGACTTTCCGGATGATAGGCAAGCGGGTATTTTGCTTTATATTCCTGGATCTTTTTGATCCATTCGGTGTGTTCCTGCTGTGGCAGTTTTTCATTAACTGCCGCAAGCACTTCTTTGATATCTCCAACCACACCTTCATCGATAATGACATTTTTGTTCATCTCTGCCACATCAATATCAAACTGGAGAATTTTTGCATTACTTGCAAATTTATTTGGATTACCTGTGACACGGTCGGAGAATCTTGCACCGACTACGATCAGAAGATCGCTTTCACTGACTCCAAAGTTCGATGTCTTGGTACCATGCATACCAAGCATTCCTGTATAAAGTTCATCAGTTCCCGGAAATGCACCTTTTCCCATCAGGGAATCACATACCGGACACTGTACCTTGTCTACGAATGCACGGAGTTCTTCACTTGCATCAGATAATATAGCTCCGCCTCCGACGAATACAAACGGACGCTTTGCTTCTTCGATCATCTCTACTGCCTTGTCAATATCTTCCATGCAGATTTCTTTTTTGTATTTTACGATTGGCTGGATTTTGACAGGCTCATACTCTGCTTTATTGCCTGTCACATCTTTCGGGATATCGATCAGCACCGGTCCCGGTCTTCCGGACTGTGCGATCTCAAACGCCTTGCGGATCGTCTTTGCAAGATCATTGACATTCTTCACAATAAAATTATACTTTGTGATCGGCATCGTAATACCGGTAATGTCAATTTCCTGGAAGCTGTCTTTTCCAAGAAGCGGTACCCCTACATTACAGGTGATCGCAACGATCGGAATAGAATCCATAAATGCGGTCGCGATTCCTGTTACGAGATTTGTTGCTCCAGGTCCACTGGTTGCAAAACACACCCCAACCTTACCAGTGGCACGCGCATATCCGTCTGCCGCATGAGAAGCTCCCTGCTCATGCGATGTAAGGATATGTCTGATTTCATTACTATGCTTATATAATTCATCATATACATTTAAAATTGCGCCGCCCGGATATCCGAATACGGTATCCACGCCCTGCTCTTTTAAACACTCTATCAGTATTTCTGCACCATTTAACTGCATTGTACATTCCCCTTGTCCAGATTTTATTTTATTTGTGTGGAACTTCCAGAACTGCTCCACGGTTTCCTGAAGTTACCATTGCTGCATATCTTGCAAGATATCCTGTTGTAACTTCCGGTTCTCTTGGCTGCCATTTTTCTTTTCTTCTTGCAAGTTCTTCATCTGAAATTCTTGCATTTAATTTCAGGTTCGGGATATCGATCTCGATGATATCGCCTTCCTCGATCAGTGCTACCGGACCGCCGACTGCCGCTTCCGGTGATACGTGTCCGATAGAAGCTCCACGGGATGCACCGCTGAAACGTCCGTCTGTAATAAGTGCTACCGATGAACCAAGTCCCATACCTGCGATTGCAGAAGTCGGATTCAGCATTTCCGGCATACCAGGACCACCCTTTGGTCCGACGTAACGGATAACTACAACATCTCCCGGATGGATATCTCCGCCTTTAATTGCCTTGATCGCATCATCTTCACATTCAAATACTCTTGCAGGTCCTTCATGTACCAGCATTTCCGGTACAACTGCAGAACGTTTTACAACACTGCCATCCGGTGCGATATTACCTTTGAGGACTGCAAGTCCACCCGTCTGGCTGTATGGATTGTCGATCGGACGGATTACTTCCGGATTTTTGTTTTCGCATCCTGCGATATTTTCTCCAACTGTCTTTCCGGTTACTGTCATGCAGTCTGTGTAAAGAAGACCTTTCTTATTCAGCTCGTTCATAACAGCATATACACCACCCGCTTCATTCAAGTCTTCCATATATGTCGGACCTGCCGGTGCAAGGTGACAGAGGTTCGGAGTCTTTTCGCTGATTCCATTTGCAAAATCAATCTCAAAATCCATACCGATCTCATGTGCAATCGCCGGAAGGTGAAGCATACTGTTGGTTGAGCATCCAAGTGCCATATCAACAGTAAGGGCATTTAAGATGGCTTCTTTTGTCATAATGTCTCTCGGACGGATATTTCTTCTGTACATTTCCATTACCTGCATACCTGCATGTTTTGCAAGACGGATTCTTTCTGAATATACAGCCGGAATTGTTCCATTTCCCTGAAGCCCCATACCAAGTACTTCTGTCAGACAGTTCATACTGTTGGCTGTATACATTCCGGAGCATGATCCGCAGGTAGGACATACTTTATTTTCAAATTCACATACATCACATTCGTCCATTGTTCCTGCTGCGTAGGATCCAACTGCCTCGAACATGCTGGAAAGACTTCTCTTCTGTCCTTTTACATGTCCCGCAAGCATTGGTCCGCCACTGACGAACACTGTAGGTACATTAATACGGGCTGCTGCCATCAAAAGCCCAGGTACATTTTTATCACAGTTCGGGATCATAACAAGGGCGTCAAACTGATGCGCCATTGCCATTGCTTCTGTCGAATCTGCGATCAGATCTCTCGTTACCAGAGAATACTTCATACCGATGTGTCCCATTGCAATACCGTCACAGACTGCGATCGCCGGGAACATGATCGGTGTTCCACCTGCCATGGCAACCCCCATCTTTACTGCATTTGCAATTTTATCCAGGTTCATATGTCCCGGAACGATTTCGTTATAAGAACATACGATTCCGACAAGCGGTCTCTCCAGTTCTTCTTTTGTAAGACCAAGCGCATTGAACAATGATCTGTGCGGCGCCTGCTGCATACCTGTTTTTACATTATCACTTCTCATGATTTTATAATCCTCCTGTAACTTTTGGCTCTATTCTATTACAGTTCCGTCCTGCTTCTCTTTCCCCATAGCAGTACGGAACTGTATCTTTCCCAATCCTTGACTATCGAATTCTTTCGCAGATCAGATCTCCCATCCGGGCTGTTCCAACCTTTGTACATCCGTCTGACATAATATCCCCGGTTCTGTATCCATCTTTTAACACCTGGGAAACTGCTGCTTCAATCGCATCTGCTGCTTTATCCTGATCCAGGCTGAAACGAAGCATCATTGCTGCTGAAAGAATTGTTGCTATCGGGTTTGCAATTCCCTGTCCTGCTATATCCGGTGCCGAACCGCCACTTGGTTCATACAGTCCGAACCTGGTTTCATTCAGACTTGCACTTGCCAGCATTCCGATCGAACCGGTTACCATGCTTGCTTCATCAGAAAGGATGTCTCCGAACATATTCTCTGTAAGAATGACATCAAACTGCTTCGGATCTCTTACAAGCTGCATTGCACAGTTGTCAACCAGCATATGCTCCAGTGTAACTTCCGGATAATCTTTCGCAACTTCTTCTACTACTTTTCTCCAGAGTCTTGAAGAATCCAGTACATTCGCCTTATCGACGCTTGTCACTTTCTTTCTTCTCTTCATTGCAATGTCAAACGCGCGGATCGCAATCCTGCGGATCTCATCCTCATTATAGGTAAGTGAATCGAATGCAGTCATCACACCATCCACTTCTTCTGTCTTCCTCTCTCCAAAATAAAGACCGCCTGTCAGTTCACGCATGATCATCAGATCAAATCCGCCTTCTGTAATCTCTTCTTTCAGAGGGCATGCACCCTTCAGTTCATTATACAAAACTGCCGGACGCAGATTTGCGAACAGGTTCAGTTCTTTTCTGATCTTCAAAAGACCGGCCTCCGGTCTCTTTGACGGTTCCAGCTTATACCACGGGGAAGTCTTTGCATCTCCTCCAATGGATCCCATCAGTACGGCATCACATGCTTTTGCTTTTGCTACCGTCTCATCTGTAAGCGGGACTCCATGTACATCAATGGATGCGCCCCCAAGAAGCAGCTGTTCATAAGAACAGTCAAATCCGTATACCTCTCCTGCTTTATCAAGAACTTTCATCGCTTCCGTTACAATCTCCGGACCGATTCCGTCACCTTTAATTACTCCGATTTTCAGGCTCATCTTTGTCATTCCCTTCTATGTATCTGTGATTTTTGTACCATTTTTCGTTCCAAAAATCTGTTAAACACTATAATACCGTATTTTTCGTCAGGTTTCAACCCTTTAATCTGTAAAAGTATAAAAATCCAGAGTGAACTCTGTTTTATTTTCCTGTTTTCTGTGGAATCACAAAGATAAAGATCAGCGAACTGACAAACAGCATTCCCGGATAAAAAAGCTTCGGAATGATCTGAAATGCAGAAATCTCACCGCCGAGCTCATGCACTGCCGAAATTGCCACCAGCATCTGCGCACCATACGGGATCACCCCCTGTGAAATACAGGAAAAAGTATCCAGAAGGGAGGCCGTCTTTCTCGGTGTGATCTGATAATCGTCTGCCATTTCCTTTGCAATTGGATTAGCCATCACAATTGCTACGGTATTGTTCGCTGTTGCCACATCCAGGAGCGCTACCAAAATACCAACACCCAGCTGACCACTTTTCGATCCCTTAAAGACACGGTGGATCACATCCAGCAATACATCAAAGCCACCATTTTCCCGGATCAGCGCACACATTGCAGCAACCAGCACCGCTACCATACAGGTTTCAAACATCCCAGATACACCTGAGCCCATGGTAGCAAGCATTTCATACGGTGTTACCTGCCCCATTGCAAGCATGATCACCGCACCGGACACAATTCCTGTCAAAAGTACCAGAAAAACGTTGAACCCTGCGATCCCGCCGACCAGCACCAACACATACGGAATGATCTGCGTCAGATTGTATTCGTGCGTAACTGCCGTTCCGATCTCTGCCCGGAAAGAGCTGATCAGGATCAGAACCAACGATACGATCGCCGCCGGAAGTGCGATCCAGAAATTTTCCCGGAATTTATCTTTCATCTCACATCCCTGCCCGTTGCAGGCAGCAATTGTTGTATCTGATATGAAAGAAAGATTGTCCCCGAACATGGAGCCTCCCATCACCGATGCCACGCAAAGTGCCAGGGAAAAACCGGACGTCTGCGAAACTGCCGCCGCAATCGGAGTCAGAAGGGTGATCGTCCCAACCGAAGTTCCCATTGCTGTTGAAACAAAACATGCAACCACAAACAGAACGGCAACCGCAAACCGTGCCGGGATGATCGATAGCATAAAATACGCCACACTCTCTGCACTGCTTCTTCCAACCACTCCCACAAAAGTTCCCGCCGTCAGGAAAATCAGCAGCATTGTGATAATATTCTTATCTCCGATTCCCCGTCCCATGATCTCCAGCTTCTCATCAAAGCCAACCTTTCTGTTCTGCAGACACGCGACCAGGAGTGCCGCCAGAAACGCCACTACGATCGGTACATTATAAAACCCCATTGGAATTTTCATTATGTATTCAAATAAAATACCCAGTCCCAGATAAAATACCAGAAATACACCGACCGGCAAAAGTGATGCACTTTTTCTTCTTTTTTCCATATATTCACCTCTCATCTGCTTCTATTGCTTCCCGGATCTTCCCAAAAACTTTTCCATATCCGGAAAACAAACAGCAATATTTCTCCTTATCATAGCATATCCTTCTCTTTTCCCGCAATAAGGGAAATACAGGAAGTTCCCGCAGAAACCGTATAAAAATACACTTTTGCACAAAAAACAGAAGTCTGTCTCTGTTTTTCAGGACAGACTTCTGTTTTTTACATATACATTTTACAGATGCCAGATATCTCTGTTGTATTCAGCAATGGTTCTGTCAGATGAGAAATATCCTGCTTTCGCGATATTCACAACCATCTTCTTTGCCCATGCCATGCGGTCTTCATAATCTACATAAGCCTGTTCTTTCTTCTGGATATAATCTTTCACATCAAGAAGTGTCATGAACCAGTCTTTACGGATCAGCTCTGCATGCAGTTCAAGAAGCAGGTATTTATCTCCGATACGGAGAAGTTCCGGGCTGATGATAAAGTCTACCAGTCTGCGGATCTCTTCATCATTGATATAGTAATCAACTGCATTATAATCCATCTTGCGGTAATGCTCGATAACCTGTTCACTGGATTCTCCGAAGATGTAGATATTTTCATCCCCTACAAACTGATGGATTTCTACGTTGGCTCCATCTTCTGTTCCCATTGTCACAGCCCCGTTCAGCATGAATTTCATGTTACCTGTTCCACTTGCTTCTTTGGATGCAAGAGAAATCTGTTCAGAAATATCACAGGACGGGATCAGCTTTTCTGCCAGTGTCACGTTGTAGTTTTCTACCATAACCACTTTCAGATACGGTGCAACTTCCGGATCGTTATCAATCAGCTCCTGCAGGCAGAGGATCAGATGAATGATATCCTTTGCAATAATATAAGCCGGTGCAGCCTTGGCTCCAAAGATTACCGTGATCGGAGTCTCCGGTTTCTTTCCGCTCTTGATCTCCAGATATTTATAGATCACATATAATGCATTCATCTGCTGACGCTTGTATTCATGCAGACGTTTTACCTGAATATCAAAAATTGAATTTGGATTGATTTCCAGTCCCTGTGTTTCTTTTAAGTAAGCTGCCAGATCCTCTTTCTTTTTCTGTTTTACTACAAGAAGGCTCTTTAAAGTTTCCTCATCATTTACATAATCAAGCAGTTTTTCAAGCTTTGTTGCATCTTTTCGGTAATCCGGTCCGATCTTCTCATCCAGCCATGCAGTCAGTTCATGGTTGCAGTGCAGCAGCCATCTTCTGAACGTAATACCATTAGTCTTGTTGTTGAATTTCTGTGGGTAAATGTCGTAGAACGGTTTCAGCTCTTCATTTTTCAGGATCTCTGTATGAAGATAAGCAACTCCGTTGACACTGTATCCATAATGGATGTCCATATGAGCCATGTGTACACGATTCTGGTCATCGATAATATGGACTCTCGGATCTTTATATCTTCCCTTAATTCTTGCATCCAGATCACGGATGATCGGAACGATCTGTGGTGCAACCTGCTCCAGATAATCAACCGGCCATTTTTCCAGTGCTTCTGCGAGGATGGTGTGATTGGTATATGCGCAGGTCTTCTGTACGATCTCAATCGCCTCATTGAAGTCGATCTGTTTCTGAACAAGAAGACGGATCAGCTCCGGAATAACCATAGAAGGATGTGTATCATTGATCTGGATCGCCACATGCTCATGAAGCTTTCTGAGATCATATCCCTTTTCTTCACACTCGCGGATGATATACTGTGCTGCATTGGAAACCATAAAATACTGCTGATAAATACGGAGCAGATTTCCTGCCTTGTCGCTGTCATCCGGATAGAGGAACAGCGTCAGGTTCTCACGGATATCGTTCTTATCAAAATTGATTCCGTTTCCAACGATTGCATCATTTACCGTCTCTACATCAAAAAGATGAAGTTTGTTGCTTCCGCCTTCGTATCCGGTTACATCAATATCATACAGATGGGAACGAAGACTGAAATCCTTGAACGGGACTTCAAATGAAATACCGGTATCATTGAGCCAGCTGTCTTTTTCAATCCACGGATTCTTCTGTTCATCCTGTTTGTGATCGGTAAATACCTGTTTGAACAGACCCATATGATAGTTCAGCCCGATTCCGTCTCCCGGAAGTCCGAGTGTTGCAATGGAATCCAGGAAGCAGGCTGCCAATCGTCCAAGTCCACCATTTCCAAGAGACGGTTCCGGTTCAACTTCTTCGATCTCTGCAAGATTTTTCCCGTGCTTTTTCAGCACCTCTGCTGTCTCATCATAAATTCCAAGGTTGATCAGGTTGTTGGATAAAAGCTTTCCGATCAGGAATTCTGCGGAAATATAATAGAGTTTTCTCTTGCCTTCGTTCTTCGGTCCTTCTTTGATCCGTTCCTTTGTCAGCGTAAGCAGCGCATAATATACCTGTTCATTCGTTGCCTGTTCAAGTCCTGTCTGGAATTTCTCCTGTAAAATCTCTGTCAGTCTTGCTTCCATGTTCTTCTACCTCCTGTAGTTGATTCTCTTTCTTTCAGTGTTGCCGGAAGATATTTTCCTTCCTGGCTTTTCTTTGTTTCTATCATGTCAAACAGAATCCCGACAGACTGTCTCGCGATCTCTTCGACCGGCTGCGCCATCGTAGTGATCGCCGGCTGATAAAATCCGGTATAGTCAAGTCCGTCAAATCCTGCAACCGCCACATCTTCCGGAATCCTTTTTCCCTCTTCCAGAAGCGCCTTGCATGCACCAATCACCATCAGATCGGAAATTGCAAATACTGCGGTAAATTCTGTTTCTTTTTTCAACAGTTTTTTCATCATCCGATATCCGTTTTCCATCGAATAAGTGGTATCTTCTTCATCCAGATAACAGATTCTTTCCTCATCCGCTTCCAGACCATGTGCCTTTAGTGCTTCCCTGTAACCTTCCAGTCTGAGTTTTCCGATGTTCTCATCTTTCTTATCCGAGGCAAGGATTGCAATCTTTTTATGTCCGGTCTCGCACAGATAATCTACGATCTTACGGCTTTCCGCACGGTCGTCAATTGATACATAGGATGCGATACATTTCTCCGGCAGTTTATCAAATGCTGCCGTACTTACAACAAACGGAACCTTTATCTTTGCAATCCGCTCTTTGTTCTTCCTGAAATCCCCACCCAGGAAAATAATCCCTCTGAGCTTTTTTTCTTTGATCAGCTCCAGTGCGGTATCGACCTCATCCTGATCCTTTCCCATATGCTGGATAAAAAAGGAATATTTCTGTCTGCGGATCTTTTTTTCCATTACCCGCATCATCGTTGCGAAAAATGGATTATCAATCTCCTTTACCAGAATCGCAATGGATTTCGAATCGGTCCGTTTCAGATTCCTCGCACTGTTATTCGGCACAAAATTTGATTCTTCAACCGTCTTTAAAATCATCTTTTTGGTCTCAGGATTGATATCCGGATGGTTGTTCAGCGCACGGGACACGGTGCTGACTCCGACCCCGCACTTCTTCGCAATATCTTTAATCGTCATTCCCATTTTATTTCTTTTCTTCTCCTAAGTCCTCCGCATCTTCAGCCTTAAGGAGCATCTCTGTCTTCTCCGGGATCCTGCAATAAAGTTCTGTCATCCTGCGAATTTTTTTCACAAGTTTTTTTGAGATCTCATCCCTATGAAGTCTCCAGATCCAATTACCGCCAAGGGTTGACGGATGATTGATCCTCGCTTCATTACCGAGGCAGAGATAATCCTGAATCGGAATGATACAGGTATCCGCCACGCTCGACTGCGCAAGACGGATGATTTCCCATACTGCTTCATTGACACTGAGTTTCTTTCTTCCCATATAGCGAAGTGCGAACTTCTTATCTTCTTTTTTTAATTCTCTGTACCATCCTGCCAGTGTTTCATTGTCATGGGTTCCCGTGTATACTACGCAGTTCTTATCATAATTATGTGGCAGATAGTTGCTAGGCTCTCTGGAATCAAATGCAAACTCCAGAACTTTCATTCCCGGATATCCGGACTCTTCCACCATCCGGATCACACTGTCTGTCAGGAATCCAAGATCCTCTGCAATAATTTTCACATCACCCAGAGTCTCTTTTACCGTCCGGAAAATATCCATTCCCGGTCCTTTTTCCCAATGTCCGAATTCCGCTGTCTGATCTCCGTATGGAATGGAATAATATTCATCAAATCCACGGAAATGATCAATTCGGATCACGTCATAAAGTTCAACACAATGACGGATTCTCTTCATCCACCATGCATATCCTGTCTTTTTATGATATTCCCACTTATAAAGCGGATTGCCCCAAAGCTGTCCGGTTGCACTAAATGCATCTGGCGGGCACCCTGCAACACCAGTCGGAAGTCCGTTCTCATCAAACTGGAACAGTTCCGGATGCGACCAACTGTCTGCGCTGTCGAACGCTACATAAATCGGGATATCACCAATGATCTCAATCCCTTTTTCATTCGCATATGCTTTCAGTGCACCCCACTGTGTTGCAAATTCATACTGCATAAACTTCTGGAACAGGATGCCTTCCCGATTCTCTTTGGCGAATTTTTCCAGCGCCAGCTCATCTCTCAGACGATATTCATCTTCCCATTCACTCCAGCTCTTCCCATCATTCGCGGCTTTGATCTCCGTATAAAGCGCATAATCATCCAGCCATTCTTTATTCTCCTTACAGAATTTCTGAAAATCTGCATCATCTGCGATCTGGCTTCTTTCATATGCTTTTCTTAAGATCTCATACCTGCAGTTATAAATCTTTTCATAATCCACATATCCCGCATTATCACCAAAGTCATATGCCTTACATTCATCTTTTGTAATCCAGCCCTTTTTTATCAGCTTTTCCAGGTCTATAAAATACGGATTTCCTGCAAAAGTTGAGAAAGACTGATACGGCGAATCTCCATACCCTGTCGGGCCTAACGGAAGGATCTGCCAGTAACTCTGACCTGCCTTCTCAAGTGTATCTACAAACTTATATGCTTCTTTCGAAAAAGCACCTATTCCATATTTTGATGGCAGACTTGCCACCGGCAGTAATATACCGCTTGTTCTCATAATATGCACCTCATATCTTTCTACAGCAACGGTTTCGGTATCGGTATCGGTAACGTTTCCAATAATTGTATTATAAAAGCATTGCATATAAAATGCAATGCTTTTTTTCAACTTTTTCAAAAAATTTGATTTAGTTGTTCTCCGGCTTTTCAACCTGCATGATCGCAGATTTCTGCATCGGGATACGGCAGTTCTTGTTGCTTCCGAATTCAACGATTACGTCTTCATCTGTAATATCAATAACAACCCCGTAAAAACCGCTTGTTGTAAGAACAGTGTCTCCTACAGCCAGTTCAGATAACATCAGCTGTACTCTCTTCTGTTCCTTTTTCTGTGGTCTCATCAGTAACCACCAGAATCCTCCGATAATTACAACGTAAAATAAAATAAGTACGATTGGATTATTCATTTTTCTTTCCTCCTGCTAAAATAGACACTGTTACCATCATACACAATAATAGGACATTCATCAAGACCTTTTAGAATTTTTTTATCCTAATCTTCTTTTTCTTCCATTTTTGCCAGTGTCTCTTTCTTAAACCGGGCATATCTTCCCTCTTCGATCGCCTCTCTGATGTCTTCCATAAGATGATTATAATAATATAAATTGTGGAGAACGCAAAGCCGCATTCCAAGCATCTCTTTTGCTTTCAGCAGATGACGGATATAAGCTCTTGAATAACGGCGGCAGGCCGGGCACTGACAGCCTTCTTCGATCGGGCGTTCATCCAGTTCAAATTTTGCATTGAACAGATTCAGCTTACCATGCTTTGTATAAACATGTCCATGTCTTCCGTTACGGCTTGGATATACGCAGTCAAAGAAGTCCACACCTCTGTCTACCGCTTCCAGAATATTTGCCGGCGTTCCGACTCCCATCAGATAGGTCGGTCTGGCAACCGGAAGACACGGAACTACTGCATCCAGGATCCGGTACATCTCTTCATGTGTCTCACCAACTGCGAGTCCGCCGACTGCGTATCCATCCAGATCCATCTCTGCGATCTGCTGTGCATGCTCAATACGGATATCTTCATAGACACCACCCTGATTGATCCCGAAAAGCATCTGATGTTTGTTGATCGTATCATCAAGAGAATTGAGTCTTGCCATCTCTTCTTTACATCTTGCGAGCCATCTCGTTGTACGCTCTACCGATGCCTGCATATATTTCCTTTCCGCTACGCTGGACGGACATTCATCAAATGCCATTGCGATCGTAGACGCCAGATTCGACTGAATCTGCATACTTTCTTCCGGTCCCATAAAAATCTTTCTTCCGTCAATATGGGAATTGAAGTATACACCCTCTTCCTTAATCTTTCTGAGTCCGGCAAGAGAAAACACCTGGAATCCGCCGGAATCAGTAAGGATCGGCTTGTCCCAGGCCATAAATTTGTGCAACCCGCCAAGCTTTTTCACTACCTGATCCCCCGGACGCACATGCAAATGATAAGTATTAGACAGTTCCACCTGTGTTCCGATTTCTTCAAGATCTGCGGTAGAAACAGCCCCTTTGATCGCTGCAATTGTTCCTACATTCATAAATACAGGAGTCTCGATCACTCCGTGTACGGTATGGAAGCGGCCGCGCTTGGCGCGACCGTCCCTTTTTATCAGTTCATACATAAAATTGACCTCTCTCTCAAATTTAGTAATGACATACAACCGGTGTTCCGGAATCTACATTGTTGAACACCGTCTCTGCAACATCATACTGTAGATTGACACATCCGCGTGACCCATGTTCCAGATACCAGTCCCCGCCAAAGTTCGTCTGCCACGGTGCATCATGCAGTCCGATTCCACCGTTAAACGGCATCCAGTAAGTAACCGGTGATTCCCATTCGTAACTTCCATCTTCCTTCTTTGGTCCACGAAGGGTTGTATCTTTTTCTTTGTATTTCAGAATATATACTCCCTGCGGTGTAGCATCTCCTCTGCTTGGCTTACCGGTAACGATCGGTCCCTGTGTCACAATTGCACCATTTACAAAAAGATACATATACTGGTTTGTCAGATCGACTTCAACATAAGTATTCCCCCAGTCTGCTCCGTCATGACTTGCTGCAGTCTGTGAATAATTCGCCTCTCTCGTTACAGTTTCTCCATTGCGGATATTCGCTTCAAGGGCTGCAATCTCGGCAGCTTCATCAATGATCCATCCATAGTCTCCACCTTCAACCGTTGCACTGTTGCCGCCTCCGGTTGTAAATGTTCTCTTTGTCTGGTAAGTGTCATACTTACTCTCCAGCTGCTGTACATATTTTACAACTGCATCACTGTTAAAGGTAACTGCCATGTTATCATCTACCGTTACCCACTGGGAAATCAGATCTTTATCTACAACTTCTGTATTCGAACCAAAGGTATAAGTGATACTTGCCTTCAGATACTTATTCATATCGTCACATGCTTTCTTCACTTCTTCTGACTCGATTGTGTATTTTGGTTCTACATAGCAGTCTTCAGCGGTCATGTCAATCTCGCTTTTGAAACCTTCGATTGATTCTTTCACTACCTTTTTGAAATTCTCGGTATCAATCTTACTTCCGGTCTCTCCGGCTTTGACTACATACGAATTGCCGTCATACTCCGGATGTGCATTTACCGGTTCAACCTGCTGATCTGCCTGCATACACTCGAGACCGTTAATCAGGGTATCCAGCTTGTTTTCGTCATATGTAACACCGACTGATGCCGTAATTGTCTGTGTCTTTCCAAGACAGACCGGCCACAGAAATGCATTCTGCTCTTTTACGAGCTTCTGCAGTTCATCTCCTGCTTTGTACGCAAGAGAAATATCTGTTCCGGCAATCTTCTCTTCTGTTCCGTCTGATTCCTTCATCGTGAGAACATATCCATCTACCTGACTCTTCATGTATGACTCTACTGCCGAAACTGATTTTCCGGAGAAGTTCACACCGTTGATCTTCGTATTAAAATAAAAATGATTCATGAAGTATACGGAAAATCCAAGGTAAACAACCGCTGCCACTCCAACCACAGCGCCAACTACAATTTTAACCACTTTACCGGACTTTTCTGAGCCTTGCTTTTTCTCCCGTTTAGTTCTTCTATGCGGCTTTTCCTCTTCTTCATCAAAGAAAGAATCATCAAAAATTTCTTCCTCATCCGGATTGAATGCTTCTGCATCTTCACTGCTTAAAATATCTGCACTTTTAATAACCGGTGGTACTGCTGTCTCTTCTTCATCCCGCCATTCTTCTGCTCCATCCAGATCCAGAAGCCCGGTCTCTTCACGAACTACTTTCTTTTTCCGGCGCGGAGCCTTTTTCTTAACCGGTCGATCTTCGCCTGAGGCTGCTTTATGATCCACACCATCGCCAGATACGTGATGGTCTGAAGGACATTTTGTTTTAGTGACTTTCTTTTTCCGCGGTCTTTCTTCGCTTTTCTGTTCTTTTTCATTGATGTCCTTCACCTCACTTACAGTCTGCTCTCTGATCTCTTCCATGATTTCATCTACTGTGCTGTCAAGATTTCTTTCGTTTTTTTCATTCATACTCTTTTCACTCATTTATACTATTGACTTCCTTTTTTCACTCAATATGTAGTCATTATAATACGAAGGGGCGTGCAAATACAATACATAACTTTAACTTTCATATTTTTATCACTTGTTGGGATGAGAATCTTCTATTATAATAATGAGGTGATTTGGGGGAATGAATGATTTGCGTTGTGATGACAAATAGAATAAATGAAATATTTCAAATCCCATCGCGCAAGTGTTCTTCTGCTTTATTGTTCGTTTTTTCGTTTTGACTGATTCACAAATTAATTCTTTATAAATAAAAGCTTACAGAAAGGATGGTATATAGTATGGCAGGATCTATTTATGGAAGATTGTTTCAGATTTCTACATGGGGGGAATCGCACGGAAAGGGGATCGGTGTTGTGATCGACGGGTGTCCGGCAGGGCTTTCTCTTTCAGAGGAAGATATCCAGGTTTATCTGGATAGAAGAAAACCCGGACAAAGCCAGTTTACAACCGGACGTAAGGAAAGTGATATGGCACAGATCTGGTCCGGCGTATTTGAAGGCCGGACGACCGGAACTCCGATTTCAATTCTCGTACAGAACCAGGATCAGCGTTCCCGTGATTACGGAAATATTATGAACACATACAGGCCGGGACACGCAGATTATACATTTGATGAAAAGTATGGTTTCCGTGATTACAGAGGAGGGGGACGCTCTTCCGGAAGAGAAACTACTGCCAGAGTTGCTGCAGGTGCAGTTGCTGCTAAGATTTTGAAAGAACTTGGCATTGAAGTACATGCTTATACGAAAGCAATCGGTCCGGTATCTGTTCCGGAAAATGAATACCATCCGGAAGAGATTTTCCAGAACCCGATTTATATGCCAAGCAACGCATATGCCCAAAAAGCATCTGCCTATCTGGAAGAATGTATTAAAAATCAGGATTCCTCAGGAGGCATCATTGAATGTGTTGTTACCGGTATGCCGATAGGAATCGGTGATACCGTATTTGAAAAACTGGACGCCAATCTTGCCAAAGCAATGCTGTCCATCGGAGCAGTCAAAGGCTTTGAGATCGGTGACGGCTTTAAAGCTGCAGATACAAAAGGAAGTATCAACAATGATTCCTTCCATACAAAAGATGGAAGGATCACCAAAGACACCAACCATGCAGGCGGTGTCCTCGGCGGTATGAGTGACGGAAGCAAGATCATCTTCCGCGCGGCAGTAAAGCCGACTCCGTCCATTTCACAGCCACAGTCCACCGTCACCAAAGATGGAGAAAACACCGAAATGATCATTAAAGGACGTCACGACCCGGTCATCGTCCCACGCGCCGTCGTAGTCGTAGAATCCATGGCTGCAATCACGATCCTCGATCTGCTCTTCACCAACATGAGTGCCCGAATGGACAAACTCAAAAGCTTCTACGGCACTGATGTGGTAGCCTTATTTTGATATCTGATTTCCAAGATAAAACTTCATGTATATTTTGTATGTTTTATCTGCTATTGTACCCTCAGACTTCTGTTCCATAGAGTTCCTCCTCATTTTTTATAATAACTGTCTGGACTTTGAAATAATTTCTGACACACAAAAAGCCACCTCATCAGTCAGGTGGCTTTTTATAACCGATTCCATTCTCCAATAACATCTTGAAAATATATTCTGATATTCCTATCAGAATTACGATTTCTGTATCACAATGCATCTCTCCCTGCTTTTGCATATTTTCCAAAATGACACTCCATTCAGTATAACATGAAATCAGCAATTTTCTTGTTGCCTTATTACTTCCGCTAACATCGACAGCAGTTTATCAAGCTCAATGGGTTTTGCGATATGATCATTCATACCAACTGCAAGAGCATCTCTCTTATCTTCTTCAAATGCATTTGCTGTCATTGCAATGATAGGTATGCATGCTTTCTCCTTATCCGGCAGGCGTCTGATTGCCTGTGTTGCTTTATAACCGTTCATTTTCGGCATCTGAATATCCATCAGGATCATATCATATGTACCTGCCGGCATCTTTTCTATCATATTTACACATTGAATGCCATCCTCCACACGTTCTGTTTTAATGCCGGCACGCTCAAGGATTGCTTCTGTAATCTCTGCATTCAGATCATTATCCTCTGCCAGAAGGATATTCCTGCCTTCAAGGATTTCGCTGCCTGTTCCAGACTCTTCAATATGTTTTTTTACATAATAGCTTTCATCGGCTATCTTATGTTTAAGCGTAACTGTAATGGTGCTGCCCTTTCCGAGTTCACTCTCTACATCTATTGTTCCACCAAGCAGATCAACATATTTCCGGACTATCGACATTCCCAGTCCGGTTCCTGCGATTTTGCTCTTTGTAGTGTTCTGTTCACGTGTGAATGCGTCGAAAATCTTCGTCATATAATCCTGACTCATGCCAATTCCTGTATCACTCACTCTGTTCCTCACGATCATGTACCCTGGCTCGTCGCATGGCAATTCATCTACGCTCATCATAACAGAACCACCGGACGGAGTATATTTTATAGCATTGCTCAGGATGTTGACAAATATTTCTTTCACCTTGGTAACATCTGTCAGTACATGCTCATGTTCTACATTCATCGTGCAATGAAGCGCAATATTCTTTTTCCTTGCTTTCTCATCAAATACTGCAAACAAAGACTTCCTGACATCTTCAATCCGGCAGTAATTCTCATCAAGTTCCATCCTTCCACTCTCGATCCGGGCCATATCCAGTACATTATTTATAATTGACAGGAGAAGATTCCCCGACTGCTGCATTTTTTCCAAATGTTCTAAGGTTTCAGGCATGTCTTTTCCTTTCAGTTCATCCTCCATAAGCTGTGCATAGCCCAGAATTACATTCATAGGCGTCCGGATGTCATGTGACATATTGTTAAGAAAACGAGTCTTTGCGAGACTGGCATCCTCTGCTTTTTTCAAAGCAATCTCCAATTTATCATTGAGTTTTTGTGTATTATTTGCTGCAAGCTTTGCAACAGTTTCTGCTTTTCTTGCCTTTCGTAAAAGTACGAGGATAATACTAATTATACTGGATGCAAAAAATATTGCCGTAATAAAAAAAGCAATCAGATTATCTTTTACAAAGTCAGAAAATGTTACCTTATCTGCCGTACTGTCATAGATAGCAAGTGCACTTGTAAGCATATCAGACGGCATGGCCTTTAAGGTTTTATTCAGTATTGATAAAAGGCTACCCGCTCCACCTCTTACCGCAAAGCATGCCTCCATTGTTTTTGTAAGTGGAACACTCTTGAAATTTCTACTGTTATCATATATCATCGCCTGGCTTGCTCCCATGAGGAAACAGTCTGCCTTTTCATTCAAAACCATATCTGCTGCATCATCAAGCGAATCACAATCTACCAGCTCCCATTGTGGATAACAGAAAGCAATATGCTGTTTTAAGGCTTCTTTTTCCTTTTGCACAGCTACTTTATACACATTATGCTCATCAAAATTTTCTTCATCAGTTACCGCCATCAGGCTGTAAGTCCAGGCTGTGTTTGTAAGTGCATATCCTTTTTCTTCTGCAAAACAGGGATTTCTGCCGGTATAAAAAATCATGTCAATCTCACGCTCTTGTAAAGCCTGTATCATTTCGTCATAATCATTGTATTCCTGTATATTAAATTCCAGTTTCTGATTCCCCAGACAGTCTTTGGCATAGGATACATATTCTGCCAGCATTCCGGTAAGTTTTCCAGTTTCTTCGTCCATGGAAAATACCGCCGGATCATTGCTCTGAAATCCGATCCGGATGTTACCATGTTCTTCCACCCAGGACTTTTCTTCACCTGTAAGAACCTGACTATATTCAAGCGTAAAATACTTCTTATACAAATCTGCCTTAAAAAATGGACTATCTTGATCTAGCTTGCGCATTGCCCAGTCCAGCTCCGTCTTGATATCGCTGCGCTCTTTATTTATTGCAAAATATATGCCTGATTTGCCAATCGTGGTAACAGATGATATTCCCTGTTCAGACCAGACGGATTCCTCCAAAGATACAAAAGCATCAATCTCATGATTCGCTAATTTCTTTTCGACATCATCGTTATTATTCACATTTACATGCTCTGTATGTATGCCATTCTTATTTTCCCATTCTGTCAGCATAATTTCCGGTTCTGTATCCATGAGCACACCTACTCGTTTCCCGTCCATAGATTTGAAATCGGACATTCCCAGATCCATGTTTGACAAATCAGCATAAAGAATATATTTTTCTTCACCCATCGCTTCATCTGAAAAAAGCATCCTTTGTTCACGTTCATCGGTATAAGAGATATCGCCCATGATATCAATCTCACCATTTTCAAGCTTATCAAAGCAGTTGGACCAGTCACATTTCACGTACTCAAATTTCCATCCGGTATAGCCTGCCAGAGCCTGCAGGAGTTCATACCCATATCCTCGTCTGACACCGTTTTTATCGATATAATCAAAGGTATCTTCAAAGGATCCGATACGGACGATCTGTGACTGTTTTTCATCATTATTCTTTTCAGCGGCCCGGCAGTGTACTGATAATATCATCCACATTCCTAAAATCACAAATATACCTGCAAATAGTACGTCTGATTTTTTTCTACTTTTGTACATTGTTCTTTTCTCCTTAAATCACCAGATTATTACACGTCACAAACCCAAAAATTTCAGCATGGTTGGGACAAGAATATTCATATCAACAGGCTTTGCAACATGAGCATTCATTCCAACAGAAAGACCCTTTTGTGCATCTTCTGCGAAAGCATTGGCAGTCATCGCAATAATAGGGATCCTGGCTTTTTTCGTATCCTTCATCTTTCGGATAGCTAATGTAGCATCATATCCATTCATAACCGGCATCTGGATATCCATAAGGATCATCTTGTAATAATCAGCATCAGCCTTTTCAATCATGTCAATACATGCAACACCATCATTGGCAGTCTCAACAATACATCCTTCTTCCTTCAATAATTCCGTTGCGATTTCAGTGTTGATCTCATTATCTTCGACCAGTAAGATCCGAACACCGTTCAAACAATTCTTATTGCTCAAATTACTGTTTTTCTTCACCAGAGAATCGTCTTCTGACGCTTTTCTGCAAGGAATAGTTACTGTAAATGTGGAACCTTTACCCTGCTTACTTTTCACTTCTATTGTGCCATCCATGAGCTCTACAAGCTTTTTTGTAATGCCCATTCCGATGCCGCTGCCCTCAATATGACTGGATGTAGTGTTACGTTCTCTTTCAAAAGTTTCAAAAACACGCTTTTGGAATTCTTCAGACATACCAATTCCATTATCGGTAATACTAATGATCATATTGCACCAGTCTTCTTTTTCACAGGATTTCTGTACAACATTACAGGATATCCAACCTCCTGTATTTGTATACTTTATTGCATTGCTTATTATATTAAGACAGACTTCTGACAGGTGAGGTTCATCCATATACACATATGGATACATGATTTGTTCTGTCAAAGAGATCGTCTGATTTTTACTTTCTGCCTGTTGTTGGAACATAATGACACAATTTTCAAAGCACTCATGGACATTTGAAACAGTGTATTCCATCTCAACCTTATTATTCTCAATTCTTGCAAGATCTAAAACATTACCAAGCATCGACAAAAGTTCTTTTCCGCATATTTGGATTTCTTCAAGATATCTGCCAAGCTTATCTGTTTCCTGCAAATGTCTGGATGCCAGTTCTGCATAACCAATGATTGCATTCATAGGAGTTCTGATATCATGAGACATATTTAACAGAAATGATGATTTTGCTTTGTTTGCACATTCCGCTTTTAATTTAGCTTCCCGCAATTCTTCCTCTTGTTTTAATTCCCTCAATTTTTCATCTGTCACATCTCTATTTGCAAACAACACGGATGTCACATTTCCATTTTTATCATAACTCTGAGGAACAACCATGGAAAGAAACCATGATCCATCCTTCTTTTTGAATTCGGAAGACATAGATTCTTTATTATGAAGACGTGCCGCCATGGTTTGTATGTCAAAAAATTCCATATACTTCTGCACAAATGGTTCTGCTATAATATCTTCGATAATCTTGAACTGAGGATCCCAATCTGCAGTATTCTCTTTAATACCCATATCCATTTCTCGAGATCTTTTGACAAGTTCTATCTTCTTTGTTTTTAAGTTCAGCCTTGAGATATGATAATAAGCAGTACCTAATGCATGAAGGGCCTGCCGGGTTTTTTTGACCTGCTCCCCCAATGCGAGAGGGAACTCTTCACCGTCCATCTGTTCCAGATCCGGTGTTGAATGATGCAGATGCTGAACCATCCATTTTCCATTCGTCCACTTATAGATAATCGTAAATCTTGTCTCCATTTTAAAACAGATTGAACCATCTTTAAACAGACCAGTAAAATCTACTGTTCCATGTGCAAGAACATGGTCATCATCAAGTCTTTCTTCTTCCTGATGTAAATTTCTTACTTCGAGTCTGATTTTTCCTCTTCGTTTTACATCAAATTTGAATGATTCTAAAAACTCATGCAGATTCGTGAATAACTCATGTTTCCCAGTTCCAATCAGACTGATATTTTCATCAAAATAATTTTCTATACCAAGATTATTTACTGATCCGGCATTAATATATATTTTCAAAAGTTGTTCTGTGAGTTTTTTAAAATCATCCATACGCTACCCTCTCTTTAAAAAACTTAATTGTCAAAATATCCAATGATCCCGATGTATCCATCCTTCTTTAAAGGCGACCATAATTATAGTTAACTGACCTGAAATTGCATTGTAATCAATGGAATTCATGCCACTGTTCAGTTCATTGGTTTCTGCATTTTCTTTTTCCGCGTTTTTGCTGCCACAGCCTGACAGAAGCGATATGCTCATCTGTTTCTGCCTGTGACGCCACAGAAACAGATCCTTCTTCTGCAATTTTCAGATCCATAAAAAGCGATACTTGGCACAAACAGATGAATTTGATTCACATTCCTCTGTCATCCTTATAAAATTACTATAGTTACATCTATGAAATAAAAAAACACTGTCCTACAGACAGTGCATCTCATTTCATGCAACTGGCTGCCATTTTACAGGCCCTGTAGCTTTGCGTCCCAGATTTTCATCTGGTTTGCCGATCATCCTATTATAGTTTTTAAACTTATGCAAAAATATTGATGTTATTATACTCCCACAATCTATCGTGCATAAGAAAAACCTCACCGCTTTAACGCTGAAAAATAAAAAAGAACAGCCGATACATATACTCGAACTGTTCTCCTACTTCCAAAGTCCACGCAGCATTGACATTACTGTTTCCTGCGTCATGATTCTCTCAGTGACGACTGGGAAATTCCCGACAACTGCGATAATCTGTCTTTACTGATATCACGTTTCTCACATATAGATGTTATTTTATCTGCGATATACTTCTCTATCTGCAAGTAACTATACCTCATTTCTGTTATTACATGTTCTTATTGTACCTGTAATAGCAGAAAAAATATTAGTTATCAATTTTGCAAGTAATTAGTTTTATTATAGGAAGTACATTCGTAAAATAAAATTTGAAGATACTTTCGTTTCCGCAAAAGTCTTTTTCGCTTATATTATTTTAATAATATCACAGACAGCTACGTTTGTCACATAAAAGTTTGGAAACTCAAACAAAAAAGCAACCATTTAACCCAATGTCATTAAGCCTTGACTTTTTATTTGCGGACTACTTATAATCCTTTTACAAACTCAACTGTATTTTTTATATCTTCCTCATCCGGATGTCCTTTTGCAATACCACCTACCATTTTAAATGGACCAAATGTGTCATAACCCTTGCATCCGAATTTTCCTATCACTTTAGAACGCTTCTCATCCAAAATCTGCTCTATGGATTTATAATTCGCACTTCCACCATAAGTACAGATCAGAAATACCTTTTTATCGTCCGGTAGATTCTTCTCTGCAAATCCCAATATCGACTGATGAAATTTTGAAAAATAGATTCCTGATGCAAATCCAATCATATCATAACTGCTCAGATCTACATCTGGCTGTTTTACAGCATCAATCAAATCGACCTGGCATTCTTCTGCTATGCCCTTTACTAGTTTTTCTGTATTTCCATGATGTACAGATGCATATACGATTGCTTTTCTCATTTGTTTTCCTTTCTGCCTGTCTCCATTGTTTTAGTATTCTTTTGAAATTTCTCCTGTACCATCATGAGCATTTTTTCAAAAGACTGTGCAAACCTTACATCATCTTCTTCTGTTCGTTTTTTCGGTCCCTTGATATGATTCTTATGGGAACTTCTTCTGGCTTTTTTATTCAAATGACGTTCCATGAGCATCTGATCAATATTGTCATTCGTGTACCATTTGCCCGATTGCTGAATGGCATAAGCACCTTTTCCCAGTGCCATTGCTGCAACACCATAGTCCTGTGATACAACAATATCTCCTTTATGGCAGATACTGATCAGTTTATAATCTACTGCATCTGCTCCTGCCCCTACTACAATCACTTCGCTATAATCAGAATACAAAATATGATTCGTATCACACAGCAATGTAGTTGGAATATTATATTTCTCTGCTATTGTCTCGATAATACCTACTACCGGACATGCATCTGCATCTACAAATATCTGCACTATTGCCTCTCCATTTCTTTTTAAATCTATAATCTACTACAATAGAATTATACCACTATTCTCTCTTTTCACCAAACACAATACCTCTGTACACTCCATTAATCTCATTTCATTCAATGGCTTTGTTACAAAATCTATCTCTCCCCAGGAATAATCTCTTCTGTTGACCTGCGAAGGGTATCTTCATATTCTTTGCAAAGCTCTATCATCTTCTTTATCATCTGAACATTTCCTACTGAACATAATACTGATCTATTGCAGCTTCAATCATTTTATCTCTGCCAAGAGCATGATCAAACTCATCAAGAATATCCGTCATCAAGCCTTCATCAATCCGGCTTCTACACTCTGCAAGCAATACAGCCGGAATTCCATAAAATGCTTCTGCAATACTGCCTGTAATAGCACCAAGTGTGTCAGTATCTCCGCCAAGTGATACTGCATTCCGTATGGCATCCTCAAAATCTTGGGATTCCAGAAATGCAATAATTGCCTCTGGTACTGTTCTCTGACAAGTCTCATCCATATGATATCCCGGTCTGATCTCATCAAGTGTTCTATCAAGATTGTAATGAAACTCCCTCTCTATGTATTCTTTAATTTCTTCTTTTGAAGATCCATTCCTAGCCATGTATATTGCACTGGCTGTTGCCTCTGCACCCTTAATGCCTTCCGGATGATTATGTGTCACATTTGCTGTCGCTCTTGCTACCTCTCTTGTTCTTTCCAGCGAATCATAAAACCATCCCACTGCTGACACTCTCATGGCAGAACCATTCCCATAACTTCCGTATGGTTTAGGATTTTTTTCTCTAAGCCAATACCTGAATCTTCCACCATAACCTGCATATGGATATCTCTTCCCCCAATCCTGCATCTTAGTTACTACCGCCTCTTCTATTTCCTTTACTGTAGCTTCTGGTCCGACTGCAAGAAGAGCTTCTCCAACTGCTATTGTCATAACAGAATCATCTGTAAAGCTACAGCCTGTAGTAAACAGATCAAATTCCTTTGTTTTATCTCCTCTATCAAACTCAAATGGGCTTCCTATAATATCTCCTAAAATTGCTCCGTACATATATGCCTCCAATCTCCGGATTGCTCCGGCAGCTCTTTTTCTTTGTTACGATATGAGTATAGTTGAGCGGCATCTTTATATGGTCGCTGTCCGGGCGACACTTTTTAGGGCAAAAACAAACGCCGATACTATAAGTACCGACGTAATATATGTCGAAATCAGTGGAAATGCTATACTCTCACACTCAAGTTCCAATGCTTTCTGTAATGATTTTCGATAACAATTCTCAAGGATTTCAAATTCATGATGCTTTCCATCTGTCCATACCGGTCCTACTGTATGAATAATGTATTTTGCCTTTAGATTATATGCACCGGTAACAGCAATATCACCTCTTGCAATTTTGCCGATACCTGCTCTTTCGGCAAGAAGCTGTTCTTTTCCTGCCGCCTCATATATGGCTAAATCTGTACCGCTTGCACATATTGGATTTGGATTGGCAGTATTTACAATCACATCTGCTTTTACTTTTGTTATATCGTTGCGAACTATCTTAAATGGCATCGTACATCTCCTTATCTCCTAATTCTCATTCGATTCGCAATAACATTAGTTTCATTTTGTTTCATCGCTTTCAATATCTTTAAGTGTAATACCGTCTGCATTTTTCCAGCTTGTCAATCCGTTAGCACTCTTACCTACCACAAACATTGCTGCACCAGATGGACTTGAAAACAAAACATCTTCCTGTAGAATACCCTCTACAATATTAGCTTTATTTCTCTTTTCTTTAATACCTGCTGAGATCGTCTCGTCATCCTCTGGAGCAATATGACTCCCGTTTAGTACTACAAAGCCTTCAGATGTACGAATACCATCAGCTTCTATCTTTCCTATTCCCTTCACCGTTCTCTCTAAGTGCAACTTTATTTCTTCTTTTTCAATTTCGTTACCATCATTTTCTTCTATAGTTGCTGGTTTATTGACAGGTTCCAATACTTTGTATCCTAAAACACTTATCAAAATTCTCACATTATCAATAAATTCTTCCATGACTGCTATTTGCGATTCCTTCATCACCGTATTTCGATATGTGTTTTTTGTAAGCACCAGATACCGTTTACACTGTCTTGCAATGTCTACAAATCGATTTTCAAGATAACGAATCAATGCCTTGTTCAGGTCTCTCCCTATAAAAATCACTGCCGTGGTCCAATAATATTTCTCTTTTTCAGCTTGATAGTCTCGCAAATGTTGCAACAAACGTTCTTTTACATTTTCCGCTTCTCCGATATATACTGAATCTGTTCCATCATCTTCTTTGCAAAAGAGGAAATATACTCCCGCTTGAGCAATATCCTCTCTATAGCACGAAGACACTTCAATTCTTGGTATCTTAATTGCTTTTCCATTCCAATTTGACAGCTCCGCTATAGTCAAGCTATCCGCTGTTCCATTGACCAAAAACAGCTCTATAGACTTTCCATACGCCATTGCTATTCCTCCCTCGTTCTATCCTTTGTTTAACACCTACTCAGCATACTTTTCAATCCAATTTTCGCCATCATATTCGTTAATCTGTTTTTCTAATCTTGCAAGATAATCTTGCAACCTGCTATCCTCTTCACTGGCATACCAGACATTCGCTCGTCCAAAACCATAAGCCCAACCACTTGATTTTCTTGGAACTTCCCATTGAACTTTTCTTGCTCTGGTACCTGTAGGGAGCAAAACACAATCTGACGATTTGGCTATTGCATTGTAATATTGTATATCTTCAGGAGCAAACACCGCCTCTTGATAATGCCTGTAAACAGTAGCATGCTTGTACCAGCCAATAACTGTTGTAAACTTATGTGCTGGATGTTTTGCACAATACACAACAAGCACATCATCTACTGATTCTTCTTTTTTTAATAGCTCACACCCCGCAATATTCTCAATCCGCATTTGATTGACATCTTTCCCATTATGTGATTTTGTCTCGAAAAATCCCAGACAATATAAACCTTCCCTGCCCTCCATATTCACCGGTGTAAAATTATATTTTTCATGTGCATCTCCTGTCTCATCAACATAGCTTCCACCATTTAACGGAGTATCCTTTCCATCTTCATTTCCTCGATACTCCTTCATCCACGCTATGTTACAAAAAAGTACTCTCATCGTATCAACCTTCTTTCCCCTTTGAAAATGGACTCAAGTCGATAAACAGTTTCTTCAATTCGCTTGTGTCCTTGAATTCCTTGAATAAATACTCCAGAAGTTCTTCCTGCCTTGCCTGACCCAATGTGAGTCGGTAAAGAGATAGAATCTTTATCAGTCTTTCATAATTCACCTCATCCTTACTCATCGGATACATTGGCACGAGTCTCTCTATCTTTACACTCTGATCTTTCCCAAAGCACCAGAATGGTACAAGTTCTGATTGTTCCTCCTGCTTTTCTGCTTTTGCAGCTTCAAACATTTCTTTCCAAATGTCATGTTTAAACTCCATTCCAACTGCCTTACCATATTTATCGGCAACATTCTGTCTGATTGCCAGGCACTTAAATCTATTAATTCTGCCCTCTCTCTGCTCAAGATCAATCGGATTCCCTGGAAGATTCCAGTGCATAATCACACGACAGTAATTATGAAAATCAAGTCCTTCTTGCCCGATAGATGTTGTAGCAAGCACGAACGGACGCATTGGTGAATTAAATGCATTTCTAATGTTTTCTTTACGCATGACTACCTTGGAATTATCTCCCGCATCCTTTGTAAATCCAACCGCATAACTCGACCTGATTCGACACCCGTCACTTTTCTTGTCAGCTCCGTTGATACGCTTTTTGAAATCAGGATAAGTATCAGCGATATAGGTAGCTGTATGTATTTTCAATGAATCCATCATCATATCATGAACGATTTGATACTGGTTACCCTCTGACTGAAAACCCGCCGTTTCTTTCAACATATGGATATACTCATCAATCATCGCCTGAAAGCAGCCATCTTTACAGTATTTAAGTACATTCTGCCAATGAGAATTATCATCTCTGCATCTGCCATAGGCAAGGTCAATGATAGCTGTTGACTCCGGTAAGTTAAAATTATTCACAAACACTTTTGCCAGTGATGTTGCTCTGGCTGTGCTTCTTCCATTTGAACGATAAATACATATTGCTGGCGATCCTAATACCATATTTACCAATGTTTCCAGAAGATCATCCGGCTTTCTTCCAAGATGAATCTCTTCCGGTGCATCGAGATAACTTCTTAGCCTATCAATATGAGCAAGAAATCCTTTATTTCTTTTATCCTTCGAACTGCTTCTAACCTCAGATGTTGTATCTTCTTCATCAACATTCATTTCCCACACAATATCGTCTATCCAATGTTTTGCATGTAATGACTGCATTAAGTAGTCCTGCAATGCAATATTTTGTGATTGATGCCATGACAGGAATGGCGGCTTCACAGGTTAATATTTCACAGGAAAAAATGAAAACGTTCTTGTTGCCGCTTCCACCACTAAACGAGCAACAACAAATTGTTGATGAAGTTGGCAAGATATTGGAACGCATTAAAAAGCTGAATTTCTGAATTTTCTCATTATGAGAAGTTGGACGGAATTGAGCGTTGTATTGATGATGAAATACCGTTTGAGATACCAGAAAGTTGGTGTTGGACAAGATTAAGCACAATGATTGGTATACAAAGAGGTGCTTCTCCAAGACCTAAAGGAAGTCCAGAATACTGGTCATCAAAGAGAACACCACATCATTGGATAAAAATTTCTGATATTACAAAATACACCAAAAAAAATTTCCTGTATGATACAGATGAATTTCTGACCGATTTGGGAACTACAAAAAGTGTTTTTGTTGATAGTGATTATTTGATTACTGCGGCAAGTGGCAGTTTAGGTAAAATAGCAAAATTAAATATTTCTGGATATATATATGACGGTTTAATGTGTATGTGCTTTAAAAATACCAGTTTGGAAATGGATTATATAATCATCTTAATTCAAGCAATGGTAGAACTTTTGATGTCACTTTCTACCGGTACAGCATGGAAAAATATTACAACAGATATTTTGAAGAATTTGTTAGTTCCGCTTCCACCGTTAGCAGAACAGAAGCGTATCGTGGAAAAGCAGAGAGAATTATTCGATAAAATCTCTTTAATTTAATGCTTAATTGTATAATATCTAGCGAAAGGAGGTCTTTCGCCATGATAGAAAACGAAAAATTTGAAAGACACTTGAGAGAAAGCAATCTCTCAGAAAACACTATCTCATCGTATATGTTTGCTATTAAGCAGTACGGACAACAATACGATGATGTCACACAGAAAAAACTGCGAGAATACAAGGTATGGCTTATAGAAAATTATAAGCCCAAGACCGTAAATCTCAGACTGCGTGCATTGAACTGTTATCTGGAATCCATTGGGAAAGAAAAATTGAAGTTGCCTTTTGTTCGAGTGCAGCAGAAAAGTTATCTGGAAAATGTGATCAGTGAAGCGGACTATGAATACTTCAAATCATGTCTGAAAAAAGATGATGAAATGTTTTGGTATTTTGTAATTCGTTTCCTTGCCGCAACGGGAGCAAGAGTCAGTGAATTGATTCAGATTAAAGCTGAACATGTTAAATTGGGGCATCTTGACTTATACTCCAAAGGCGGAAAATTACGCAGAATTTATATCCCAAAAGAATTACAAAATGAAGCCCTTTCTTGGTTGACTAAAAAGCAACAAGAAAGCGGCTTCGTTTTTTTGAACAAGTATGGCGAGCGTATTACTACCCGTGGCATTTCTGGACAACTAAAAAAATTAGCAGTGAGATACAATATCAATCCTGCGGTGGTATATCCTCATTCATTCCGACACAGATTTGCAAAAAGTTTTCTGGAACGCTGCAATGATATAGCGTTTCTTGCTGACCTGATGGGACATGAAAGCATTGAAACTACCCGTATTTATCTCAGAAAAACATCCACCGAACAGCGTGAAATCGTAGATACGATCATAAACTGGTAATGGGACAGGCATACACTCCCGGATTGTTTTGAAGTGTATGCCTTTTTGATTTATAGGTTATTGTAAATATTGAAGGTGTTCTTTAATTTTTCAACAATACGATATTGTTCCTTTAATGGTGGTATTACAATTAATGTATTTGAAATATCTCGCATTACCCAGTTTTTGTTGCCAACCCCACGGGTATTTTCTTCTGCCTGTTTCTGTACTAATGGCGAATTTATTAGGTATACTAAATACTCATTATTCATCAGCTTTTGATTAAATTTAAGAAGTGCAACGCTTACGAATAGGCTAAATTCATCAGTTGTATTGACAATAATCGGAATACCGGTTGTACCAACTTTAGTAAGCAATATGTCGCCATATTCCGGATTGCAGCGTTTATATAATTCTTTGTGTTCAATCTCTGTAATGAATTTACAATTAGAAAAATCTAACATTCCACTACTTACATCTTTAACGGAAATGAATGGAACACCAGCTTCAACATATTTTGGTCTGGAATGAGTACCGTCAGTCAATTTATATAGTATTGTACCAAGTCTGCAAAAACACCATGTTTCCGGTATCTCAAACGGTATTTCATCATCAATACAAAGCTCAATTCCGTCCAACTTCTCATAATGAGAATTATCCCTTCTAAAAATGACGGATTCGTGCTTATCTTTTTTGATTTTACCTTCTGCAACTAACTTTTGCTTCTCTGCTCGAATGCGTTTCAAAAGAACGGAGGCTGGTTCATCGTTAGGGTCTTGTGGTACAAGTTTACCTTGAACGGCTTCTTGGAGAATGGATTTTTTAAGTCGTTCTTGGAAAATATTGTTCAAATGTTTTGATTTTGAATCGACTGTGTCATATTCAATTACATGAGTCATAACTGCATTAAGTTTTTCAACAATGCGAATTTGCTCATGTGAAGGAGGAATTGGTACAAGCATATTTCCCAGTGTTTTTCCGTTGCAGTTGGGCTGTGCGGTGGCAATAGTGCCTTCTCGTAATTGCGACCAATATAACTCACTTTCCATAAAGTATTTCAAATATTGCGGACACAACTGGTTACTATATCTGGTTCTGATTAAGTACCCCGCATAAATAGCTTCTTCTGGAACTTCTTGTACAAGATAAGATTTTCCAACCGTTCCACCTGTTCTTGCAAACAGAATGTCATTGGGTTTCAGAAGGTACGCATCAATTTCTCCTTCTTTTATGTCGCAGTAAGGAACTGTTTCCCACATTACAGAATTATCCTGAATATCACTAATGCGAACCATCTTTATTCGTCCGTTTTCTTGTGCTGGTGCATTGTATCCATACTGAATTGATTCCGACAATGTTCCCCAACGAGCCCATTCCCAACTCTCCGGAATCTCAAATGGCACATCATCTGCAATACATACCGGCTCGTTCTTTCCAATCTTCTCATAAGGCAAATTATCGGCTCCCCGGAAGATTATAGAAGGATTCTTTTCTTTCTTAATTTTTCCTTCTTTTATCAACTGTTCTTTCTCGGCTCTAATACGTTCTAAGAGAACAGATGCTGGCTCATCATTTGGATCCTGCGGCACCAATTTCCCCTGCACCGCCATTTGTAATATTGAATTTTTTAATTGCTGTCCAGTCATTAGTTCTCCTCCAGATTTATTCCCAAAATATCCGTTATCTGCGCCAGAATTCTATCAATATCAGCATTTAAACTGGCTCTTTTTTCCTGATACTGCTGAATCAATTCCTTTGGTGGTAAAATTTCTTCTTCCTCATGAGGATATCCGCAAAGGTCTATATTATAGTTCTTCTCTTTGATTTCATCAATACTGTATTTCTTTGCCTTATCAAATCCCTCTTCCTGTATTTCCTGGCGATTTTCCCACCACTCAACTGCTGGTGCAAAATGCTCTAGTTTCATAGGTTTTGTCTTACTGAAATGCTTGTATTCTTCTGGCATATCCAGGCGGTAAAACCAAGTTTCTTTTGTAGTACCATTTCTATCAAAGAACAAAATATTGGTTGTGATTGATGTATACGGAGAAAAAACACTTCCAGGCATACGAACAATTGTGTGTACATTAAACTCAGAAAACAGTTTTGTTTTAATGGCTACTTTTGCATTGTCTGTTCCAAATAAAAATCCATCTGGTAAAATTACCGCTGCTCTACCATTTTCTTTCAAACGATACATGATAACTGACATAAAAAGATCAGCCGTCTCACTGCTTGCAAGATCGGATGGAAAATGATTTTTGACTTCTGTTTTCTCTGAGCCTCCATAGGGTGGATTCATAAGGATAACATCCACCTGATCATCTTCTGTGTAATCAAGAACATCTCTCAACAATGTGTTGTCATGAAAAACCTGCGGAACATCTAAATCGTGTAATAACATATTTGTGATGCAAAGCATATACGGAAATTGCTTCTTTTCAATTCCATATATAGAGTTTGCATACATTTCTTCGTCCTCGGTTGTCTTAACCTTTTTCTTTAACTCTTTTAACCAGCTTGTGATAAATCCACCTGTACCACAAGCAAAATCTGCCATTTTTTCGCCTATCTGTGGTTTTATCATCTGTGCCATAAAATCTGTCACTGCACGAGGTGTGTAAAATTCTCCAGAAGAGCCTGCACTCTGCAATTCTTTCAGGATTGTTTCATAAATTTCTCCAAAAGCATGACTTTCTTCATAATCTGTCAAATCCAACTCATCAATTACACCAATAACCTGACGTAGAAGAACACCATCTTTCATATAGTTATTCGCATCAGCAAATGTTGTCTGGACAATAGCCTTTTTTATTGGAGTATCTGCATTGACCGGAAGATTTTTTAACGTTGGAAACAATGTATTATTTACGAAATCCAAGAGGATGTCTCCTGTCATTCCTTTTCCATCTTCATCATGTCCCCAGTTTCTCCAACGACATTTTTCTGGAATAATGGACTGATATTCTTCTTCATCCCATTCCCAATCCTGTTCTTTTGAATCATATACTTTCAAAAAGAGCATCCATGCTATCTGCTCGATACGCTGTGCATCGCCATTGATACCCGCGTCATTACGCATGATATCTCTTACTCTTTTTACAAAATTTGACATATTTCCCATTCTTATGCTGCTCCTCCATCATAAATTGCATTTTCCAGTTCTTTCACTGCTTTCAAATATCCATCCTTACCGCCAAAATAAGAAGCTATCTTCTGTGGCTTTCCCATTCTCATAAAAGGATCCAGTTTCAATATTTCTGTCTTTTCTATTTCATATATTCCCGTATTCATATATTTATCCAATAATGCCTCCAACACTTCTCTGGCAGCACCACTATATTTATTCAGAAAATCTCTTTTCTTAACATTTTCAGCACGTTCTTTGCGTGTCAATGGTTTCTTATCAAATGCAACATGACATATAAAATCAAAATCATCAACATCTGACATTCTCTGATCTTCCTTCAATGTTTCAAGATCAATCCCCTGTTCACGCAAAAGTCCCCTGATTTTTTCTTTCTTTTCTTCTGCCGACCATTTTCGGATAAAAATATCCAAAGAAGCATATGCACCCAGAATATTCTCCTTCGTGTAGTCGATAATGCTTTCCTGACGAAGCAATTTCCCATTTGCATCATAAACGGATACAGTCTTATAGACAATTTTCACCTGACATCCATCCCGATTCACAATTGGTTTCGGCTGCTTTGGATCTACAGAATCGGGGCCTGGTCCTACAGGTGGTTTAGGATTTCTTCCCGACCTGGACTTAGGATTAAAATCTTCGTCCATCTCAATTGGACCATCCCAATCTGGATCGGCAAATAATCTACTGACATTTCGAAAATCCATAACAACAAAATGTGTTTTTCCTTCTTTTTCCCGTAAACGTGTTCCTCGACCAATAATTTGCTTAAACTCTGTCATGGAACCGATCATTTCATCCAGCACAATCAATTTTGTCATTTTGCAATCTGATCCTGTAGATAATAATTTTGAAGTTGTGGCAATTACCGGGTATTTTTCTCTGACAGATATAAAATAGTCTAACTTGCTTTTTCCATATGTATCACTACCGGTAATCCTAACTACATAATCAGGATTTTTTTGTACCATATCCGAATTCTGATTTACTAATGCTACCCTCATTCTTTCTGCTGCATCTTCTGTCGCACAGAATACAATTGTTTTTGCCATACGATCTGTGCTTTTTAGATAGTTCGTAATTTCTGCTGCAACCTGTTGAATACGATCTTCTATAATAATATTGTAATCATAATCACTATTGGTATAAATTCGATCTTCAATTTCATTTCCGTAAATATCACATTGTCCTTTGCGTGGTCTCCACCCTTCTCCAATATCTGTCATAACATTGATTACCTTAAATGGGGCAAGGAATCCATCCTCTATGCCTTCTTTTAAACTGTATGTGTAAATCGGTTCACCAAAATAATCAATGTTAGATATGTATTTTGTTTCTTTTGGTGTAGCAGTCATACCGATCTGTGTTGCTGATGCAAAATATTCCAGAATTTTCCTCCAGTTGCTTTCTTTTTTGGCTGAACCTCTGTGACACTCGTCTACAATGATTAGATCAAAAAAATCAGGTCTAAATAACTGTTTCAGTTTAAGAATTGTATTATTAATATCCTCTTCCTGATCATCATTTCCACCTGCCAACTGTTGATACAACGAAAAATAAACCTGATATGACGTAATCGTACTCGGATCATCCTTTGAAAAATTAACTTTATGTATTACTTTTTCTAAGGGTGCAAAGTCCTGTTGAATAGACTGATCCACGAGATTATTACGGTCAGCAAGATAAAGTATTTTGCTTTTCATACCACTTTTTAATAACCTATATACTATTTGAAACGCTGTATATGTTTTTCCAGTTCCGGTTGCCATAACCAATAGCAGGCGATCCTTACCCCTGGAAATTGCATCAACTGTCCGGTTAATTGCAATACGCTGATAATAACGAGGTGGGTATGTCTTCTGACTACTATAATATGGCTGTTGAATCATTTTTTCCTGATTCTCTGACAAACCCTCTCCGTTATTTGCTCCATTTTTGTATCTGCAATATAACTCTTCTTCTGTTGGGAATTCATCAAGACCTAATTCACGCTCTTTCCCAGTCAGAAAATCATGTTCAAAAAATCCGTCTCCATTTGAACTATAAGCAAACGGAATATCCAACATACTGGCATAAGCCATCGCCTGCTGTAAACCATGTGAAATACTATGTTTATTGTCTTTTGCTTCTACAATCGCAATTGGATTGTTGGAATTCAAATATAGAACATAATCTGCACGTTTCGGTTTTTCTCTGGTAACAAAGTTTCCCTTCAGATTGATTCTTCCATCTGTTATATTGGTTTCCATCGTTATTTTCTTGATATCCCATTTTGCCGTAATCGCTGGGGTAATATATTGAAGCTTTATATCTTCTTCGGACATCTGCTTTTTAGATATTATCGTCATGAATACAGCCTCCCTCTTCTGTAGATAGTTCCTGATAACAAATATTATCGGAAGTTGATAAATATATTCTGCTACTATTCCCACTTTTAATCACTGTAATTTTTATATGTTTTTTGTATTCTTTACATATTTTCCACTACGGATTCTTGCATCCTTTGGCTTTTCAGCATCTGCCGGAATCGCCCAATAACTGCCGACACGCATTACTCCTGGAATTCTATTTTCAGAGCAAAGCACCTGCACTCGTCGTTTCGACAGCCCCCATTTTTCAGCTGTTTGACTGATTGAAAGATATTCCATGCCTTCATCTCCATATTATAGTGAGTTCACGATCAATTATG